>Ga0209536_100008761_pt1 | contig 15133 bp, 9 predicted proteins | sample DeeMarSeWOR28_12_FD_187461 | JGI IMG/M metagenome (GOLD analysis project Ga0209536, IMG submission 187461) | Marine sediment microbial communities from White Oak River estuary, North Carolina - WOR-2-8_12 (SPAdes) (version 2) | ecosystem: Environmental > Aquatic > Marine > Intertidal zone >...
ATCACTATGAATGGCCGAAGAATCTTTGTCGCCGCGCTCTGGCTTGTCGCAGCCTCCACTTATCCCGCCGTTGGACAGTTCTCCATTTTGGAAACCGAGCATATCAAGCTGCTGACCTACACCCAACAGCACGAGTTCTTGGTCGAGCACACGGCACGGTGTTTTGAGAACGCGATGCAGTTCCATCGTAGGATCTTCGACTACACACCGTCCGAAAAAGTGACAGTCATTCTACAAGACTTTGGGGATTTTGCCTCAGGCGGTGCCAACACGGTTCCCTACAATCTCGTTGGCATCGGGATCGCTCCCTTCAGTTACACCTATGAGACGATGCCGCCCATTGAACGTATGACAATGATGGCGAACCACGAGCTCGCTCATATTGTCACGATGGACAAGCCCTCTCCCTCGAACGAGACATGGCGGTCGATCTTTTTCGGGAAGGTTGCTCCGATCGATGACAACCCGATGTCGATGATCTATGCCCATCTGACCAGTCCCCGCTGGAACTCGCCACGCTGGTTCATCGAGGGCAGCGCCGTGTTCATGGAAACCTGGATGAACGGTGGTCTGGGACGAGCCCTGGGGGCCTACGATGAGATGGTGTTCCGCACGATGGTGAGCGACAGCAGCTACTTCTACGATGTCGTGGGCCTTGAAGCCGAAGGGACGAAGGTCGACTTCCAAGTGGGGGCGGCTTCGTATCTCTACGGGACCCGTTTCATCAGCTATCTCGCGCTCCTGTACGGTCCGGACAAGCTTCTGGCCTGGTTCGCGCAAAGCGATACGAGCGCCAACACCTTCCGGGGACAGTTCGAGCGAGTCTACGGAACCTCGCTGGACGATGAGTGGTCCCGGTGGATCAGTTGGGAGCATGACTGGCAGATGGGGAATGTTGCCTCCGTGAGGCAGAACCCTGTTACCCGGTTTCGACCCTTGACCGACGGCGGGGTCGGATCCGTATCACGGGCGTTCATTGACTCCACGGCGGGAAAGCTCTACGCCGCGATCAACTATCCTGGGCAGACGGCCCACATCGTATCGCTTGATTTGAAGAGCGGGAAGCTGGAGACGCTCCAACATATCCGAGGAGGAGCGCTTTTTTATGTCACATCGCTTGCCTATGACGAAGCGGGCAAGCGCCTGTTCTACACGACGGACAACAACCACGAACGGGATTTGAGTGTTTTCGATCTCGAAAGCGGGAGATCGAAGATGTTGTACCACAATTTCCGCACGGGCGATCTCGCCTATAACCGCGCCGATAGCTCCCTGTGGGGAGTCCGGCACCTGAACGGGCTCTCGACAATCATCCGGCTGGCCCACCCCTACGGTGAGGAAGATTGGGAAGAGATGTTCGTCTGGGATTACGGCAAGGATGTCTTCGACCTCGATGTATCGCCAGATGGCCGGCTGCTCACGGCGGCGCTGGCCGAGCTGGACGGTCGGCAGCAGCTCATCCTCATGAATACAGAGGACCTCCGCGGCGGGAAGACGGACTTCGAAGTGCTGTACGATTTTGATATCAGCACGCCGGCCTCCTTCAGCTTCACCAAGGACGGCCGCTACCTGTACGGTTCAACGTACTACAGCGGTGTATCGAACATTGTTCGCTATGACGTGGAGCAACGCGATCCGGTCTTCGTCACAAACACGGAGTCCGGATTCTTCCGCCCCGTTCCCTATGGGCAGGACTCGCTCATTGTCTTCCGCTTCACCGGACGTGGATTTGTACCTGGCGTGATCGGCACCGAGCCGGTGGAGAATGTCGCGGCAATACGGTATCTGGGAAACGAGGTGGTCAAGACCTACCCAGAGCTCGAGGCATGGCACCTGCCGCCACCGACGCCATCCCAGATCAACCTGGACTCCCTGACGGTACGCACGGGTTCCTATGCCCCCATCTCGGGTCTGCAGCTGGCTTCGATCTACCCGGTGGTCGAGGGGTATAAGGAGTTTCCATCCTATGGGCTGAGGTTCAATTTGTCGGATCCGCTCGTCATCCATCGGATGAATCTTTCGGTTTCCTACAGCCCGAATCAACTTCTTCCTGAGAAAGAGCGCATCCACGGATCGTTCAACTATGCCTTCTGGAACTGGGACGTCGGCGTCGCCTACAACAGGGCGGATTTCTATGATCTTTTTGGGCCCACGAAAGTGAGCCGCAAGGGACTTGCTGCAGGGATACAGTACAAAGGCTTTCTGACCTTTGATGAGCCAGAGAGGATGTCGTATAGGATTGGATTGAACGGCTATTGGCGCCTGGAACGACTGCCCGACTACCAGGCCGTGAGCGTTGCCTATGACCGGTTCTATTCGCTGAATCTGGAGCTGAAGTACGAATATCTTGAGCGGTCACTAGGGGCGATAGAGGATGAGATGGGGATCGCGTGGGACATCGTTTCGCCGACCAACCTGATCCGTGGAGACTTCTTCCCCCGGATCATCGGAAGCTTCTCGATGGGGTTCTTGCTTCCTCTTGATCACTCCTCGATCTGGGTGCGTGCATCAGGCGGGAAAGCGTTCGGACCGAGAGACGAATCCCTCGCGAACTTCTACTTCGGAGGTTTCGGCAACAACTGGGTCGATCACGGAGACATCTGGCAATATCGATACCAATCAAGTTTCCCGGGTCTTCCCATTGATCGCCAGGGTGAGCTCGGAGGCACGAACTACGGAAAAGCGATGGTGGAATGGAACCTCCCCCCGCTGCGGTTCCGGCGGTTTGGAATTCCAGACCTCTACTGTAACTGGGCGAGGCTCACACTGTTCACGTCGGGCATCATCACGAACATGGATCTTCCAGACGTGCGGCGCGAGGCTGGCAACGCTGGGGCACAGCTGGATTTCCGGATGGTACTCTTCTCGTCCCTGCAGTCGACGTTTTCCCTCGGGTATGCTGTGGCACGCTCGGAGGGGGCGCGCTGGTCGAACGAATTCATGATCTCCCTGAAGATCCTGTAAGCATACGGCCCACGTCCCGGCATGGAACTCCTGATCAGCGTCGTCCCAGTTGCGGTCTTCCTGGTTGCCCTCATCGCCTTGGATAGCTACAAGCTTGTCCGAGTTCAGGCAGTGCTCATGACGGTGGCGATCGGGGCCGCGGGTGGTCTTGTAGCCTACGTCGTGAATTCCCAACTGGTACCTCTCTTTGGCGATGACCCGAGTATCTTTTCCCGGTATGTAGCGCCGCTGGTCGAAGAGTCCCTCAAAGCCGCCTACATCCTCTATAGAATTCGTTCGCAGAAGATCGGGTTTCTGGTCGACGCCGGGATTCATGGATTTGCCGTCGGGGCGGGCTTCGCAGTGGTCGAGAATGTCTACTACTTTCTTGCTCTTCCATCAGCTACGATCTATGTGTGGCTCTTACGCGGTCTGGGCACTGCCATTATGCACGGTGGGGTGACGGCGATCTTCGCGGTCATTAGTAAGAACCTTTTTGACCAGGATCCGGAATCTCCTTGGCTCAGAATTCTGCCGGGCTTCTTTGTGGCCGTCGTGATCCATTCGCTCTATAATCACTTCTTTCTCAAGCCAATTCTCTCGGCGGTGCTTGTGCTGATCGTCGTCCCCGGGACGATGATGGTGGTCTTTTCGCAAAGTGAAAGAATCCTGCGCAAATGGTTGGGTGTCGGCTTTGATACGGACCAGGAACTCTACAGTCTTGTGACCTCGGGAAATATTTCGGAGACCCATGTTGGCATCTACGTGCAGTCGCTCCAGTCGAGCTTCTCATCTGAAGTCGTCGTCGATCTTGTATGTTATCTGCGGCTCTACCTGGAATTGTCGATTCAGGCAAAGGGAATTCTGCTGATGCGCCAGGCGGGCTTTGAAGCACCGACGGATCCTGAGATCCAGGAAAAGTTTGCAGAACTCAGGCAGCTGGAGAAAAACATCGGTACTACCGGGAAACTTGCCCTGCTGCCTTTCCTGCATACAAGTACACGCGATCTCTGGCAGTTGCACATGCTCGAATCGAAGAATTAGGACTCCTGCACAAGCGCCGACTACCGATTTGACATTCGATTCGACTTTTGGTAGACTGTAGGCGTCCTCACCTCCCGATCGGTCATTTCGCGCCGTCCCATCGCAAAAGGGAAGACCATGATCGGCAAAACCATCTCCCACTACAAGATCCTCCAGAAACTCGGCGAGGGGGGCATGGGCGTAGTGTATCGGGCCGAGGATACGAAGCTCCACCGCTTGGTTGCCCTCAAATTCCTCTCCCCTGAGATGACCCGCGATGAAACGGCCAAAAACCGCTTCATCGAAGAAGCGCGGTCCGTCTCCTCGCTTGACCATCCGAATATCGCTGTTGTCCATGAGGTCGATGAGACCTCAGATGGCAGAGCGTTCATCTGCATGGCCTACTATGATGGCCAGACGATCAAGCAGAAGATCGAGAAGGGACCACTGTCCATTGACGAGTCCGTACAGATCGCCTATCAGATTGCCGACGGTCTCCAGAGGGCACACGAGGCAGGAGTTGTTCACCGGGACATCAAACCCGCGAATATCATCATTACCGAAAGGAATCAGGCGAAAATTGTTGATTTCGGGATCGCCCGGCTTGCCGACGAGACGAAATACCGGAGTCCCTCGGAAACGGCCGGAACGGCTGCCTACATGTCGCCAGAGCAGGCCCAGGGGGCACCCGCGGATCATCGCAGCGACCTGTTTTCGCTGGGGATTGTCCTCTATGAAATGATCACCGGGCGAAGACCCTTCCAAGGCGAACATGAAGCGGCAGTCCTATATTCAGTGGTGAACACGGAACCCCCAAAACCCTCTCTGGCGCGACGGGAAGTTCCACCTGCACTGGACAAGGTGATCCTGAGGCTCCTCGAAAAGAACCCAGACCGTCGCTACCAAAGTGCTGCCGAGGTGCAAAATGATCTTGGACTGGTGCTCGGCCTCGAACCGCAAAGGGTCTTAACCGCACCTTCACGTTGGAACCGGATGCTTCGCATCGTCATCCCGGCCCTGGGTCTCGCCATGATTATTGCAGTGGTTCCCGCGGCCAGAGACTATATCGCGATGAACATCCGATCCATATTTATCCCTCCGCACAAGACCGTAGTGATTCTCCCATTTCTAAATCTCACGGAGGATTCGCTCAGTCGTGACTTGAGCATCGGATTGACTTCCACGATGACGAGCAAGCTGAGTCAGATCGAAAGGTTCGGTCACCGGCTCGCAATTGTTCCGGCCAGCTCCGTCCGAGAATCACGGATCCGGACGACCGAGGACGCGCGGGACAAGTTTGCCGCAACACACGTCGTGTCGGGGGAGGTACAGCTGATTGACCAGAGAATCCGAGTAACCATGAACTTGGTGGACGCACGGCGTCTCACTCAGATCAGCTCTGACGTTGAAGATTACTCACTTCTCGATCTTGCCGCCATTCAGGATCAAGCCTCAGAGCGCTTGGCGGGGATCCTGGATATTGATCTCGTTGAACCGCTGCGATCCGCCTTTGTGGGGGCCGGTACCAAGAATTCCGACGCATTCCGCTTCTACGCCCAGGGGAGATCATACCTCGCACGCCATGAGCAGGTCGCGAACATCAATATGGCCATTGGACTCTTTGAAAGAGCATTGAAGAGCGATTCCGCGTATGGTCTTGCCTACGCCGGGCTCGGGGAGGCGTACTGGAGAAAATACCGGCGCACGAAAGATACTCAATGGACAGAGCCCGCAACGCGGGCATGCACGCGAGCCTTGGAGCTCGTTCCGGATCTTCCTGAGACACATGTCACTCTTGGCCTGATCTATCAGGGGACCGGACAGTACGACAGGGCCTTGGAAGAGAATCTCAGGGCACTGGGATTGAACGAAGACCATGTCGATGCGCTCATCGGAATGGGAAACGCCTACGAGTCGCTCGGGCAGACAATCGAGGCGGACTCCGCATATCGGCGGGCGATCGCTGTTGCCCCGGGGTACTGGGACGCGTACAACAACTATGGATATTTTCTCTTGTTTCAGGGAAGGGTGGGAAGCGCCATCGCACAGTTCCGAACAGTCACCGAACTTGCACCGGACAACATCATCGGGTATAACAATCTCGGTGGCGCACTCATGTATGACAACCGATGGATGCAGGCTAAAGACGTGTTCGAGAAATCTCTCGCACTCACTCCAAGCTCGTCGGCGATTGCCAACCTCGGGACGATCTACTTCTACTACGAGAAGAGCTACGAAAAAGCCGTGCAAGCGTATGAGCAGGGCGTCCGCTTGGATCCGCGGGACTATCGGCTCTGGGGAAACCTCGGCTCGGCGTACTATCAGATTCCCGGAATGGGGGGGAAAATGCGCGAGGCCTTTCGGCAGGCCATTGGGCTCGCGTCCCAGAATCTCCGCATCAATGCGAACGACGTGTCACTTCTTGCCGATCTTGCAAAATATCATGCCACGCTAGGAGAGAAGAAGATGGCGCTCGAGTACGCCACTCGCGCAGGGGAGCTCGATGATGTGAGCACGGAATCAATCGAATCGCTGATCGAAGCGTACGAGCATTTGCAGATGAGGCACGAGGCTCTGGAGTGGGTAAAGAGGGGGCTTCGCTACGGCCTCTCACCCGATCTCATTGAGCGCTCGCCACAGATGGCGGGCCTTGTTTCCGACTCCGCCTACGTGGCGCTCATGGCGAAGAGACCGTAGAGCATATCACAGAATCAGAATTACGTCACAGAGGATCGATACTTCATGGAGGCTACAATGACACAAAAAGTTGCGGTGGTCGGTTGCGGGTGCGAATCGAAAGTGGTCCCGGGTGCACTCGTCGTTTCAAATGGTGACGTCGTAGAGATCACGGGTGTGGACTCGGAAATCCATGTCTGGTTTCCCTGGATGCCCCCCGGGGAATCTGTCCTGCACGGGAACAAGGAGCGGCGAGTGATCTTAAAAATCAGCAACTACGCTCCCGGGACATATCACTATGGCGTGTATCATGTAGAAACGCGCTCCATGGCGGAAGGAAATTCAAGCCCTAAGATCATCATTGACCGCTGAGCTACAGCTCCCCACGGCACACCCCCGGGGATTGTTCCGGGCGACATGACGTCCAACGCGTGACACTCACAGGTTCCCCCCGTGGGACGGGCCTGCTGCTTTCTTGATTGTTTCAGCTCTGTTCGGGATATTCCTCAATCTCCCGGCCGGGGAATGGGGCACCCACGCACCCATTCGCCGGGTTCCCCCAAGGCATTCTCCAAGGAGTACCTGATGCGCATTGCTGCTATGTTCCTGGCGATGGTTCTGGCCCTCCAATCCCTCGTTGGCCAGGTTACAGAGGATAAGCAGTGGGAGGATCAGTTTCGACGTCTTCCCGATCCCGCTCTGATGCGGTCCTATATGGAGTTCATGAGTGCGCACCCGCACCATGTGGGCTCCCCCCACGGGAAGGCCGTGGCCGAATGGATCCAACAGCGCTTCACGGAGTGGGGGCTCGATGCGCGCATTGAATCGTACCGGGTCCTTTTCCCGACACCCAAGGAGCGGATTGTGGAGATGGTCGCCCCGCACAGCTTTCGGGCTCAGATGCGCGAACCGGCCGTTGACAGCGATCCGACATCGCGACTTCAAGACGAGCACCTGCCAACCTACAATGCCTATTCGGTCGACGGGGACGTCACGGCACCACTCGTCTATGTGAACTTCGGCGTCCCTGAGGACTACGAGGACCTTGAGCGGATGGGCGTATCCGTCAAAGGGGCGATTGTCATAGTCCGGTACGGTCGTTCTTGGCGGGGAATCAAGCCAAAGCTGGCAGCCGAAAAAGGAGCCCTCGGCTGTATCATCTACTCAGACCCGCAGCAAGACGGATATGTTCAGGGCGACGTGTACCCCGATGGACCGTTCCGGAACAAAGACGGTGTGCAACGTGGAAGTGTAATGGACATGCCACTCTACCCTGGAGATCCGCTGACCCCAGGCCGACCGGCGACCCAGGATGCCAAGCGACTGCCGAAAGAAGAAGTCGAAACGTTGACCAAAATTCCGGTCCTTCCCCTTTCCTATGGGGACGCGCAGCCCCTGCTCGAAGCGCTCAGGGGTCCGGTGGCTCCGCCTTCTTGGAGAGGAGGACTCCCGATCACTTACCGTGTGGGTCCGGGGCCTGCGCGCGTTCGTTTGGCTGTACGCTCATCCTGGGATCTCACAACCATTTATGACGTCGTGGGGGTTCTCAAGGGCAGTGTCTACCCTTCTGAATGGATTATTCGCGGCAACCACCACGATGCATGGGTGCATGGCGCCGAGGATCCTATTTCAGGAATGGTGTCGCTCCTGGAAGAAGCGCGTGCACTTGGGACTCTGGTGCAATCAGGCTGGAAACCCAAACGAACGATCATCTATTGCGCCTGGGACGGTGAGGAACAAGGGCTTCTCGGATCGACCGAATGGGTTGAAGCGCACAGCGAAGAACTCCGGCAAAATGCAGTCCTCTACATCAACTCTGACGGATACGGGCGTGGGTTTCTCGGAGTCGGGGGATCGCACAGCATGGAACGGTTCATCAATGAGGTCGCCAAAGATATCACGGATCCCGAGACCGGTCTTTCTGTCTGGAAGCGAAGCCAGCTCAAGCGGATTGCCGATACGAAGAACAGAGACGACCGAGGCACCCTCCGCAATGCGCTGGACCTCCCCATCGGAGCGCTCGGCTCGGGCTCAGATTACACAGCCTTTCTCGATCATGCGGGGATCGCGTCGCTCAATCTCGGCTATGGCGGAGAGGACGACGGGGGAATCTACCATTCGATCTATGATTCCTACGCCTGGTACACACGTTTTTCCGATACGAGCTTTGTGTACGGGAAGACGCTTGCCCAGACTGTCGGAACGGCCGTCCTCAGACTTGCACAGTCAGATGTCCTCCCCTTCCGCTTCTCCAACCTCGCCGTGACTGCTTCCAGATACGCTGTCGAGCTGCAAGCGCTTGTCGAATCCATGCAGCAGGAAGCCAAGGAGAGGGAGCAGGAACTCTCCGAGGGCCTGTACGAAGCAATTGATGATCCCAGACATCCCGCACTGCCGCCTACGCTGAAAGATGTTCCGCCCCACCTGAACTTTGCACCGCTCAAGAATGCTCTGGAGCGTCTAACCGCTTCTGCCGCTGCCTATGACGGGTTACTCGACCGCGTTCAGAAGCAGCAAGAAAAGCCAGCTTCGGCCGAGGGACTCAAACGGCTCAATCAGCTTCTGGTCCGAAGCGAGCGACTGCTGACCTCTCCCGACGGGCTCGGCAACCGCCCGTGGTTCAAGCACCTCCTCTATGCTCCTGGTTTCTATACCGGATACGGGGTGAAGACGATGCCGGGCATCCGGGAAGCGATTGAAGAAGAAGAGTGGGCTCTGGCAGAAAAGGAGATCGTGCGCGTCGCCAAAGCATTGGACGCGTTGTCGGGACTTCTCGAGCAGGCCTCGGGTGAGCTCGAGAAGCTTTCTCACACTAACTAACTCTGTTTGGAGAATCGCATGAAAACCGTCGTTGCAGTTGTTTTTGTTCTTGTCTCGGTCACACTTCTCGCGGCCCAGCCTTCTGTCACGGCCATCAAGTGTGGGAAGCTGATTGACGTCAAGACCGGAAAAGTTGTCGAGAATGCTGTCATTGTTGTCGAGGGCAACATGGTCAAAGCCGTGGGAACGGGCGTTGCGATGCCCACGGGTGCCGCTGTTGTTGATCTTTCGGGAGCGACCGTTCTTCCCGGCCTGATCGATGCCCATACCCATATCCTTCTGCAAGGGGATATCACGGCGGAGGACTATGCGGATCAGATCCTGAAGGAATCAATCCCGTATCGGACGCTGCGTGGGGCGCTCGCATGCAAGATGGCTCTCCTGAACGGATTCACAAGCTTGCGGGACCTGGGGACGGAAGGGGCCATGTATGCCGATGTCGATCTGAAAAGGGCGATCGAAGCAGGCATCATTGAAGGTCCGCGGCTGTTCGTCGCCGGCCGGGCCATTAATGCCACGGGCCGATATCTCTTGAGCAATTCCAGCTACGCCTGGGAGCTCTCGCTGCCCAAGGGTCTTCAGGAGATCACCGGTACAGATGAAGCGCGCCGGGCCGTCCGTGAGCAGATTTCCTACGGAGCTGATTGGATCAAGGTCTATGCGGATCAATCCTATTACCAGCTTGCGGACGGGTCGTTCCGAAGCATCCAGAATTTCACCGAGGAAGAAATGAACGCCATGGTGGAGCAGAGCCGCATGCTTCGCCACCATGTCTCGGCCCACGCCGTGACTCGCAATGGCGTGCTCTATGCGGTGAAAGCCGGGGTCCGCTCGGTCGAGCACGGCCAAGCCTTGGACGATGACTGCATTAAGGCGATGGTTGACAAGGGAGTCTACTGGTGCCCGACGATCCACGTCATGAAGTGGGTCGCGGATGGACGGGCTGCAGAGGGGAATGACATATTCATGAAGCTGTTGGCCAATATGCCGATCGTCTTCAAGAAAGCACTTCAGGCAGGGGTAAAGATTACCTTTGGCACCGATGCCGGGGGATTCGCCTGGACAGAAAACCAGGCCCAGGAGTTTTCGCATATGGTCGAATGGGGGATGACGCCCCTTCAGGCGATCCAATCCGCGACCGTGGTGGCTGCTGAGCTGCTCGAGATGACGGGCCGGATCGGAGAAATCTCTCCGGGTTCCTACGCGGACATCATCGCCGTCAAAGGCGATCCCCTCGCAGATGTGTCGGTGCTCGAGAGTGTACAGTTTGTGATGAAAAATGGCTCTGTGGTCAAGAACACATTCTGACCAGTTCAGTCATCGCCTGAGCAGCATCACGGGCTTCATTGCGCTGTCAATTCTGGTGGCGTGTCCGCCGTTGCGCGCGCAGACAGATTTCTGGGAACTCCCGAGTTTCGGACTGAGCACGACAGTACTTAGCATCGCTTCAAGTCCCCGAGGATATCTCTTTGCGGGGACCGACGACCGTAAGGTCGTGCGGTCAAGCGACGGTGGAGTAACGTGGATGGACGTCGGCAGTGCGGAGTTGTCGTCGATCATCTGGTCAGTCGCAGTAGATTCCACGGGCACGGTGTTTGCCGGCACGGACTTCCGTGGGGTGTTCCGCTCGACGGATGATGGGACGACGTGGGTTCCTTCAAATCTTACGCTCGAGCGTATCTCCTGCATGCTCTTGACGAGCCGGGGAACGGCGTTCGCGGGAGTTTGGGACAAAGGGATCTACCGGTCGACGGACGGTGGATTCATCTGGAGTCCGGCAGGAGCGGCGGGACACAAAGTGCGTTCGATCGTCGAGACCCCTGATGGCGTGCTTGTCGCCGCCACGGACACGACAGCGCAGGAGGGCCGTATCTATCGCTCCAGTGACGGGGGAACAAACTGGGCGCACATCGGTACCGGGCTCGCCTCAGGAGTCGTCTATGCCCTGGTGAGCGTCTCCCCTGAGACGCTGTTTGCGGGAACAGCCGGTCAGGGTCTCTACCTTTCGACCAATACCGGAGATGTCTGGACTTCCTCCTATTTGCTTGTTCCGTCAACCGTAAGCACCCTCGTGCAAGCTGGCCGACAGGGTATCTTTGCTGGCACGCTCCAGGGCGGTGGGGGCATTCTTCGAACCACAGATGGTGGGGAACATTGGTTCTTTGAGGTTTCAGGGTTGCTCAATCTCGATATCCGTTCCTTGGCGCTCGGGCACGACGGACGACTCTATGCAGGGACCGGAGAGGGACTGTACAGGAGCACGGATATCCTGACCGGTCTCGATGTCAACGGATATCTTTCGTCGGCATCAGCCTTGGAGGTTGCAGCCCACCCTAACCCGTTCAATGGCGAAACGACTCTTATGTACTACAACCCCAAGCCCGGCCCCGTGCGTCTGTCTGCCTACGACCTCAGGGGACGCAGGATCCCGATACTCGAAGAAAGCCTGCACCCACCCGGTTCGTATCGTGTGCGCTGGGTCGCTGACAATCGTGCTTCGGGTGTCTATGTTATTGTCTTGGAAGCGGCAGGCGGAATGCGTGCAGAGAAGATCCTCCTCCTCAAGTAATCACAGGACGCATTATGAAGAACTGTCTTCTTGTGCTGAGTGCGGCATGGCTGATCGCTGCTGGGACCGGGACGCTGGGCGCCCAACAACTCGACCGGGCGTCTCTGGATGCCTATGTCCACAAAGCCATCAAAGAGTGGGAGGTTCCAGGTCTTGCCCTTGCCGTCATCAGGGACGATAGCGTCCTCGTTGCCGAAGGATATGGGGTGCGCACGCTTGGATCAGCAGAGCCCGTCGACGCGCAAACCCTTTTCGCCATTGCGTCGACGACAAAAGCGATGACAGTTGCCTGTCTGGGAATGCTGGTCGATGAAAAGAAGCTCGACTGGGATGATCCTGTCACGAAACACCTCGTGGGCTTTCAGCTTGCAGATCCATATGTGACGCGCGAGCTGACAGTGCGTGATCTGCTGACTCATCGGGCCGGTCTCTCCCGAGGGGATGAACTCTGGTGGCGATCTCCATACGGCCGGAAGGAGATCCTCGACCGTGTCCGGCACTTGAAACCGAGCTGGAGTTTCCGCAGCCGGTACGGCTACCAGAACATCATGTTTCTCGCTGCCGGACAGGTCGTTGAGGCGGTCTCGGAGACGACCTGGGATGATTTCATCACCACACGATTGTTCGACCCCCTGGGCATGCGTTCGACCCTTTCGGGATATCGCAAGCTCACGAGCCAGGACAATGTGGCAACCCCCCATCTGTTTACGAAGGGCAAAGCCAAGGCGATTGAATGGGTGGACATTGATAACATCGGCCCGGCCGGATCGGTGATCTCGAACGTGACAGACATGGCCCAGTGGGTTCGTCTCCAGCTGGGGCAGGGTGAGATCGATGGCCGGCGACTGCTCAGCCGTACGGTGATCGAAGAAATGCACACTCCACAGATGGTCATCCGGCTCGATTCACTCACTCGGGCTCAGCGACCCTCGACGCACTTTATGGCCTATGGACTCGGGTGGTTCCTGTACGATTATCTCGGGACCAAGATTGTTACGCACGACGGTGCCATCCACGGCATGAGGGCCCGGGTGGCGATGATCCCAGAGCGAAATATCGGCTTGGTGATCCTGGTGAATTCTTCTCGAACGCCGATCCATACGTCGTTGATGTTCTGGATCCTGGATCGGTTGCTGGGAGCGCCAGAACGGGATTGGAGCGAGGAGCTGCTGACAGAGCGGAAAGCGAACGAGGAAAAATGGGAAGCAGCCGAACAGGAGCAGCAGGAAAAGAGAGTGAAGGGGACGTCGCCGTCGCATGCAGCGGAGGCGTACGCAGGAACCTACCAGAGCACGCTGTACGGAGATTTCGTGGTGGCCGTGCGCGAAGGCCGACTGCACGCAACATTCTATCCGGGCTACGAGGGAGAGCTTTCGCACTGGCAGTATGATACCTACCAGATCATCTGGACGGATACGTCGCTTGGCAAGGATCTTCTCACCTTTCAGATGAACGCCCGGGGCGACATCACGGAAGTTGTTTGGGACGGCTTTGAAACGTTCAAGCGGCAGAAACCCTGAAACAGGACGATGTGACCAACTATGGCGCGCACAAAATCGAAGAAAGAAAAAGAGCGAGAGAAGCAAACGGCCTCGGCCCAGGATACCGCCTCGCCAGAACACACAGGCCCGGACAAGACCATGATCGCCTTGCGGAAGATCGCGAGCGCCATTCTGGTATCAGTGATCATCTTCCTGGCTCTCGATGGGTACCTCAACCGGTGGGGAGTCGTGCGGACGCTGATCGACTGGCACACGCTGGAACTGCGGGGAACGGACGGCTCGGCGTGGTATCTCAAATCGACGAAGAACTTCAAGCTAATCAAAATCGACGATCCTGAGCAAATATTCCGGGCCGAAAACCTCGCGGCCTTTGACCAACCATTCCGCGAGGAGGGGATGTACCGACTCTATTTCAGAATCTCGGATTCGGGTTCTATCCGGCTCCAGTCGCTTTATCAGGCAATCTCAAGCGTTGACTCGACAGAGCGCATTCAGCAAGCGCTCGATGAAGCTCAAAGAGCCTATCGCAATCTCGTCCGCCTCCTTGGATTCGACACCACAGTGGTGGCTGATTCGATTCCGTTTCAGCAGGACGAACAGCGTGTGCCGGTCGTGGAGAATGACATGATGGCTCGGCAGGACGACAATGTCGGGAGCGCTGTGGTGCGCCTTCTGAGCAGAAGCCCGCAGGTTCTTGTGGGGCTCGGCATCGGGATCGCCGCTTCGGCCGGGGTGGATCTCATGGAGGGGAAGACCTATTGTGCGGTCTCGCCTGACGACTGCTTTCGTCTGGATCTACTGAAAGTCGGTGTCCGCGTGGGAGCGTGGGAGGGAAAGTCAATCGATATTCTCTGGGCATTTGGCAAGGTGGACTCACCCAGGCCGCGCGCGCCGAGGCAGATGCCGGTTCGTGAGGTGCCCGAGACCCTCTCAACGGCCGACAGCACCGAGTTCCCTACTTCAGTTGACAGTGTTGGTTTTTGAGCGGGAGCGCGACGATGCCCACGCGCCCCCTCTCCGATCAACTTCAGAACCTCATCAGTCGTCTCCCGACAATGTCCCTTGGCCAAGGGGAGCCTGATACAGAAGTGAGGGTCCTCTTGGCTCCGGAGTCTCGTCAAGAGCTTTTTGCCCCCCTGACGTTGGTCGACCCACGATCCGCGGATCTTTGCGCAGCTGGACTTTGGTTGGCTTTTGGCCATCTCCAGGAGTGCCACAAGATCGCCCAGTCCTACGAGTCACCTGACGGCAACTACTGGCATGCGATCCTGCATCGCCGGGAAGGGGATTTCTGGAACAGCAAGTACTGGTTCCGAAGAGTCGACCAGCACCCCGTTGCGGCCTTGCTGCGTTTGGAAGCGATACGCGTGCAGCGCGAGACCCAGTGTCGACAAGCGGAAACCCTTGTGATGAAGTCCAAGTGGGATGCGCCGCTCTATGTGGACTTGTGTGAGCGTGCGCTATCGGAAGGGGGAGTGCTTGAGGAGTTCTGTCGAGGCACCCAGCAGGCAGAATGGCACCTTCTGTTCGAGCATTGCCTGCAGAAGGCCGTCGCCGGATAGGCGGCCACTTTGGTGCGTCATCCCTGCCGCTGCATCAT
>Ga0209536_100008762_pt1 | contig 15133 bp, 14 predicted proteins | sample DeeMarSeWOR28_12_FD_187461 | JGI IMG/M metagenome (GOLD analysis project Ga0209536, IMG submission 187461) | Marine sediment microbial communities from White Oak River estuary, North Carolina - WOR-2-8_12 (SPAdes) (version 2) | ecosystem: Environmental > Aquatic > Marine > Intertidal zone >...
CGCCCATCTGCAGCCGATACTCGACACCCTCCTCTACCTGAAGCACGAAACACAGGTCTGGCTGGAACTGACGACACTGCTGATTCCCGGCGAAAATGACTCCAACAGCGAGCTCGAGGAAATGACCGGCTGGGTCGTGGAACACCTGGGGCCAGATGTACCCATGCATTTCACCGCCTTCCACCCCGACTGGAAGATGCTCGACATCGAAAGCACGCCCGCGGCCACGCTGACGCGCGCGCGCGAAATCGCGATCGGTAATGGTCTGCGTTACGCCTACACCGGCAACGTGCACGACAGCAAGGGATCGAGCACCTGGTGTCACGCCTGCGGCGAGTTGCTGATCGAACGCGACTGGTACGTACTGGGGCATTGGGGTCTCGATGCCCAGGGTCGATGCGCCAGCTGCGGTGAGCCCCTTCCCGGTCACTTCCAGGCGCAACCCGGCCACTTTGGCGCGCGGCGTATTCCGGTTTCGATTAACCGCTGAATAAGTAGAAGAGGCTGCGGGATTAAGGGCCCTCCACCCTTATTAACTCCACCGGAAAAGTTGTCATCCCTGTGAAGCGGGGATGGCGGAAAGTTTGCAGGACCGGTATCAGTGCAGCAGGTTGAAGAGTTTGCGGCGGTAGGTTTGCACGCTGGGATGCTCGCCGCCGAGCAGGTCGAACAGTTCCACCAGGCTGTTGCGGCCGATATCATCTTCGTAGCCGCGGTCGGTGCGAATGATGGTCAGCAGGCATTCCATGGCATCGTCGTATTCGCCGCGCGCGGTGAGGTGCCGGCTCTTTTGCAGCAGGGCTTCGAGGTCGAGCGGGTTCTGCGCCAGGCGCTGCTCTATTGCGCCGAGGTCGGGCAGGGCGGCGATCTGTTCGGCAAGCTTGATTTCGGCGCGCAGTTTGACGGCGCCGTCAAGCTTGCTGCCTTCCTCGTCGAGGCTGTCGAGTAATGCTGTCGCCGATGCGGTATCGCCCTGGGCATGCACCATTTGTGCAATGGTGACCTTCAGTTGCGCATTATCCGGATCCTTGGCGAGCGCGTGGTTGAGCAGTTCCAGCGCCTTGTCGGTTTGCCCCTGCTGGTAGGCCATCATCGCGGCCTGCATGAACTGGTCGGATTCCGAGACGATGTGCTTGTCGAGCATCGCGCGTATATCGGATTCGGGCACGGCGCCGAGGCGCTCGTCGACGATCTGCCCCTGGTAGAACAGTTTCATCGTCGGCAGGCTCTTGATGCCGAAATGCGCGGCCAGTTCCTGTTCGTCGTCGGCGTTTACCTTGGCCAGCTCGAACTTGCCGCCGTACTCCTCCGCCAGTTTTGCCAGCATCGGCATAATGGTCTGGCAGGGCTGGCACCAGTCTGCCCAGAAATCCACCAGCACCGGTTTGTTGATTGACTTTTCCAGCACCAATTGCTGGAAATTCTGCATGCCGACATTGTGAATATAGGGTGACTCGCTCATAATAGAGAACCTGATAAAAGATATGCATTATATCAGGCTGATGGTCATCAAATACAAGGGTCTGCCAACGCGCAACCACCCGACACCCAGGAATCACCAGATTTGAAAAATCAATACGATGCGGCCTCGATCGAAGTGCTCACCGGACTCGATCCGGTGCGCAAGCGGCCGGGGATGTATACCGATACAACTCGTCCGAATCACCTCGCCCAGGAGGTCATCGACAACAGTGTCGACGAGGCAATTGCCGGTCATGCGACGCAGATCGGTGTCATTTTGCACGCCGATCAATCTCTCAGCGTGATCGACAACGGGCGTGGCATGCCGGTGGATATGCACCCGCAGCAAAAGATTCCCGGCGTCGAGGTAATCCTCACCAAGCTGCACGCCGGCGGCAAGTTTTCCAATAAGAATTACCAGTTTTCCGGCGGCCTGCACGGCGTTGGCGTATCGGTCGTGAACGCGCTGTCCAGCCAACTCGACGTGCGCGTGCGCCGCGACGGCAAGGAATACTCCATCGGCTTCAAAAACGGCGACAAGACCTCCGAATTGAAACAGATCGGCGAGGTCGGCAAGAAAAATTCGGGCACCACGCTGCGCTTCTGGCCGAACCCGAAGTATTTCGACAGCCCCACGTTTTCGGTGAGCCGCCTGAAGCACGTGCTGCGCGCCAAGGCGGTGCTCTGCCCCGGGCTGCGCGTCAAGTTTTACGTCGAGAAAACCAAGGAATCGCTGGAGTGGTTCTACGAAGACGGTCTCGCCGATTACCTGATGGAAACGCTGTCCGGTTTTGAACTGCTGCCACCGCAGCCCTTCTTCAATTCATTGCAGGGTGAGCACGAGGCCGTCGACTGGGCGGTGATCTGGTTACCGCAGGGGGGGGAATCGATCACCGAGAGCTACGTCAACCTGATCCCGACCTCGCAGGGCGGCACCCACGTCAACGGCCTGCGCACCGGCATCACCGACGCCATCCGCGAATTCTGCGAATTTCGCAGCCTGCTGCCGCGCGGGGTCAAGATTGCCCCCGACGACGTCTGGGACAAGGTCAGTTTCGTGCTGTCGGTGAAGATGGAAGATCCGCAGTTTTCCGGCCAGACCAAGGAGCGGCTGTCGTCGCGGGAAACCGCTGCCTTCGTCTCCGGGGTCGCCAAGGACTCTTTCAGCCTGTGGCTGAACCAGCATGCCGATGTCGGCGATCAGCTCGCGCAACTCGCCATTGCCAGCGCGCAGAGCCGCCTGAAAACGGCGAAAAAGGTGGTACGCAAGAAGGTTACCAGCGGTCCGGCGCTGCCGGGCAAGCTCGCCGATTGCAGCAGCCAGGACGTCGGCCGCACCGAATTATTCCTGGTCGAAGGCGATTCCGCCGGCGGTTCGGCGAAGCAGGCGCGCGACCGCGCTTTCCAGGCGATCATGCCGCTGCGCGGGAAAATCCTGAATACCTGGGAAGTCCCGTCAGACCAGGTGCTGGCGTCGCAGGAAGTGCACGATATATCTGTCGCCATCGGGGTCGAACCGGCGTCGGACGACCTGAAAAACCTGCGTTACGGCAAGATCTGTATTCTTGCCGACGCAGATTCCGATGGCGCGCATATCGCCACCTTGCTATGCGCGCTGTTTCTGCGCCATTTCCAGCCGCTGGTGGAAAAAGGCCACGTGTATGTCGCCAAGCCACCGCTGTACCGCATCGATGTCGCCAAGGACAAGTTCTACGCACTGGACGAGGCTGAGCGTGACGGCATCCTCGACCGCATCACCGCGGAAAAGCGCAAGGGCAAGGTGATGGTGACCCGCTTCAAGGGTCTCGGTGAAATGAATCCGCTGCAATTGCGCGAGAGCGCCATCGCGCCGGAAACCCGTCGCCTGGCGCAACTGACCATCGAGCCCGGCGACCAGACCTTCAAGATCATGGACATGATGCTGGCGAAGAAGCGGGCGCCCGATCGCAAGGAATGGCTGCAGACCAAGGGGGATCTCGCCGAGGTATGAACGAAAACATGGAACTGAATTACGAAGGCGTGGAAAAGCAGCCCCTGCACAGCTTTACCGAGAAGGCTTACCTCGACTACTCGATGTACGTCATTCTCGACCGCGCACTGCCGCACATCGGCGATGGCCTGAAACCGGTGCAGCGACGTATTATCTACGCGATGTCCGAGCTCGGCCTGTCGGCGAGCTCCAAGCACAAGAAATCGGCGCGCACCGTCGGTGACGTGCTCGGCAAGTATCACCCGCACGGGGATTCCGCCTGCTACGAGGCGATGGTGTTGATGGCGCAGCCGTTCTCCTATCGCTACCCGTTGATCGACGGCCAGGGCAACTTCGGTTCACCCGACGATCCGAAGTCGTTCGCGGCGATGCGTTACACCGAATCTCGCCTGTCCGAATTCGCGCGCGTGCTGCTGCAGGAACTGGGGCAGGGCACGGTCGACTGGACCGCCAATTTCGACGGCACCATGCAGGAGCCTTCGCTGTTGCCGGCGCGCCTGCCACACATACTGCTGAACGGCACCACCGGCATCGCGGTAGGCATGGCGACCGATTTGCCGCCGCACAACCTGCGCGAGATCGCGCGCGCCTGCATCCTGTTGCTGGATAAGGCGAAGACGCCGCTGGACGAATTGCTCGAAGTGGTCGAAGGTCCGGATTACCCGACCGAGGCCGAGGTGATTACGCCGCGCGAGGATTTGCGCAGTATGTACGAAACCGGCAACGGTTCGATCCGCATGCGCGCCATTTACGAGCGCGAAGATGGTGACATCATCGTTACCGCGTTGCCGCACCAGGTATCCGGTGCGCGCGTGATGGAGCAGATCGCGCAGCAGATGCTGGCGAAGAAGCTGCCGATGGTGGATGACCTGCGCGACGAGTCCGACCACGAGAATCCGACGCGACTGGTGATCGTACCGCGTTCCAACCGCGTCGATGTCGAAGCGTTGATGGGGCACTTGTTCGCCACCACCGAGCTGGAACGAACCTACCGCGTCAACATGAATATGATCGGCACCAACGGCCGGCCGCAGGTGAAGAACCTGAAGCAGATCCTGCAGGAGTGGATCGCGTTTCGCGTGACCACGGTGCGCCGGCGTTTGCAATGGCGTCTCGACAAGGTCGATGCGCGCCTGCACATACTCGAGGGCCTGCTGATCGCGTATTTGAATCTCGACGAAGTGATTCGCATCGTGCGCTACGAGGACGACCCCAAGGCAGAGTTGATCAAGACTTTCAAGATCAGCGATTTGCAGGCCGAGGCGATTCTCGAAACCAAGCTGCGCAACCTCGCCAAACTCGAGGAAATGAAAATTCGTGCCGAGCAGGAAGAACTGAGTCTGGAGAAAAAGGAACTGGAATCCCTGCTCGGTTCCGAACGCCGCATCAAGACGCTGATCAAGAAGGAAATCGAGGAAGACGCTGAGACCTACGGTGACGACCGACGCTCGCCGATCGTGAGCCGCAGCGCCGCACGCGCGCTCGACGAAACCGACCTGGTGCCTTCCGAGCCGATCACCGTGGTACTGTCGTCGAGTGGCTGGGTACGCGCCGCCAGGGGTCACGACATAGACGCGCGCGCGCTCAGTTACAAATCGGGTGACGGTTTCCAGGATATGGCACTTGGCAAGAGCAACCAGAGCGTGGTGTTTCTCGATTCCCACGGCCGCGCCTATGCGCTGGCGGCGCACTCGTTGCCATCGGCGCGCGGCCAGGGTGAACCGCTCACCGGTCGCTTCAAACCGGCCAGCGGCGCCGAGTTCAGGAGCTGCCTGATGGGCCGCGAAGACGATCAGTTCCTGCTCGCTTCATCGCATGGTTACGGGTATGTCTGCAAGTTCGCGGACATGCTGACGCGCAGCAAGAACGGCAAGGCGCAAATCACCCTGGCCAGGGGTGCGAAACTGTTACCTGTAGTGGCGGTGGGCGACTACGACAACGATCAGGTAGTGTCCATCACCAGCGACGGCTATATTGCCTTGCTCGAGGTCAGCTCGGTACCGCAACTCGCGCGCGGCAAGGGCAACAAGATCCAGGGTGTGCCACCAAAGCGCATCAAGTCCGGTGAAGAAGAAGTGGCGTTTATCGCATGCCTTGGCGACAAGCAGAAACTGGTGATTCACTGTGGTAAAAAATACAAGTCGATGAATCTGCGCGAACTCGAGGAATATCGCATCGAGCGCGGCAAGCGCGGGCGCAAGCTGCCGCGGGGATATCAGAACGTCACCGCCATCGAAGTAGTGGATTAAGACGCGACCGTCTGCCATGGGCCGAGGTGGGTCGATGACCGTTTACAGCGAGCTGAAATCGTAGTTCAGATCCGCTTGCGGTGTTTGCAGAAAATCACCCTGGATGAAATCCACGTCCAGCGTCCAGATCACGCTTAGTACGGAGGCATCGGCCACGCCCGGTGTAATGGTCTTTAATTCCATCTCGCTGGCGCGCGCTGCCAGTTCGCGAATGCTTTGCTGCTGCTCGCTATTCTGGATCAGATCCTCCATGTAACTGTGGTTGACGCGCACATAGTTGGCATCGATGTGTTTCACCAGCTGGAACGGGTTGAGTCCGGAACCGAACTCGTCGATGGCGAACTGGCAGCGGAACTGCTTGAGCGCCGTGGTCAGGTTCTTGGCGGCCTTGAGCTGCCCGAGCACCTGGGCCTCGTTCAACATGAAAACCAGCTGCTGCCCGTCGATCTCGGCCTTGGTGATGTTCTCCGATACCCACAGAGCAAGCCCCGTATCCTGTACCGAATCGGCGCTTAGCGGAATGAAAAACTCTATCGTGCGGCCCTGTTTAGCGGTTTCTGATATCTTTTTGATTGCGTGCAGAATCTTCCAGCGATCCAGCATTTTCGCCGTTCCGGTGCGTTCTGCCGCGCTTTTGTATGCGCTGGCGTCAAGCAGGTTGCCGTCAGCGGTGGTGATCTCGATGCTCGACTGGTAGCGTTCGCTGTCCTGTCCCTTGACACCGACTATGGGTTGATACAGGCCCTGAATACGATTCTGGTTGAGCGCCTCCTTGATCAGGCCGGCGGTAATGCCATCTTCCTCGTCACGGGTCATCTCGCCAGCCTTGAGGATATAGGTCTCCGCTTTATTGCCGCCCTGGCTCTGCACGTCATCGCAGGTCTTTTCGGCGCGCGAAACGATGGAATTCGGGTCGTTGGGTGAGTTCTCGTCGATAAATACGACCACTGCGCTGCAGGTTGCGGTAATCGTCTGCTCGCCAATTTCCGTAATATGTTGCTCTACCAGTTGCGGTATTTTCGCCGCAAATGCCTCGATCTGCTGCTTTTCCCCGAGCTTGCCGAGGCAGACGTAGGAATAAGCGCCGAAGCGCGCCACGCTAAAATTCTGCTCGACGTTGGCGCTGATGATTTTGGCGACGTCGCCGATCAACACGTCACAGCCGGTGATACCCACCGCGTCGCGTACCGACTGGAAATTATCGATTGCAATGTACACCAGGGCATATTCGTCGTCGCCTTTGACAGCCTGATTTAGCGCATTCTTCAGCTCCTCCATGAAATACTGGCGATTGTACAATCCGGAGACCAGGTCATGCTGATGCAGGTAGTTGATCTGTTCCTCGAGTTGCGAAGTGCCAGAGTCAGTGCGAATCAGTATCTGGGTGCAGGGCTCGCCGGCGTAGCTTGCGGGCGCAAACTCTAGCGTAGCGGAAAACCTGTCGCCGTTGCTATGGACCAACTGTAGCTCCAGTTCGCGGATTTCATTGCGGTTGCTGTGCAGCTCGCGCAGAAACGCCTTCAGCTCGTCTTTTTGCGCTGCATCGACCATGTCGATGAGCGAGATGCCCTCGAGATCGTCGAAGTCGGTGATGCCCAACAGCTTGAGATAGGTCTGATTGGCGAATATGTGTATTCCCTCGTGCACGTAGCTAACGGCGTCGACCGACGTGGCGAGTAAATTCTGGCAGCGTTTTTCGCTCTCCTGGATACTGACTTCCAGGCGCTGTGCATGGCGCCACAGGGAGACGAATTCGGCCTCGCGGTTGATCACCTGTATCAGGTGCTCGATATTAGCGGTGGTTGCCGCGTCGCGGGCACCGTTCGCTATGGCCTCGGTGACTATGGCAGGATCTGCCTGGCTGGCCAGTGCGACGAGGGCTATGTGCCGGCCACGGTCTTCCATCATCTGATGCGCCTGGGGCAGCCTAAAGCCGGGCAGGTTCATTGAAAACAGGACGACATCGAAGGATTTGGTTTCCAGCAGCTCGTCCATGTCCTCGCTATCCTCGGCGAATTCGGCGCGCACCTGCATGCCCGTTGCACGCAACGAGCTGGTGATCTGTTCAGCCTTGTGAGAGTCCTCTTCGACAATCAGCAGACGAATCAGTTTTTCTTCTTTTCCCATGAATATAGTGCTTGGAGACCGTGCTAAAGCTAACGTTTAATAATAGCTGATATATTTCGAATCAAACATAGATTCCGGTATGATTGCGTTTTTTTGACCGGAAGCACAATGGCAAGTTATAGCACAAACGAATTTCGTGGTGGATTGAAGATCATGATCGACGGCGATCCCTGCTCCATTATTGAAAACGAGTTCGTCAAGCCCGGTAAAGGGCAGGCATTCAACCGGGTCAAGATCCGTAATCTGAAAACCGGACGCGTTCTCGACAAGACCTTCAAATCCGGGGAGTCGGTGGATGCGGCCGACGTCATCGATACCCAGATGCAATATCTATACAGTGACGGTGAATTCTGGCACTTCATGGACCCCGAGACCTATGAACAGCAGGCGGCGGACGCCCCGGCGGTCGGCGATGCGCACCTGTGGTTGAAAGCCCAGGATATCTGCGAGGTGACGCTTTATAACGGCAGCCCCATCGGCGTTACTCCGCCCAATTTCGTCGAACTCGAAATCACCGACACCGATCCGGGCCTGAAAGGTGATACCGCCCAGGGCGGCACCAAGCCGGCGACCCTGGAAACCGGTGCCGTAATCAAGGTGCCGTTGTTTCTCGAGATCGGCGAACTGGTGCGCGTCGATACGCGTACCGGCGAATACATGTCGCGAGTCAAAAAATAGCCGAGCGGCCACAACCGATGCGCTGGCAGCCGAGCGCGTCGCTTGCGGTGATTCGTGAACGCGCGCGCGTTTATCGCCAGATTCGCACCTTTTTTACCACGCGCGGGGTTCTCGAAGTCGATACCCCGGTGCTGATGCCAACGACTGGCACCGATGTTCACGTCGGTTCCATAGGGGTGGAGTGCGCGGGGCGGCAGCTATTCCTGCAAAGCTCGCCCGAGTACGCGATGAAACGGCTGCTGGCCGCCGGTAGCGGGTCGATATTCCAGATCGCGCACGCGTTTCGCCAGGATGAACAGGGGCGCAGGCACAATCCCGAGTTTACGCTGCTGGAGTGGTATCGCGAGGGCTATGACTACCAGCAACTGATGGACGAAATGGAGTTGCTGATCACCTCGCTAAGCCTGCATCAGTGCCAGTTCAGCCGTATTCGCTACAAGGACCTGTTCCGGCAGACACTCGGCATCGACATCGAGGCGCTCGATCTCGGACAGTTGCGCGGCGAGTGCGGGCGGCGCGTGTCGGGTTGCAAACCGGGCGAACTGGATTTTGACCAGTGTCTGGACCTGTTGCTCGGTACGGTTATTGCGCCGGATATGCGTGGTTACCAGTTTGTCTACGATTACCCGCTGTCGCAGGCCTCGCTGGCGCGGATAAGCGGCAGCGACGCCGGCGTGGCCGAACGCTTCGAATTGTTTTACGACGGTATCGAACTGGCCAACGGCTTCTCCGAACTCACTGACGCCAGCCAGCAGCGCGCGCGCTTCGAAAGCGACAATCGCAAACGCGCGCAGCAGGGATTACCCCGTCCGGAAATAGATGAGCTGTTGCTGGCGGCGCTGGATCACGGCATCGACGATTGCGCGGGCGTGGCGCTCGGCCTCGACCGCCTGTTGATGGTGTTGCTGGCTCTCGATTCGATCGAGCAGGTGTTGACCTTTCGCGACTAGTCTCTGCGACGCAGCGCAAATCGCCGCTGGGAACTAACTCAGGGCGGAAAGTGACCGATGAGCTGGCCCATCTTGACCGCGTATCCCGCCTCGATATGCGGCAGCCACTGCACCTTGCTGCCGGTAAGCAGAATCACCGTTGAGCCCATGTTAAAGCGACCCATCTCCTCACCCTTGGCGATCTCCTTGCGCGTGTGGCTGTAATCGAACTCGCTGATCTTGCGCGCACGCGGCGGCAGCACCTCGCCGGTCCAGATGGTTTCGATCGCGGAGACGTTGATCGCGCCCACCAGCACCATGACCATCGGCCCGGCGGCGGTCTCGAAATAGCAGGCGAGGCGTTCGTTGCGCGCAAACAGGCGCGGTATTTCCTGCACGGTCCATTCGGCGACGCTGAACAGGCGTCCAGGCACGTGGATCATACGCACCAGGTTTGCGTCCAGCGGCATGTGCAGCCGGTGGTAGTCATGCGGTGCCAGGTAAATGGTGGCAAACTGGCCGTCGGCGAACCCGGCGGCCATGTTCTTGTCGCCGCCGAGCAGTTCGAGCACGCTGTATGCGCGACCCTTTGCCTGCATGATGGCGCCCGCGCGAATCGGCCCGGCCTGGGATATCTTGCCGTCGCAGGGGCAGGCAAGGGTGTTGTCGCCGGGTACCACCGGCCTGATACTGTATTTCAGCGCGCGCGTGAAAAACTCGTTGAAAGTCTGGTAGTAACCGATGTCCGATTCCTCGGCATCTTCCATGTTGACGCCGTATTTTTTGACAAACCAGCGAATCATCGGCTGTACATGTGGACCGCGCAGGCGCGTGATCAGGTAGACCACGCGCGAGACCGCGTGATGCGGCATGACCTGGAACAGGAATTTCAGAAACTTCTGTTTTTTGCTGAGTTCGATCGTCACTATTTGATTACTGTCATCGTCAGGCGTTGCTCGGATCCGTCGTCGAATTGTAGAACAATCTCGATTTCCTGCCCGGGCCGCGTCGCTTGCAGCGGCTGCATCATCAGGTGGTATCCACCTGGCGCCAGTTGCAGGCTTTCGCCGGGCGCGATGCTGAGCGCTGTGACGGGATCCATGCGCATCATGCCGTCTTGCATCACGCTGCGGTGGATATCGATGCTGGCGAAGGCATCGCTGCGAATCGACAGGATAGTGACCGCGGTCTCGCCGGGATTGTGAATCGTCATGTAGCCGGCGCGCATCGGCACGCTGGGCGGAAGGTTTTTTATCCAGGCATCGACGATTTCGAGTTCGGCGAAGGCGCTGGCCGGGAGCAGCAAGCCCAGTATCAACAGGAATCGGAGCATTAGCAGTAGCTCACAACGGGTTGCGCTCGATGATGCGAGTCAGATCACGCGCCATCGCCCCGGCATCCTGCGGCGCGCTGAACAGTCCGGCGTACTCGGCCCGCGGGTTGATCAGCACGATGGCAGAACTGTGGTCGACATCGTAGCTGTCGCTGCCTTCGCTCCTGTTGCGAATCATGTGGGCGATGCCGAGCGAGCGCGTCAAGATCGTCAGTTGATCGGGTGCTGCCGTCGCAGCGTTAAACCCGGGGTTGAAATAGTGGACATACTCCGCCAGTACATCGGGACGGTCGCGATCCGGGTCGACCGAGACAAAGTAAACCTGCAGCGCCCCCGAGACATCCGGGTCGTCGATGAGCCTGACCATATCGGCAAGGGTTTGCAACGCTACAGGGCAGATATCGGGACAATGGGTGTAGCCGAAAAACATCAGGCTCCACTGGCCGTTCAGGTCGGCGCGGGTCAGCGGCTGCTGGCGGTGGTCGACCAGCTCGAACTCCGGCAATGCGCGCGCCTGTTCGCCGAACCACAGCCCGCTCTCGAGTACGACGGGTTTTTGGCTATTGACGTACCAGGACAGTGCAACTCCGCCGATCAGGGCAAGCACGGCGACGATTACGATACTCGATTTATTCATGGTCGTTATGGTGTAAAATCCGCGGCATTATATTTGATCCGGCAGTAGAGACAACGTGCCTATCCCTGAAGCCCTGAAGGTTTTGACGACGGTTCGCGACCTGGTTCGCTGGGGCGCCAGCGAATTCGAGCGCGAGGGTCTGAGTTACGGCCATGGCTTTGCAACGGCGCTGGACGAAGCGCGCTATCTTACGCTACATGCGCTGGCGTTGCCATACGACCTCGGCGATGATTACCTGGATGCGGTGCTGACCCTGGCCGAGCGCGAACAAGTCATCGAAATCCTGCAGCTGCGCGTTAGCTCGCGCCGGCCCGCCGCCTATATCTCGCGCGAAGCCTGGTTTTGCGGGCTCAGTTTTTACGTGGACGAGCGCGTGCTGGTGCCGCGCTCGCCGATGGCGGAACTGCTGGCCAACCATTTCGAACCCTGGGTGGAAAGCCAGCGGGTGCACCGGATTCTCGACCTTTGTTGCGGCAGCGGCTGCATCGGCATCGCCGCGCAGTACCAGTTTCCCGATGCCGAGGTGTGTATGTCTGACCTCTCTACCGACGCGCTCGAGGTAGCCGCGATAAACCTGCAGCGGCATGATCTGGATGGCGTTATCGAGTTGTACCAGTCGGACCTTTTCGCCAACATCCCGGCGCAGCAATTCGACATCATCGTCAGCAATCCCCCCTATGTCGATGCCGAGGACATGGCCGCGCTCAGCGATGAATTTCGCGCCGAGCCGGAGCTGGGGCTCGCGGCAGGCGAAGACGGTCTCGCGCTGGTCGAGCGCATCCTCGAATCCGCGCTCGATTATCTCAGCGCTGACGGCGCACTGTTTATCGAGGTCGGCAACTCGCAGGCCGCGATGGAGCAGAAGTACGATTTTCTGCCAATGACCTGGGTCGACTTCGAGATGGGTGGCGCGGGCGTTTGTTGCATCCATGCCGAAGACCTGCGCCAGCATCGTTGCGCCATTCTGGCCGCTGCCAGTTAAGCCAATCCACATGACAGCAAAATCGGATTCCATCGAAGTCGGGCTGCACCGGAGCAAGCCTGTGGTCGCGTGAAGGCCGCATAAATTCAGGAGAAAAACATTAATATCGAGACGCTCAATAGCTTTTTCAGGAAAAACGGGGCACAACAGTCTGTGCCGGAACAGCGCGCCACTGCGCATTGCCCCTGCGCGGCCGCGCCCGGGCGCGAGCAACATCGCTGCAGCCGATTGTTAGCCGGATTTCTGCCGATTTCACTCACGTCATACAAACTGCAGGCAAGCCATGTCCTGGTGGGGTAAGGCGCTCGGCGGCGCTTTCGGTTTCATGATCGGCGGGCCGCTTGGCGCGCTGATGGGAATCGCCTTCGGGCACAGTTTCGATCGTGGTCTCGGCAAACTCGAAGGCGCCGACTGGGGTGACGACCACGAGCGTGTGCAGGCGGCCTTTTTTACCACGACCTTTTCGGTCATGGGCTATATCGCCAAGGCCGATGGGAAGGTGACGGCAGATGAAATCCAGCTGGCCGAAGCGGTGATGAATCGCCTGGGGCTGGACGCACAGATGCGCGCCTCGGCGAAGAAGCTGTTCAACGAGGGCAAGTCGGCCGATTTCCCCATCGACGAAGTCATGCAGCAGTTTCGGCGCGAGACCCACCGGCGCACCACGCTGATCCAGATGTTCCTCGAAATCCAGCTGCAGGCCGCCTACGCCGATGGCGTCATGCACCCGGCGGAAAGGCAGGCGCTGCGCGGAATTTGCGAACACCTCGGTATTCCGGCGGCACAGCTCGATCGCCTGGAGGAGATGCTGCGCGCCGGATTCGGGCGTGCCGGTTACGATGCGGCGGCGGCCGAAACCTCGCTCAAGGATGCCTACCACCTGCTCGGTGTCGACGAATCGGTAAGCGACTCCGAGCTCAAGAAAACCTATCGGCGACTGATGTCGCAGCATCATCCGGACAAGCTGGTTTCCAAGGGTCTGCCGGAACAGATGATCAAGGATGCGACCCAGAAAACACAGCAAATCAAGTCGGCCTACGAACTGATAAAGAAATCCCGGCGGTGATGAAGAAAGTGTTCACCCACGAAAATCGCATGATCGTCTACAACATGAAAAACCTGTTGCAGGGTGAGGGCATCGACGCCTTGTTGAAAAACGAATTCAGCGGTGGCGGGGTTGGCGATTTACCGGCTTTCGATATCTGGCCGGAACTGTGGGTAGAGGACAGCTACCTTGCGCAGGCGCAATCCGTGTTGCGGCAGGCGGCGCAGTCGAATCCCGGCGCAGCCTGGCTTTGTGCTGGTTGCGGTGAAACCAATGACGCCGGCTTTGGTATCTGCTGGAATTGCGGGCAAAGCATCGAAAAGGAATAAGCGGATGAAACTTTTAATCCTGTTGCTGCTGTTGCTGCCGTCGATGAGCTTTGCCGACGAGGTTCGAATCCTCGACGTCAGGGCCGAGTGTCCGCAGACTTGTACCTTTACGGTGACGCTCGAGCACGCCGACCAGGGCTGGAATCATTATGCCAACCTGTGGGAAGTGGTGACGCTCGACGACCGGTTGCTGGGCGCGCGAGTGTTGTATCACCCGCATGAACACGAGCAGCCCTTTACCCGTTCGCTGTCCGGCGTGTCGATTCCCGCGGGTGTGCGCCAGGTAAAGATTCGCGCGCGCGACTCGGTGCACGGTTACGCTGAGCAGGAGTTTGTCGTCGATATCCCCGGATAAGCTCCGCGTTCAGGTATCCTGCCACAGCAGCCGCAGGCCGAGGAAGATCAGCACCGTTCCCGGAATGCGGCAGCGCAACCAGCGGTCGTAGCGGCTGCTGGCCTGGCGCGCGCCGAGAGATGCGATGTAGGCGATGGAACCGTTGACGAGCGCACCGGTGAGCAGGAAAACCGATCCCAATGCAACCGATACCAGGAACCCCGGGGACTCGACCATGAGCAGAAACTGCGGGATGAAGGCGAGGAAGAACAGCGCGATCTTGGGGTTCAGCGAGTCCACCAGCAGTCCGCGGCGGAAGTAACGCCAGTCGCCAGCGCCACCCTGGTAACCCGCTTGCCGCGTGTCGCTGTCACGATTGCGCCACAGGTCGACGCCGAGATAGATCAGGTAGGCGGCGCCCAGGTATTGCACCACGGCAAACAGCAGTGGCGCGGTCGCCAGCAACGCGGCAACACCGCTCGCGGCCAGCAGCACGTGGATGAAGGCGCCCAGGGTCATGCCGAGTACGGCGAAGATGCCGGCCCTGAAACCGCGCGCGGCGCTCACCGAGGTCACCAGAAAAACGGACGGGCCGGGCGACAGGTTGACCGCGAGGCATGCGAAGACCAGCAGGCCCAGGGTTTCGAGGTTCACGCGAGTTGCGAGCGCGCGAGCGCGCGGGCGTCGACAAAAGCCTTGACCGAGCGCGTGACGTCTTCCTCGGTGGTGGCCCAGGAGCAGACGCTGACGCGAATCACGGCGCGTTGCTGCCACTGGGTGCCGCCGACCCAGCATTCACCGCTGCGCTGAATCGCGGCGATGGTGGCGGTGGTGATCGCCTCGCTGTCGCAGGCCACCAGCACCTGGTTGAAAACGACTTCATTGAGTATCTCGAAACCCTGTTGTGCGAGTTCGTCGGCAAACTGGCGTGCTCGCTCGTGCAGGCCGTACACCAGCTCGTCGATGCCCGACTCACCGAGGTACTTGAGCGCTGCCCAGAGTTCGAAGACGCGCGCGCGGCGCGACATTTCGGGGGTGT
>Ga0209536_100008763_pt1 | contig 15132 bp, 9 predicted proteins | sample DeeMarSeWOR28_12_FD_187461 | JGI IMG/M metagenome (GOLD analysis project Ga0209536, IMG submission 187461) | Marine sediment microbial communities from White Oak River estuary, North Carolina - WOR-2-8_12 (SPAdes) (version 2) | ecosystem: Environmental > Aquatic > Marine > Intertidal zone >...
GGATAACTTATTCACTCGTGTAGCCTGGTCAGGAATCCAAAATTACTACCTTAAAACCTGAAATTTTTAAGGGAAAAACCCGTTAAACCCATTGCGAAAGCCCGGCGCATCAGTTAGAATGTGCAGACCTGTTAGCCAGTCCACAGCTTCCCGGTCCGCTTGAAGAGGGTGGCCCTGCACATTAAGGAGGGAAGCTGTTTTGGAGCCAAGTAACAACGGCTACATCCATAGTTTTTTTGTAACACCACAGTAATGCGGTGTCTGGTTTGTATTCTCAATTGAGAAGAGTGGAATGGTGTTCTATGTTGCCTGAATCTGCCTGGAAAGCAACGCTTGGCGAGTTAGAATTGCAAATGACAAAAGCCACGTTCAACACCTGGTTGAAGGATGCGCGATTCGTGGCTTGTGAGGAGGATGAATATGTAATTGGGGTAAGTAATGATTATGCTAAAGATTGGTTGGAAAACCGCCTGGAGGGGACCATTTTACGCACCCTCACTGCGGTAGCCGGTCAGCCGGTCAGTGTGCGCTTTGTGGTGGGCGATAAGCCGCCGGCTGAGGAAAAAAACAAGACCAGCAACGGGATTGCCGATATAAATAACGGCCGGAATGCCAATGGGGTACATAAGCGAAACGGGATTGGAAACGGCGCCAGGAATAGTAATGCCTCCGGCCAGGATACATTGCGCGATCGCTATTTATTTTCCAGCTTCGTGGTTGGCCATAGCAACCGCCTGGCGCATGCGGCAGCAACCTCGGTAGCTGAACGTCCCGGGCAGGCATACAATCCATTGTTTATATATGGTGGTGTCGGCCTGGGCAAAACCCACCTGTTACATGCTATTGGTCATAAAAGCCTTGAATTAGGCTATACAGTTACCTATATTTCTTCAGAAACCTTTACCAATGACCTGATCCAGGCTATCCGCGCCCAAAGCATGGCCGAATTTCGTGAAAAGTACCGCAGTCCGGATGTATTACTTATCGATGACATTCAATTTATTGCCGGTAAGGAAAGCACGCAAGAGGAATTTTTCCATACCTTTAACCACCTGCATAGCCGGGGAAAACAGGTTGTGCTATCCAGCGACCGGCCGCCGAAAGCGATGGTGACGCTTGAAGAGCGGTTGCAGTCCCGGTTCGAGTGGGGCTTGATGGCTGACATTCAATTGCCGGATGCTGAAATGCGCTCTGCGATTCTACATGCCAAAGCCGAAGTAACCGGCGTGTATATTCCCGAAGGCGTCATTGAGCTTATCTCCCACCATTTCCGAAATAATATCCGCGAGTTGGAGGGGGCGTTAAACAAGGTGATCGCTTATTCCCGGCTGACAGGAAAGCCGATAACAATGGAATTGGTGAATATGGCTCTGGCCGACCAAATGCGGGCTCCCGTGCAGGTTACGGTACCGCAGGTAATTGATCAGGTTGTGGCTTATTACCGACTCACCACGGAACGCTTGCTAAGCGCTAACCGCAGCCGCTCTGTATCTTTTCCTCGCCAGGTAGCCATGTACCTGGCACGCACCGAAACAGATGCCTCTTTCCCGCAAATTGGCAATCAACTCGGCAATCGGGACCACACGACCATATTGCATGGTTACGAGAAGATTTCTGGCCTGATTGAAACGGATGAAAAGGTGCGCCGGGATGTGTTGCAGATTAAGGCTGCGCTTTATCAATCGGCGACTGTTTGAACAGGTTTGCAACCTACAAATTACAAATTGACTAAAGGTGCAGGGTTCACATTTGTGGACCCTGCTTTTTGTTATGGAGGGCTTGCTTGAATAAGACGCAAACCGATTCAGTTTCCCCGGCTGACTCATCGTCATCCTGGTCTACCTATCGCATTCTGGTACATGGTCGCTCTCCGCAGGATGATCAAGCCGGCCGGAAATTGGTGACGGTGGCCCACGAATTGGGCTTAACGGGGTTGACCGGTTGCCGGCAGGCGCGCCTTTATCTTGTGCGTGGTGAGTTGACTTCCGTCATGGTGGATAGGTTAGCCAACGAATTATTGGCCGATCCGGTGACGGAAGTGGTAGAGATCATGGCCGACGATGGTGTGCCGGCAGAGCTCGATAGCGGTGATTATGTGGAGGTAAGCTGGTTGCCCGGCGTTTCCGACTCGGCCGGGGATAACCTGGTGCGGGCCGCGCAGGTGCTGGGGTTGTCAGGCGTGCGGCATGCGGCAACGGGTTACCATTATCGTTTAACCGGTGATTGGCTGGAGACACCGCTTCATCAACTGGCGACCACGGTTTTCTCGAATCCGGTAGTACAGCGGTATAGCCTCAACCGGCCGGTGCGCCCGCCCTTTTTTGAATACCAAGCTGCTGACGGTCTGGTGGAACACATCGCCCTCACAACGGCAACAGATGAAGTCTTATTACAGATCAGTAAAGAACGACGATTGGCCTTGAATTTAGCGGAGATGCGCGCCATTCAAGATTACTTCCGGGACGCGGGACGGGAGCCAACAGACGTGGAATTGGAAATGCTGGCCCAAACCTGGAGCGAGCATTGCGTGCACAAGACGTTTAAAGCGACGATTGATTACACCGGCCCGGATGGACAAACCGAACGTATTGCCGGCTTGTTGAATCAATACATACGCGCCGCCACGGAAAAGGTGAACAAACCCTGGGTGCGCTCCGCTTTTGTAGATAATGCCGGCATTATTGCCTTTGACGAGGAGTATGACCTGGCGTTTAAGGTCGAAACCCATAATCATCCCTCCGCTCTCGAACCGTTTGGGGGGGCGAATACAGGGGTTGGTGGTGTGGTGCGCGATGTGCTGGGTGTAAGTGCCCGGCCGATTGCAAATACAGATATTCTCTGTTTTGGACCTCCAGATATAACGGAAAATGATTTACCGGCCGGGGTTTTGCACCCGCGACGCATTGCCGAAGGCGTGATCCACGGTATTGAAGATTATGGGAATAAAATGGGCATTCCCACAGTGAATGGGGCCATTCATTATCACCCCGGTTACCTGGCCAATCCGTTGGTTTATTGTGGCTGCCTGGGCATTTTGCCACGTAACAGCCATCCGACGGCGGCGCAGCCGGGTGACTATATTGTGGCCATTGGCGGGCGCACTGGCCGGGATGGTTTGCGGGGCGCAACCTTTAGTAGCATGGAGATGGACCAAACCACCGGTGAGATTGCCGCCACAGCGGTGCAAATTGGTAACCCAATCATCGAGAAGCAGGTGCAGGAAGTCATCTTGCAAGCCCGGGACGAGCGATTGTATACGGCGATCACTGATTGTGGAGCAGGCGGCTTTTCTTCGGCGGTCGGTGAGATGGGGGAAGCTGTTGGGGCCGAGGTGCAATTGGCCGCTGTGCCGTTGAAATTTCCAGGTTTGCGTCCCTGGGAGATCTGGCTGAGCGAGGCGCAAGAGCGCATGGTGCTGGCGGTGCCGCCGGCGAATTGGCCGCGCCTACAGGAAATTTGTGCCGGGCAGGATGTGGAAGCGGTCCGCCTGGGCACATTTGAGCCATCCAAAAGAATACGTATTTATGATGGTGACCGGCTGGTCGGCGATCTCTCCATGGCTTTTCTGCATGATGGCTTGCCCCCCAGAGTGATGCCGGCCCATTGGTCAAAACCGGCCGTACATCCCGCGCAATCCCTCGCGGAGACGCCGCCAGGAGAGCACCAGGCCCTGTTATTGGCTATGCTGGCTCATCCTACGGTGCGAAGCAAAGAGGAAGTCGTGCGCCGTTATGATCATGAGGTACAGGGCGGAACGGTAATCAAGCCGAGTGTGGGTAAGTATAATCATGGACCTGGTGATGCGGCGGTCTTATGGCCGCTAGACACCCAGATGCCGGCCAGGAGTGGACAACGCCGGCAGGGGGCCGCCCTGGGTAATGGGCTATGCCCGCAATACAGTGCTTATGATCCGTATGTGATGGCCTGGGCCGCGGTGGATGAAGCGCTACGCAATGTGGTGGCTGTGGGTGCCGACCCGGACCGGGTGGCCATTCTGGATAACTTTTGTTGGGGAAACCCGAATCTGCCCGACCGGCTGGGTGGCCTGGTACGTTGTGCCCAGGGCTGTCATGATGCTGCTGTAGCTTTTGGGGTGCCATTCGTGTCTGGAAAGGACAGCCTGAATAACGAGTACACCGGCGCTGACGGCCAAAAGCACGCCATTCCCGGCACTCTGCTTATTTCCGCATTGGGTATCGTGCCGGATGTGTCCCGCGCCATGACCATGGATCTGAAAGCAGCGGAAAACTGGCTGTTTGTGATTGGCGATACCCGGCCGGAGTTCGGCGGCAGTTTGGCGCACGCGATCGGTGCAAAGGGATTGCTGGATAGCGGTGGCGCACCGGTCAAGCCGCCCCAGCCGGTGCGTAATGGCCTGGCCCGACTGCGGGCGGTGCACCAGGCACTTTCTGGTGGGCTGGTGCAGGCTTGTCATGATTGTAGCGAAGGTGGGTTGGCGGTGGCCCTGGCGGAAATGGCGATTGCCGGCCGGATCGGGGTAGAGATCGATAGCCTGGAAAATGCGCCGCATGAAGGCGAAATGGCGGTCGCGGCGCTCCTTTATGCGGAATCACTCAACCGCTTCGTAGTCGAGGTTAGCCCGGATGATGCGGGTGCCTTCGCTCAATTGATGGCGGAGACAAATACCCCATTTGGTCGCATCGGGCAGACGACCGCAGAGAAATTGTTTGTGGTTGCTGGTGAGGATGGTAACCCGCTGCTTCACCACGCTATCGATACGCTGGAAATTGCCTGGCGGGGTCACATCCCCAACCGGCCGGCCAGCCCGGAATCCCACACACCGGTATCTACTCCACTGACGACAACATTCTCTTCTCCAACCAGCGCTCCAAAAGTCCTCGTCCTGCATGCGAATGGTACCAACCGGGATCGAGAGGCAGCCCAGGCCTGCGCTCTGGCTGGTGGTGATCCGGAAATTGTATACATTAACCAGCTTATGCAGGGAGAACGAGCGCTGCTGGATTATCATATGCTGGTACTGCCCGGTGGTTTTTCTTATGGAGACGATTTAGGGGCCGGCGTGCTTTGGGCGGTTGATTTTCGCCACCGTTTAGGGGAGACATTACAGCGATTTGTGGATAGCGGCCGGCCGGTTTTGGGAATTTGTAACGGGTTCCAGGCCCTGGTGAAAGCAGGTCTTTTACCCGTTGATCCGGCGAATGGCCAGCGCCAGGTGACCCTGACTTATAATGAGTCGGCCCAGTTCGAGTGCCGCTGGGTGATGTTGCAGCCCCATCCGGCCGGGGGCAATCTGTTTACCGCCGGTTTAGCGGAGCCGATTTATTGCCCGGTTGCTCATGGTGAAGGGCGTTTTGCGGTGCAGGATAGGGCCATGGCCGACCAGCTTAGGGCCGCGGATTTGGTGGCGCTCACCTACATTGGGGATGATTATCCGTCTAACCCCAATGGCTCGGTGCAGGGAATTGCGGGCATTGGTAACCCGGCCGGGAATATCCTGGGCTTGATGCCGCACCCGGAAAACCATATCTATTCCTGGCAACATCCCCAGGTTCAGCGCGGTAAAAGCGGCCTGTTGGGGTTACCATTGTTTCGCAATGGGATAAAAAACTGCTGAAAAATGCCGGTCAAACCGTGCGGATTTTGGGCACTGGAAATTTAAAGCTGTGAATTCTGGTAAAAGTCCTTGAAAAAGCAAAAATGAGGAGATTTGATGTTAACACATGAAGCATTACTGGCTGCTGTACCGCAGGCGATCCAAACCGTTGATCTGACCGGATGGGGGGCTAAAGAATCCGGTAAAGTGCGCGATATCTATCACCGGCCGGGCCAACGTTTGCTGATTACCACCGATCGCGTTTCCGCCTTCGATCGCGTTTTAGGGGCTATTCCTTATAAAGGGCAGGTTTTAAACCAGCTTAGTGCCTGGTGGTTTGAACAACTCACCGACATTGTGGACAATCATGTCATCACCGTGCCGGATCCAAACGTTATGCTGGCCCACGAAGCCGGCCTCTTGCCGGTAGAAGTCATTGTGCGCGGTTATATTACCGGGGTGACAAAAACCTCGCTCTGGTATTTGTATGACCAGGGCAACCGGGAGCCTTACGGTTTATCGTTGCCGGATGGCTTAAAAAAGAATGATCGTTTGCCGCAACCGGTGATTACCCCCACCACCAAGGCTGAAAAAGGGCAACATGATGAACGGCTAACCCGCGCCCAAATTCTGGAACGCCAGATTGTGCCCACTGCTTTATGGGAGCAAATTGAATCTGTTGCCCTGGCAATTTTTGCCCGGGGGCAGCAGGTGGCCAAAGCGGCCGGTCTAATCCTGGTCGATACCAAGTATGAGTTTGGGCTGGTAAATGGCCGCCTGACCCTCATTGATGAAGTGCATACACCGGATTCCAGCCGTTATTGGATTGCGGGGGAATTTGATGATCAGGGAGAGCCGGCTAATTTTGATAAGGAATTCTTGCGCAAGTGGTTTGCCGCCCAGGGGTATAGAGGTGACGGTACGGCGCCGCAAATGCCCGCAGAATTCATTGCGCAGGTGGCGGCGCGGTATATTGCCGCCTATGAGAAGCTTACCGGCCGGGCTTTTGTTCCCGGCGAACAGCCGGCAGCAGCGCGTATCCAACGTAATGTCGCCCCGCTTTAAGATTCATCCGCGACCCATTCGTCCCAATTAGAACGAAAGACCCCGCAGGTCTCACCGACCTGCGGGGTCTGCACAGAAGTAGAGGATCAGCATTGCCGGTCCTGGTGAAAAAGTTACCCTTAAAACGCGGCAATTCTCTCCAGTAGCCAGTTTAAAATGGGTTGACAGTTGGCCTGTATTTGTTAGAATACCTGATGCTGCCTTCCTCAGTAGCTCAATGGCAGAGCATGCGGCTGTTAACCGCAGGGTTGTTGGTTCGAGTCCAACCTGAGGAGCTAAGCCACCAGGCGATGGAAACACCTCCATCGCCTTTTTTGTTTGCTATAGCGGGGGTAAAATGGAGAGTGGGTTAATACAGGCAATACGAATTTAAGGACAAACGTTCAGTGTCCGGGAAAATGCAAATACCTGCTAATCTGAGCAGTAAGTAAGGAGCAGAAACAACCATGAATAATAACCGGCCGGTCGCCCTCATTATTTTGGATGGATGGGGCATCCGCGAAATGGAACACGGCAATGCTGTACGTCTGGCGAATACCCCCAACTTTGATGAATGGCTACGCACCCGCGAAAGGACCATTCTGAACGCTTCCGGGGAAGCAGTGGGCTTACCGGCGGATCAAATGGGAAATTCTGAGGTAGGTCACTTGAACCTGGGGGCCGGGCGCATTGTCTACCAGGACTTCACTCGCATTAATATGGCGATTGCCGATGGATCCTTACCAAAGGATGAAACCTTGCTGGGTGCGGTGGAGCATGTGCAAAGGACAGGGGGGAAGTTGCATGTCATCGGCCTGTTGGGACCGGGCGGCGTCCATAGCCATAGCAGCCATTTATTCGCGGTTTTACAGTTTGCCGCCGCCCACAACCTTGAGCCGGTCCTGCATGTGATTACGGATGGTCGGGACACCCCGCCCAAAAGCGGCGCCGGTTTTCTAGCCGATCTAGAGGAGGTGATGCAAGAGACGGGGGGCACGATTGCTACCGTCAGTGGCCGGTATTATGCCATGGATCGGGATAATCGCTGGCCGCGCATCGAGAAGGCTTATCGGGCAATGGTGAACCGAGAGGGGGAACAGGCTGATTCCCCGGCCGGGGCGATACAGGATGCTTACGCAACGGACCAGACCGATGAATTCATTGTCCCGCGCGTGGTCCAAACCACAAAGGATGTGGCCATCAGTTCCGGGGATTGCCTCGTCTTCTTCAATTTTCGCGCCGACCGAATGCGTCAGATTGTTAAATCCTTTGTCCAGGATGATTTCGATGGGTTTGCCCGGCCGGAGCTGGATAATCTGCATGTGGTCACGTTCACCGCTTATGAGGAGAATCTACCGGCGGCAGTGGTGTTCCCGGAGCAGGAATTACGGCAGGTGCTGGCGGAAGTAATCAGTGGTGCGGGTTTAAAGCAATTTCATGCCGCGGAAACAGAGAAGTATGCCCATGTGACTTATTTCTTTAATGGGGGCGAAGAAACTCCTTTTGCTGGTGAGGAGCGGCTCTTGGTGCCGTCCCCAAAGGTAGCTACCTATGACCTGCAACCGGAAATGAGCGCATATGAATTAACCGACCGAGTTTTAGAGCGGCTGGCCAGTGAGGAAGATGCTTTTATGCTGGTCAATTATGCGAACCCGGATATGGTCGGCCACACCGGCGACCTAGCGGCGGCGATTGCCGCTTGTGAGGCGGTGGATATCTGTGCCGGCCGGTTAGTCGCAGCGGTATTAGCTAAAGGAGGCGTCGCTCTGGTTACTGCCGATCATGGAAACGCCGAACGGATGATTGATGAGGAAAGTGGCGGGCCACATACTTACCACACTACGGGCCCGGTTTCCTTTATATTCATAGGTGAGGATTATTTCGCTCCCCGACCGCAAGGCATTTTAGCCGATGTAGCGCCCACGGTACTGGCCTTAATCGGTCTGGCGCAACCGGAGTTGATGACCGGTCGCAATTTATTAGACCACAAGGGATTGTAAGCCGGCTCCGGTTCGCCCGGGGAATCCCGCAATTTCCTTAGCCCGGTTGGGAAATGGGTAAGTGAATATAGAACCGGCTACCGCTTGGTTCATCCGAGTGGCTCTGGCTGCTTTCTACCCCGATGTGGCCGTGGTGTGCTTCAATGATACCGCGAGCGATGGGCAGGCCTAACCCTAAGCCACCACCGCGAAATTCGGATTTACTGGTGGTATGGTGCTCAATCGCGCCCAAGACGTGAAACGGGTCAAAAATTCGATCCAGTTCCTCCGGTGGAATGCCGATGCCCGAATCTTGAATAATTAACTCAACCATGTTCGGATTGGGTTGATGGCCATGCAATGAAATCGTTCCGCTATCCGGGGTAAATTTGATGGCGTTTTCCACAACGTTTTTAATGGCCACGCGTAAATGAATGCTGTCGGCTTCAATCGTAGGCAAAGCTTCCAATCCGCTGATGTGCAATTCAAGCTCTCGATTTTGTGTCAGGCTTCGAACCTTCCGCATAACCATTTTCACAATATATCCAACTTGCACGGGTACCGGAGCAAGTTCTAAGGTGCCGGAAGCAATGCGGGAAATATATACAATTTCGCCGATCACTTTACTCAGGCGATTTACGCCATTTTCCATCCCCTGCGCCAATTCATAGAACGATTCTGGATAAGTGTCTGTTTCGGCTTGCTGCAGGTGCTGGCTTAAAATATGTGCATAACCTGCTACCAACGTTAAGGGCGTGCGTAACTCATGGGATACGAGGGTGATGATATTGCTTTTCACCTGGTCTAGCTCGCGCAAGTAGCGGTTTGCCGCTTCAAGTTCACGAATTTTATCCTCCAACCGCAGGACAATATCCTGGGCATGTTGTTCTAGAAGCTCCAGGTGTTCTCTTTCCGGCAATTGTTCGTTTCGGCCGGTCAAATAGGCTTGTATCTCCTGTGGGAAGTGGGCTATATCGATGGGCTTGGTCAAAAATCCATTACAACCGGCAGCCAGTGCCTGTTCGCGGGCATTGGGCTCGGAATTGGCAGTGAGCGCCACAATCGGTATGTCCTGGAAGCCGGATATACCGCGTAAACGGGTGGTGATTTCCCGGCCATTCATCCCCGGCAGATTAATGTCCATCAACACCAGATGCGGATGCTCTTGCCGGGCAGTAAGAATACCCTCTAGACCTTCTGCAGCGAGAAAGACCCGGTAGCCGTGACTTTCCAACACCCGCCGGACAAGGTGTTGGCTGCCGCGATCATCCTCAATATACAAAACAGTGGATTGAGCGCTCATATGGTTGTCCCGGCTTCGGGCTGGCGAACGGGTAGCAGCACGTAAAAAGTAGATCCCTGGTTCAACACGCTTTCAAACCAAATCCGTCCATGATGCATTTCTACTAACGATTTGCTGATCGGTAAACCTAATCCAGTTCCTTGCGCGGACCGTGATGTTGAATCCGCCTGTTCGAAGGCGCGGAACAGCCGGCCAAAATCAGTGGGGGCAATACCGACGCCGGTATCATGGATCACGATCTGCACATGTTCTCCGTCAACATGGGCAATTCGGCAGGAAATCTGCCCTTCGGCAGTGTATTTGGCGGCATTAGAGAGCAAATTAAGCAGAATCTGGCGTAAGCGAATTTTGTCCCCTTCAATGCGGGGTATGCCTGATTCCACCTCAACCTGTAACGATACCGGTTTATCGTGCAGGACGCCTCGGATAGTCGAAACAATGTTGGTTAATAATTCCGCCAAGTCGATTGTTTCAATTACCAGAGCGATCTTACCGGCTTCAATCTTGGCCAGATCCAAAACATCATTTATCAACAAGAGTAGATGCTGGCCATTCTCATATATGGCCGTTAAGTCCTCTTCTTGTTTGCTGGTAATTGGGCCGTCAATACCCTTCAAAATCACTCTGGAAAAGCCGATAATGGCGTTGAGTGGGGTGCGCAATTCATGGGCCATATTCGCCAGAAACCGGTTTTTTAGCTGATCTAAAGCGCGTAATCGTTCGTTTGTGGCCTGAATATTGTCGAACAATCGGGTACTTTCCAGGGTAGCAGCCAAACCAACGCTAGAGGTTTCCACCAACCGTAAATCACGCTCGGAGAAACTATCCGTTTCGCCAGCGGCGACAGTGACCACACCGACTAAATTTTGACCAGTCAGGAGGGGCGCACTGAGTTGGGCAGCAGCTCCTTCTATCTCGGTATCATATTCAGTTAGTTCCAGTAAATTGTTGACTAGAAGGGGCTGAGTTAGGCGGGCAACCTGGCCGGACAGCCCACCCGTAAGGGTTAATAGGGGGTGTGGTACCAAGTCGCCGGCGTGGGCTAATAGTTCTAAGCGGTTACCCCCACTGTGGATTCCGTAAACGACAATCGTGTGCCCACGCAAACCCTGGTGCAGCGCCTGGACCATACTATTTAATCTTTCAGTGGCGTTAACCCGGGCAGCCGCTGCCTGGGCAATAGTGAATAGCAGACGAAATTCAGCGACATTGTCCTGGGTGCGTTGAAACAAGCGCGCATTGGTAATTGCCATTCCGGCCTGGTTGGCAATCGAACGGAAAAGATGCTGGTCATTTTCACTATATGCCTGGGCCTGGTAAGCATGGACACCAATTAAACCGGCCGGTTGCTGCTCCTCCTGATAAGTGACCCACAGGTATGATTGGGGGGTGCGGGAAGTATAGGTTTGGAATTCTGCGGCCAGGGATTGGGCCGAGAGACCAGTGAGAACGCCCCCACGTTTCAAAATATCAGGAAGCGAGGGTGCATGCCTTTTGGTGCGGGTGGTGATCTGGGATTGGCCATCAATAACATAGCGGAGCACGTCATAGCCGTCCACAACCGGCCGGAAGCGCACTAGAAAGAATATATCTACTGTCAGCAGTCGGTTTACCTCTTCTATTAACACATCCAGTAACCGGTCCAGATCCAGAATGCCCGCCAACCGGGACACAACCTGGTTTATTTGAATCAGCTCTTGGGCCCGCGTATTGGCCTCCGCAAACAAACTGATATTTTCCAGAAAGGTAGTCAGCTGGGCGACCGCGTTTTGGGCAAAGTTTTTATTGGACACGGTAAACGGCCGGTCTCCACTGTTGGAGTCCAGCGCTAAAAAGCCCAGGACGTCTTGTTGGCCCATGATAGGAATGCAGTACAAGGCGTTCAATTGTTGATCAGCCAAGAAGGCAGCTGCATCTGCTGGACAATGCTTGTTTCCGGCCATACAAAGGACAGGGGTGCCCTTATTTTGCAACAAAGCATATAGGGTTCCTGAACCCATCGGGAAAACCGGGCCCTCATTATTGGTAACTGCATTGCCGGAGTTGCTAGCCAGGTCAAAATGATATCGTTCCCGGCCGGTTCGAGTTTGCTCATCGAAAAGAGTGATCCGGCAATGGGCAATACCGGTGAAACGGGCCACCTGTTCTAAAATGCTTAAGAAAGCATCTTCGCTGGTTAAAGTCTGGCTCAACGTCTGGCTGATTGAGTAGAGCGCATTGGTCTCGCGCAACAGCAACAGGTTGTTTAAAGCCACGCTGGCCTGGCCGCAAAGATTGAGAAAAGGTTGTAGCGTTGGTTGATCGAACAGTTTATCTTTGGTGCGGCCTAATACCAGCGCGCCCATCCATTGCATCTCTGTGCCCAGTGGCAAGAAGGCACATGGTCCAGCCTGGAGACGGTTAAAAACGGCTTGCATCTGCGGATCCAACCGCGAATCATTTGAACCGTCGGCAATCAAGACCGGAATATGTGCTTCAATTAGCTGTATTGACGGATGTTGCCCGCGCAGAAAGTGGTTTTTACCGGACCCTAGGCCATGGCTCTCATGGTTCCAAAGGTTGCTGATCTTCAAATAATCTAAAGCATGGGGGTCCGGCGCGAGAAGAAATGCAAGATCAACCACGCCACTTTCAGCGGCATAATCTACCAGGCATTGAAAGACAGCGCGCATATTGGTCGCTGCATTGATTTGCCGGCCGGCCTGGAAAAGTTGATTGGCCTGCAACGTGCCGTCCGGCATCTGCTCCTGCCTCTCAGCGATTATGCGCCTAAATCCCAAATCTCTTCACCGCGCAGAATATTGTAAATTTGGTCGGGAAAGTTGTCGACATCAAGGGGCTTGCCCAGGAAACCGTCAAAACCAGCCGATTGCGCTTTGGCCATTTCCTCCGCAGTGGCTTGCGCCGTGATCACCACCACTGCTGTATCCGCCAATTGGGGATCATCGCGCAGCTGTAGGAGTGCTGTGTAACCATCCTCATGCGGCAGGCGTAGGTCCATCAAAATGAGGTCGACCTGGGGCATGGTTTTGGCAAATTCAACAACGCCCCATCCGGTCGTTTTCCATTCGCAATTTTTGATTCCGGCAAAGGCCAGCAGGCGGGCAACGAGCACAAAATTAGCCACATTGTCTTCTACAACTAAAACATGAGCTTCTTCAGGGGCTACTTGTCTGCGTTCACGGTCCACTATTTAGATTGCCTGTGCTGAAATCATGCTGGTTATCCAATCACGGGAAGGATACCGGCAGCCGTAGGAGAAAACAATGTTACTTTGGTATCGAAAGGTCATATGCTTGATCAACGGTGAATAAACCTCGTATTGCAACAGTATTGTAACCTAAACCGAGGGTCTATGAGCGTAAACAGCGTTAAAAACGAGTATAATTGTCTATACATATAGCCGGTTAAGCACGCCAGAAAGTTAGTGCTGACCCTAATGTGGTGGAAATTCAAAGATTTAGCTGGTAAGCAGAAGAGAGGAAGCCCTTGAAACGCACAAGTCTGAAAGAACCGATACTGATTTTCATTGTCATCGTGGTGATTCTGATATGGGGATTGAATACGTTCAATACCGGGAACCCGCTCTGGTTTTTACCCATTCAGCCGCAGTACCGGCCGGCCCGCATCATTGTGCACCACTACGGGCAAGCCACTGAACTCCGGCCGGATGATGAAGGTTTCGATGCGCTGGCAGAGGGGCTCAATGCCACCCTGTCCGATTTTCAAAGCCGTGACCTGGTTTCTATAGGTATAGGCGAACAAACGCTGGCTGACTACTATGCGGATGAATTTGTTCTCGAAGCCTTTTACGGTCAAAATGTCGAATTTAATTTACCTATCCGGTTAACGGGAATCAACACATTACTGTTCCCGATAGATGCCCGGCATAGCGAGCGCAATTACGTGTTTATTGGCAATAACCGCGAATACCGGGCCGGCGCGTTGCAGGTTGTCAGCCGGGAAGCGCTGGAGGCGGCGCTGGCCGAGACAGGGTTTCCCCAGAATGATTGAGAAAACAGTGGCGATGAAGGTGTTGGAAGGTCGGGGGGTCGAATACGAAGCGCGGACTTACCCGGATGGGGAGCGGGATGCTGTGCAGGTGGCCGCGTATTTGGGCGTTCCGGCCGGGCAAGTTTTTAAAACGCTGGTGGTGATTCGCGACCGGGGAAAACCGATGCTGGTCATGATCCCGGCGGACCGGCAACTCAATTTGAAACGATTGGCCAAAGCGGTGGGTGAAAAAAAAGTAAAAATGGCCGCGCATGAAGAAGCAGAAAAATTAACCGGTTTAGCGGTAGGGGGGATCTCGCCATTGGCTTTGTTGCATAAACCATTTGTGATTTTTCTGGACCAAAGCGCCAGAGAGCTAGGGCGTATTTTTATCAGCGCCGGCAAAAAAGGGATCAATTTAGGCGTCCCTGTTACGGAGTTGGTCAAAATTACGGGTGCAAAGTACATCTTAGCTGCGGGATAATTAATATCCGGCAGGTGCACAGAGAGTTTGTTGATGTAGTGCCGGCATCCCTGCCGGCAAGGATGCCGGCGTTACCGGAATTGGTCAACAAAAGTTCCGCATACCCATATCCCGCCAAAACCGCGACTGGCAGCTTCATTTTATGTTATAATGAGTAAAATGGAGTCTTATTGTTGATGTGTGAGGTGGGCTATGAAAAAGTATATCCGTTGGTTCCATGAAATCACCGCTGATGAAGTTGGCCTGGTTGGGGGAAAAGGGGCCAATTTAGGGGAGATGACCGGGGCTGATTTTCCAGTACCGCCCGGTTTCTGTGTGACTGCCCCAGCCTACCAGGAATTGATTGCCGCGAGTGGGTTATATCCCCACATCCAGGAAATCATTGATCAAATGGATATGGAGAATCCTAATGATGTAGCGGAGAAAACGGCCGGTATTCGCGAGCTCATTATTCAACAACCGATCCCCGCGCATATGCAAGATGAAATTCTGGAAAGCTATGTTCACTTGAATCGGTTATTGGATTTGCCGGCAGAATTGAGTCCAGCGGTAGCCATTCGGTCCTCGGCTACCGCCGAAGATCTCCCCACAGCCTCCTTTGCTGGCCAACAGGACACCTACCTGAACATTCGCGGCGAAGCAGCTTTGCTCGATCATATTCGCCAATGCTGGGCTTCAATGTGGACATCCCGGGCGGTAACATACCGTAGGAAAAAAGGATTTGACCACCACAAGGTTTATGTGGCGGTTGTGG
>Ga0209536_100008764_pt1 | contig 15130 bp, 11 predicted proteins | sample DeeMarSeWOR28_12_FD_187461 | JGI IMG/M metagenome (GOLD analysis project Ga0209536, IMG submission 187461) | Marine sediment microbial communities from White Oak River estuary, North Carolina - WOR-2-8_12 (SPAdes) (version 2) | ecosystem: Environmental > Aquatic > Marine > Intertidal zone >...
CTGCACCAATAACAGTAATGTCTACATTATGATTAATCATTTTTTTTCTCCCTAGTTCTAGAAAAAAATAGATATGAGTTTGGGGATTTCAATTTCATCTTTTTTATATCAGTTTTAAATTCTTTTTCCAAAATTCTAACAATATGCTGAGTACAGAAACCTCCTTGACACCTACCCAGTCCTACTCTACAGCGATATTTAGCAGCTGAGATGGTTTGTGCCCCTATTGGGTTTGAAAAAGCATCAATGACCTCAGCTTCAGTTACATGCTCGCATCTACAAATAATTCTACCCCATCGTTTATCCTTTTTTATTAAATCTGACCTTTCTTTTGAATTCATCTGAGAAAAACGTTTTTTCTTTTTTCTAATTTTAAAATCAGTTTTAGTTTTTAAATCAACAGATTTTGATAACATTTTAGTTACTTCTTTTGCAATTGCTGGAGCTGCAGTAATACCAGGGGATTCTATACCTAAAAGATTAATAAAACCAGGGGTTTGTTTGCTTTCCTCAACTATATAATCAGCCCATCCACCTTCTGCGGGAGACGCAAGTTTACATCTAATTCCAGAATATGCTTTAATAACTGCTTTATCTGGTAGGCCAGGAAGAATTTTTTTAGCTTCAAAAAGTAGGGTTTCCATCATATTTCTTGTAGTACTTCTATCATTAATATTTTCTATAAACTCTGCACTTGGACCAAGAAGAATGTTACCCTCAATTGTTGGAGTTATATGAATACCTAAAACACCTAGTTCTTTTTGTGGAACAGGATATATCATTGAATTAACCAAATTACTATAAGTTTTATCTAAAACCAAATACTCCCCACGACATGGAAAAACGAAAAAATCAGGTTTTTCCAACATATTCACTATTTCTCTACAGTTCACACCAGCTGCATTTATTACTGTATTTGCTAAAAAATTTCCTTTATTTGTTTTTATAAAAAATGAATTTTTTTCTTTTTTCAAACCAACAACTTTTGTTTCAAGTAAGAATTTTACATTATTTATAGCTGCGTTTTCGGCAAGAGCGATTGTGAATTCATAAGGTTGTATAATACCTGCTGTTGGAACCCACAAAGCAGCAACACATGGAACATTTGGTTCTTTTTTTTTAACTTCTTTCCCATCAATGATTTCTAAATTAGGAACTTTATTTTTTTTACCAACTTTTTTTAAACGTTCTAATTCTTTAACTTCTTTCTCGTTTTTGGCAATTATATGTTTTCCAACCCATGTTAATGAAAAACCAAGTCTATTAGCAAGAGCCGAAAACATCTTATTTCCTTCTGCACAAAAATGAGCTTTTAGTGAAGAGGGAGGGGAATTAATTCCACTATGAATGACACCACTATTTGCTTTACTGGCACCAGATGCAACGTCACTACCTGCTTCAAAAACAGCTACATCAAGTTTATATTTTGATAAATACCATGCAATCGAAGAGCCAATAACGCCGCCACCAATAATCGCTACATGAAATTTTTTCATCTGTCAGGAGAATGAAAAGAATCATATAAATATATTAGGTGGTTTGTAATTCAAGTTATAAAATCGAGGAATTCTAATGGAAATAAATATTCCTTATGGGGAGAAATATATTAAAGTCAAAATTTCTGAGGATTGTGAAGTATTAATCCCAAATAAAGTTTCAATTAAAGATCAGGATGCAATCATTTTAAATGCATTGGAAAATCCAATTGACTCAAAATCTTTTGATGATTTTATCTCTGAATCTAATAAATTACTTGTTATTGTAAATGATGCAACTAGACCCACGCCTACATCTAAAATTTTAGGTTATCTTCTACCTGTTCTTTCTTCTCATCCTGATGTTAAATTTCTTATTGCTACAGGAGTTCATCGAGCTCCTACAGAAGAAGAATATAGATTTATTTTTGGAGATACTTATGAAGTTTTTAGAAGGAAAATTTATGCACATGATGCTCGCAAAGATGACGATATGACTTATCTTGGTAAATCAAAAAATGGCACGGAAATGTATATCAATAAGTTGGTTCCGGAATATGGAAATGTTCTTGTTATTGGAAGTGTTGAACCACATTATTTCGCAGGTTATACCGGTGGTAGAAAATCATTTTTACCTGGTGTTGCATCTTTTAAAACCATTGAAATGAACCATAAACTTGCTTTGAGTGATAAAGCATGTTCTCTTTCTCTAAAAGGAAATCCAGTTAATGAAGACATGGTTGATGCTATGAATGTTTTAAAGAACATTCATGTTTTTTCTATTCAAACAGTTCTTTCAAGTGAACATAAATTATATGCTGTAACTGCAGGTGATTTACATAAATCTTTTAATGCTGCTATAGATTATTCTAATGAAATTTTTTGTGTTTCATTGAAGAAAAAAGGAAATATCGTTATTTCCGCTGCACCTTATCCGATGGATATTGATCTTTATCAATCTCAAAAAGCATTAGACAATGGAAAATTAGCGTTAGAGGATAATGGAATTATTATTCTCGTTTCTAAATGCAGAACTGGTATTGGCGAAGATGCCTTTCTTGATTTACTAGGTAAAGCTGATTCGTGTAATACAGTCTTAGAAATTCTTGGTGATGAATATAAATTAGGTTATCATAAAGCTGCAAAAATGGCACAAATTGGTACTAAGAACGAGATATGGGCAGTTACCGATTTAGATGATAAAATTGTAAAAAAAGCCCTAATGAAGCCTTATCATAATATTCAAACTGCTTTGGACGAGGCAATTGACAAAATTAAATCAAGAGGAGATACACCTAGAATTGTTGTGATGCCATTTGGAAGTTTGACTGTACCATTAACAAAAGAGAAATAATGTATAGTATCTAATTTAGCAGAGGAATAAAAGTTAAAAAAAATATATAGATTTTAGTTTGAAAAATTAAATCTTGAGTTAGAAACATTGACTCAAAAAAAATTTGAAAGAGATATTAAAAGAAATGAAAAAATTGGATTTACTTACATTAGTATCTAAGGAATATGGTATTGTAGATCTTTTTCTATTGGTGCTAAGGGTTCTGTGAATATAATGAAAAATTAATTATTACACTGGAACTTCTGGGTAAAGAATTCTTATATTATAATAATTATTAAATAAATTTTTATCTCTGAATTTCAAAAGATATCTTCATTTCTGCTCTAAATAAAACTGGTTTATCATTTTCTACTTTCACATCAAATTTAGTAACCTCAGCTCTCTTAATATTTCTTACTGTTTTAGCTGCTTCAATTACAGCATTTTGTGCAGCGTCAGAAAAACTTTTTTCTGATGTTCCAACTATATCTACTATCTTATAGACTCCCATTATATGATTCACCCCGCAATTTAAAAATATTAATCAGTACTTAATTCTTTTGTAATAGAAAAAAAGAAGAAAAATATTAAAATAATGGATATTTAATAAATACATCAATAATATCTATTATAAAAATTTTTAATTTCATCTTCAGTTGGGATACTAAATTTCCTCCAGATATAAATAATATCCTTTAACTTTTCTTCTCCTTCTTGTCCTTTAAATAAATTTTCAAGAAATTCTGTTCTTTCTTTTATATCTCTTTTTACAAATTCTATATATTGTTTTGGAGAGTAGTAGTTTAATGGGTTAAATCTTTTACCAAAATTTGCCATACCATGTTTTTCTTCAAGTTCTTTAGGATCAGGGATTAAATAGCGAAAAACAGGATGCTTTATCCAGTTCTCAATTTTTCTATGCTCAACAAGATCTATTAATCGTTTTGAGTCAGCAACCTTTATTCCTTCTCCCTTACCTAGTAGTTTTGGTTCTCCAAGTTCATTTTTTAGTATTTCGCCTGTTTCTTGATTTTTCTTAAAAATATGTTTTCCGCTTTCATCAAGTTTTTTAATTTGATTTCCATCTATGTCATATTCACCAACAAAACCTGCATTGTTAATAAAAAATACTAATTTACCATCTAGACCTAAACCCATATCAGTGTACATTTTTAACTTCATTAATGCTTGATGTGATTGTTCCCTTGCCATAAAATCAGTAGCAGCATATGAACGAACGCGAGTACCAGGTTTTTGTGCAGAAATCGCAGAAGTTATAATACTTTCACAAGCACTATCCAGTGCAACAGCCATATTCGAATCAATAACCCTAAAAATCGGTTCAAGAATGTCATATTTTTTATAACTTAAAGCCTCACTTTTAAGAAATTTTTTATTTTTACTCCCCCAGCTGGGGTTTAATTCACTAAACAAGAATATAAATCTACCATTTGTTGTGCCACTTTTTTCATATTTTGTACACTGTAAAGAACCTATTTCTTTACCAGGGATTTTTTGAGGAATTTTAACTTTAAAACCACTTACTTCCTTTTGTACGTATTCAACTCCTTCACAGTCAATGTTCATTGCCAAAACAATAGGTCTTTTGCCATATTTATCTACTTCTTGGGATTTCATCAAACCAGGATACTCTGGACTAAAGCGTGTTAATCCCTCAGATTTTGCAAAACTAGCAGCTTCTAAACCAATTAATTCAACTGAAGTAATCATACCATTTTTATCTAAAATTGGTTTACCAAGACAAGCATCGTCTTGTTCAAGCTGTGGACCAACTGTTAGCGTAGTTTTACCAGTACCACTTAATCCTTTTAAAACACGATCAGAAGTACATCCTGCATGATACGAAACTAAACCCTCGGCTTCTGCTTTATTCCAAACCATTGTAAGATTCGGTTTTTTATAGGCTCCCCCAAAATAATCAACACCGAGACTAAGAACCCTTCTAATATTTTTATCCATCTCAGTAAAATCATACAATGTTAAAGGAACTGCTGGGTCATAATCTGGCCAAACATTCCTAATCTCCTCAATATATTTATCAGGTAGTTTTTCCTGGATAATATAGTTCCAACAATCAATGTGCATAATTTTCTTGGGAGGAAAAATCATCAATTTTCCCATCCAAGCAATATATGCATTATGAGGATTTTTTACACTAATTATTATTCGTAAACCAACTTCGTATCCAAGTTCCCCTTGAATTCCTTCCTGCACAATAAGTTTAGGTTTTTCTTCCAGTAAATATTTCATTGCAATTTCATAGATTTTCTTGCCGAGTCTGGTATCAAATTTCTGTTGTTTCTTACCAAGTTTATAACCTTCGGGAACCATATAAAATGCTCTATCAGGTCTACGACCTGGTTGTGCCGATCCAAAAAGATATTGACCATCTTTTGTAAAAACATAATAAGGTTTTAAAAATTCAATAAAAAAATTATCATCAGGATTATGAAAAATATTATCCTGCAATACCTTTACTTTAGGTTCAATCGAAAATGTCTTTTGCATAAGTACCTCAACCCTGGGAAGCTGTATCGTTTTAACATATATAAAGAGATATGAAAAATAAAAAAAAATTTTAGTTAATTATTTGATTAATGAAACAATCCAATTTTGAAAAAAAAATAGTCTTTTATTTTTTCTTCTTTTTTTCAGCATCCACAATTTCTTTCTTTAGCCATGAAACAACAGTTTTTCCCCGTAAAAGATTTTTTAATTCCTTATCTAGATTTGAAGGTTTTACAATCATTATCCAACCTTTATTATAAGGACTTTTATTAATCAAAGAAGAATTAAGTTCCAGTTCTATGTTAGTTTTTATAATCTCACCTGAAACAGGTGAAACAAACTTACCTATCCATTTCGCAGATTGAATTCTTGCACATATTTCACCTTGTTTAACTTCATCTCCTTCAAAAGGTATATCAATATTTGTTATATCACCGGCACTTTCCTGATAAAAATCATTCACTCCTGCCCGAATATTTCCATTAGGTTCAATTTTAGCCCATGCGTGATCCTTATGAAAATATAGTTCATCTGGAAAATTGTATCCTTCTATTAACACCATTTTTTATCGCTTCCTTAATTTTTTCTATAAGATTATTAAATTTTTAAGTTTAATTATACACATTTATTAGATTAATCTAGATAATGTCCTATATTAGTTATGTTACTGCAGCACCAATCATTGATAAGATTTGATTTTGTTTAAATCCTTTTTGTTCTATAGCACAAGAAGGACATGCTACTGTACAAATGCCACAACCTTTACAGCTTCCTTCTATGATTCGAGAAACTTTAATTTTTTTACCATTTTTTAATTTTGTTATCATTTCAATAGCACCATAAGGACATGTTGTTTCACAAATGCCACAACCACAGCATAAATCTTCATTTATAACAGCAATTGGCACATCAGTGTAATACTTATTTTTTGAAATAATAATGAGAGCTCTGGAAGCTGCTGCATATGCCTGATAGATTGTTTCACTTATAGATTTTGGTGAATGTGCTGTACCTGCAAGGAAAATACCTTCTGTTGCAAAATCAACAGGCCTTAGTTTTACATGTGCTTCAAGGAAGAAATGGTCATCATCAATTGGTACTTTTAATTTTTGGGCAAGTTTAACATTTTCCTTTCTTGGGATAATAGCAGTGCTTAAAATTAGGTAATCAGCATATATTTTTAGTGTTTCATCAATTAATAATTCCTTTATTTCTATTTCAAGATATTTTTTCCCTTTTTTAACCTTGGGCTTCATTTCTTTATTATATCTTATGAAAATAACTCCTTTCTCACGTGCTTTTTCATAGTATGTTTCTTTGAATCCATATGTTCTCATATCTCTATACAAGATAAAAATTTCTGTATCATGATATTTCTCTTTGATTTTTAAAGCATTTTTAATAGCATCGGTACAACATATTCTACTACAATATGGACGCAAGTCCTCTCGTGATCCCACGCATTGGATCATAACTATGGTTTTTTTTCTGAAATCTTGACCCTTTGTAATTTTTTTCTCTAATTCAAGTTGAGTCATAACCCGTTTATCTTTGCCAAAGAGGTACTCATTTGGTTTATACTGTTCAGCGCCTGTAGCTACTATAATTACTCCATGAGTAACAATCAATTTGGTTGTACCGTTTTTCAAAGTAGTAATAAAGTTTCCCACGTATCCTTCCACCTTATCAAGTTTTGCCTTCTTGTACACCTTGATTTTTGGATGTTTTTCAACTTTTTCAATAAGATTTTCCATATATTTTTGAACATCCTGGTCTTCAAGTGTATAATAAATGTTTTTCAGGTTTCCACCGAGTTTTTTTTCTTTTTCCACTAAAAAAACCTCGAATCCTTGATCTGCAATTGCAAGAGCTGTGGTCATTCCTGCTAATCCCCCTCCTATTATGAGTGCTTTCTGAATTACATCTAGTTCAACAGTTGGAATTGGTTCAAGAAGCACTGCCTTTGCAATAGCCATTCTGATTAAATCTCTTGCTTTATGAGTTGCATCCTTAGGATTGTCCATATGCACCCAGGAGCATTGATCACGAATATTTGCCATTTCTAAAAGATGCGGATTCAAACCTGCTTCTTGAATAGTAACTTGGAATAAAGGTTCATGCGTACGAGGAGTACAGGATGCAACAACAATCCGGTTTAGTTTGTATTTTTTTATTTTTTCAATAATGTTTCGTTGTGTATCTTCAGAGCAAGTGTATAAATTCTCCTCAGCATATGCAACATTGGGTAATGTTTTTATATATTTTACCAAAGAAGGTACATCCACATAAGCTCCAATATTAATACCACAATGACATATGAACAAACCAATACGTGGTTTTTCTTGTGAGACATCTATTTCCTTCGGGTAAATCTTTTTCTCTGTTTGAGTATATCTTTCAGATGTAATTATACTACTTGCTTTAGCTGCAGCAGCAGAACCTGTCATCACGGTCTCAGGTATATCTTTAGGACCTGAAAAAGAGCCACATGCGAATATTCCTCTCCGAGTAGTATCTAAAGGATTGAATTCATTGGTTTTACAAAAACCAAAATCATTAAGTTTTACATCAATCTTTCCAGCTAATTCTTTCATTCGTTCTTTGGCAGTAAATCCTACTGAGAGAATAACCAAATTAAATTCTTCCTCTTTTAGTTCACCTGCTTCTGTTTCATATTTTATGCGAAGATTTCTGGTCTGTGTTTCTTCTTGAATACAAGAAATCCTACATCGTATAAATCTGACACCATATTCTTTTTCTGCCCTGTTATAATATCTTTCGAATCCTTTACTAAAAGTTCTCATATCTATCATAAAAATTGTTGGCTCTATGTTTGGATCATGTTCCTTTGCCATTACAGCTTCTTTTATAGCATACACACAGCAAACTGATGAACAATAATTATTTCCATAGAGATTATCACGTGAACCAACACATTGAATCCAAGCGATTTTTTTTGGTTCTTTTTTATCAGAAGGTCGCACCACATGACCTTGATAAGGACCAGATGCTGAAAGAATACATTCAAACTCAAGAGCATTCAAAACATTAGGATATCGACCGTAACCATATTCACTTCTAAGTCTGGCATCAAACAGGTCGTAACCAGGTGCAAGTATAATAGAACCGACATTTAATTCAAGTGTTTTTTCTTTCATTTCATGATTAATAGCATCTGCTTCACATACATTTACACACTGCATACATTCTGAACAAATAGAACATGAAAGACATCTGCTTGCCTCCCTAACTGCTTCGTTTTCTGTAAATCCAAGTTCTATTTCCCTAAAATTCTGGATACGTTTAATAACAGGAGACTTCTTCATTTTTACTCTGGGATTTTCTTCTCTGATTTTCAATATATTTTCAATTATTTTTTCTTTCTTTTCACGACCTCCACGTAAGTCCTGTTTTTTAAAATATCTGACAATTGATACTGCAGCTTCATTTCCTTGCCCAATTGCCTCCACAACTGACGAGGGACCAAGAACAACATCTCCACCTGCAAATACACCAGGTGTATTTGTTTCAAGAGTGATTTCATCGACTTTGATGGTTTTCTTGGATGTCAAAGCTAGTTCTTCAAAACCAGTTAAATCAGCCATTTGACCAATTGCAATAATTACTGTGTCGCAATCAATTATTTGGGAAGAATCATAAGAGTACTTTGGTTTACATACCCCACTATTATCATATACAGGTGTACAAACCATTGTTTCAAGACCAATAACCTTGCCATTTTTACTAATAATCTTATTTGGACTCAAAGTATCATTAATAATAATTCCTTCTTCAATAGCATCATCGACCTTATGCTTATCAGCAGGCATTTTTTCCCGTATTCCTCGATAAAGTATTGTAATATTTTTTGCACCTAATCTTAGAGCAGTTTTTGCACAATCAATAGCAACATTTCCACCACCAATCACTAAAATTTTTTTACCGAGATTTTTAGGTTTTTTTCCTTTTTTTGTATCTTTTAAAAATGGTATACCATACAATACACCATCTGCATTGGATCCATCTATGTTAAGTATTGCCGGATTTTGTAAACCAACAGCAACATAAATTGCTTGATATTGTTGTCTAAGTTTTTTTAATGTTATATTTTTGCCAATTTTTACATTTGTTTTAAGTTTAATTCCGTAATTCAAAATTCGATCAATGTCATACATGGCAATTTTTTCAGGCATTCGATATTCTGGCATACAACTTGTCATTATTCCACCTGCCTTGTTTGATGACTCAAAAATAGTAACTTGGTAACCCATTTTTATAAGTCTTAGAGCACATGCCAGACCAGAAGGACCTGCTCCTATTACAGCTATTTTTTCCTTTCTATTTGGTTTAAAAGGTACTACTTTATCTTCTCCATGCTTCATAATATAATCAGCAGCAAAACGTTTTAAATTCCTAATATCAATAGACTCATCTATTATAGAGCGTAAACATTCTTGTTCGCAAGGATGATGACATACACGACCACATATGGCTGGGAAGGGATTATTTTCGCGAATTAAATCCAAAGCCTCTTTGAATTTTTTTCTACTTATTAATTGTACATAGCCTATAGCATTTACCTTTGCAGGACAAGCAGCAGTACAAGGAGATTTGCCATCTAGCTTATCTATAGTAAAAACGTTAGGTATAGCCTGTGGATACATCTTATAGATTGCATGACGTTCTGCTGAACATGATTCAAAACCTGAAGATTGAATAACCGGACAGACGTCTACGCAATCACCGCAGCCAGTACATTTATTCTCATCAACATATCTTGGTTTTATCTTGATTTTAACCTTGAAATTACCGGCTTGTCCTGAGATGTTTTTTAATTCAGCATAAGTGATAAGCTTAATATTAGGATGCCTACCAACATCAACTAGTTTGGGAGACATAATACACATAGAACATTCATTTGTAGGGAATGTTTTGTCAAGTTGAGCCATCACTCCACCAATAGCTGGTTTTTCTTCTAAAAGGAAAACTTTAAATCCACAATTTGCAAGATCAAGGGCTGCTTGCATCCCCCCAATACCACCACCGACAATTAAAACAGAACCTATTTTATCCTGAATGGAAAATTTTCTATTCATTTTATTTTCTTCACCTTTTCAAGTAGCGCATCAGCTTTAGTCTTATTCAAATGAAAACCGAGATTTTTTTGATCAATACCAAATGCTAAACCTAAAACCTGTGGGAGATAAAGCACTGGTAAATTATATTTTAAACTAAACTCTGCTTCCATCTTTTTTTGAGTATCTTCATAAATAATCGAACAAAGAGGGCATATAGTAATAAGTGCATCTACATTTGCTGCAGAAAGATTTTCAAGCTTTTGCTTAGCCATTGAACGTGCAATGTTTTTCTCAATACCAAATATTGGACCGCCACAACAATCAAGCTTGTTTTTATAATCCACAATCGTTGCTCCTGTAACTGCCAATAATTTTTCTACAGTAAATGGATTTTCAGCATCTTCAAAATGATCATATAGTTCCATTGGTCTAAGATAATGACAACCATAATGAACAGAAAACTTCAACATGCTAAGATCTTTTACGACATTTTTTTTCAATATATCTAATCCAACATCTTCGTAGAGAATACGCGAGAAATGTTTGATTTTAACACCAGGTTTGAATTTTTTACCAATTTTTGCTAGTTCTTTATTTATTTTTTTGCGTACTTCTATATTATTTGTAAGCTCTTTATTAGCTTCAGTTAAAGCAGCCGTACAAGCATTACAAAGAGAACATATTTTTCCTTCTTTATTTGCAGCAATAGCTAAATTTCGTGCTGCTATCATAAGTGAGACTTTATTATTTGAAGATTTTATAGGAAAACCACAGCAGGAAAAATCTTCAATATCTTCAAATTCTATTTCTAATTTTTTTGCAACTTCTCTTACGGCTATTTCATAGTTTTGTTCACGAACAGAAATTGTACATCCAAGGAATAATGCATATTTCACTAATCTTCCTCCTTAGGCAGATGTTTTTTTGAAATCTTCGAAACTTCTTCAAAATTTTTTTTAAGAGGAGGTAAACATAATCTTTTTCTTTTTTTATTATCAAAATCTTCTAAATCATATAATCGTCCAAAAGTGCTAACCAGCTTTGTTTGTCCTCTGAAAAATGGATGTATATTACCTTCTCTTGTTGCAATGTTTTTTAATGCCGTCATAATCTTTGTTAATTGGACATTTTGAGGACAACGGTCATCACAGGTATGGCATGCTGCACATAACCAAATAAAATCACTTTTAAGAACATGCTCTCTCATACCAAGAAGTACCATTCGTATGATCTTCCTTGGATTATACTTTTCATCAACCTCACGTATAGGACAACATGCTGTACATGTGCCACAAGCAAAACATCGCATTATATTTGAATTATTTATTTCATTTGCTACTTCATATTTGAATTTTGGATCTAATGTCTTAGTTTTAGAATTAATCATAATTATTCTGCCTTGATAATAGCATTAGTAATATCCTCTGGTTCAACACCTGGGCTTTCAATCTTATATTTTTCAAAATAATCTTCAATTTTTGATATTAATATTTTTTCTTTCCGTTTTACTTTTCTTAAATTTTCCTCAATTCCATATAATTTTGATTTTGGGAAAAATTGAAAATCACCTGATATTCCAATGTTTTCAATCACATCTTTTTTAATTTCTTGAGTAGTCCGTATCAATCCTCCTTTTGCTTTATAATTACTAAACAAGACATTTACGCCTTCTCTTATCTTTACGCCTTTTGAGATTTTTGGTGTTTTTTTATAAAGAAATTTATTTGAGGTAAAACTTCGTTCAAGATCTTTCATTTTATCAATTGTTTCTCTGTTTAGTGATACTGGTTTTAATTTGCCAGTTATTTTTTCATAATTACTTATTAAAGATTGCACAATTTCTTTTCTTTCTGGTACAGTACCTAACTCGCGTTTCATTGTCGATAGATTTTCTTCCATGGATTTATAAATCTTATCTCTAAATTTTTCCTCAGGTACTTTAAGAATTTTGCTCATAATTTGATAATCAAAATCTATAAGAATTCCACCTACGAAAACCATACTTTTACCTATATCGCCACCACCTTCACCCGCGATTTTTCGCTCCTCTTTTGTAACTATGTCATTTTCAGGTCGAAAATAAACAGGAATACCAAAATCCTGGTATGTATCACAGACTGGTTGTGAAAGATATGAAAAAATCTCCCTTATTTTTCTTGGAAAACGGGGATTGCTTTTTTGCCATATAAGTTGGTAAAAAATTTGATTTTTATCAAGATATGTTGCACCACCACCTACTTCACGTCGCATTACAGAAATGCCCTTTTTTTTACAGTAGTTTAGGTCAATTTCTTTTTCTGCATCTTGAAAGTATCCTATTGAGGCTAAAGGAGTTTCAGGAGATACTATTACTAATCCCTCAAAACCCATTCTTGCTAAGGTATGAAAAATAAGCATTGATTGTTGCCCCGGTAGGTAGTCAAATTTAAGAAGTTTCATCATGTTTATTTATTACCGCCCTCCTTATAATTACTTGCATTTAAGTAAAATTTGTTTAAAGAATCTTAATGCAAGGTCAGGATTACATTATAGTAATATTTCAAAATGACTCTTTTCCTTTATAAAATTATCCAGTAAATAGTATTAATTTTATTGTTTTAATCTATGGTATAATTAATAACATTAAGAGAATAATACTTAAATATCCCCTCTTTCCATTTTGCGTTCTTTTACTACATCTATTGGTTTTGCTCTATAACTTGTTTCATATCTTAAAACTTGATCCACTGCAACAATGGCACAAACTGAGACTTCGTTTTTTCCTAATCCACCAACTATGTCATCAGTAATAGCTAGGAGTTCTTCTCTTGCTAGACCCAGATTTAAAGCATTTATAATACATTTTCTAAGCTGTCTACTTGCTATTGCACATTTTTTAAAACATTGTTTCAGTTTATTTTTAATTTCTTCTTTTTCTTTTTTTGTTAATTTTTTAGGAAATGATTTTTTTTGATCCTCTTCATATTGTAGGGCTTGACCTATAGCTGTAATAGAACACAATGGTGCTTCATCGTGCCAACTTCCATCTGCTAATTCATCAGATATATTCAATACATCTTGTCTGGTTAATCCCATATTCATAGAATTTACCACACATTTTCTAAGTTGTCTTCTACCTTCAGCACACTTTAAAAAGCAATTTTTAAGTTTATTTTTTATATCTTTTCTATTCATTTATTTAATCTCCTGTATCCAAGTACGTGAATCTACAACATATGAATATATTTTTCTATCCTAGTCAATTTTGAATTAAAAGTATTTACCCTAATTATTGTGTATAAATTTCTATTATTACCTAAGATATTTAAAAAAATAATCTTTTACAGGTTTATTTGGGAAATTCCATATATGGTGCATATATCTTAATCATCTTTTTCAGTTTATCAATTTCTTCATATTTTAATACTTCATCAACAGCAACTATAGCACAAACTGAAACTTGGTCTTTACCAAAACCACCAACTAAATCATCAGTTATAGCTAATAATTCTTCTTTTTTTAAACCTGATTTTAAAGCGTTGAGGATATATTTTCTAAGCTGTTTTCGGGCTAGACCACATTTTTTAAAACATTGTTTTAATTTATTCTTAATTTTGTCTTTTTCTTGATCTGTTAAAGAGACTGTTTTAGCTTTTTTATACACTGCCTCATATTTTAATGCTTGACCAATTGCTGTAATTGAACATAATGATGCTTCTTCCTTCAAATCACTATTAGCCATTTCATCAGCAATCATTAATAATTCTGCTTTTGTTAAACCAATATGCATAGCATTATTAACACATTTTCTTAATTGATTACTACTTAAGGCACATTTTTTTAAACAAATCTCAAGTTTATTTTTTATTTCTTCTTTTTTCATATAGCTTATCCTACAAACCAAACATATGAATTTGAAATGAGTGAATATATTTTTCCTTAAAGTTTATTTTGAAATATATTAATAGATATCTTTATAAAATATTTAAATAACATTTTACATCATAAGATTAAAAAACTAAAAATTGATTCAAAGGTCGCTCATTTAAGCTAAGAAGGGTATTATGAAGGCTTTTACAATTCCAAAAAAAGATATGAATATACTTTTAGAGCGGTTCTTAGAAAACTATCGAGTTTTTGGACCAACTAAACCTGGTCTTGAGTCAACATTTAATGAAATAACCTCAATAAATCAACTTCATCTTGACTATATTTCAACTGTATTACCACCAAAAAAATTTTTTCACCCACCAAAAGAACAACTATTTTCATTCGAAATAAAGAATGGAAAATTTATAATCCGAGAAGTCAAATATAACGAAAAAATTCTCATACTAGGGATTCACCCGTGTGATGTGCATGCAATACTCAGACTAGATAAATTCTTTTCAGATGAATTTCAAGATATATATTACCAAAATAGGAGAAAAAATGCTGTATTGGTAGCTCTTAACTGTATTAAGCCAAGTGAATATTGTTTTTGTAGTTCTATGAGAACAGGACCTTTTTTAAAAGACGGATATGATCTTTTGCTTACAGACATAGGAACAGAATATCTTTTAGAAATAGGTTCCGAAATAGGTAAAAATATTGTTAATGGGTTAAAACTTAAAGTGGCGACTGATTCTTCATTACATGAGAAAAAAAGACGGTTAAAACTTACTGAGAAAAAATTTAAAAAGTTTATAGACACCACCTGGTTGTCTAGAATTGCTCAAGAAAATCTGAATCACGAT
>Ga0209536_100008765_pt1 | contig 15129 bp, 10 predicted proteins | sample DeeMarSeWOR28_12_FD_187461 | JGI IMG/M metagenome (GOLD analysis project Ga0209536, IMG submission 187461) | Marine sediment microbial communities from White Oak River estuary, North Carolina - WOR-2-8_12 (SPAdes) (version 2) | ecosystem: Environmental > Aquatic > Marine > Intertidal zone >...
TCCTGTCAGAAAACCGTAAAGGAAGTCGACGGCAGCGAGATCACTACCATTGAGGGGCTCGCCCGGGACGGCAGATTGCATCCGCTTCAAAAAGCTTTTATCGAACATGTCGGTTTCCAATGCGGCTATTGCACACCCGGCATGATTCTCAAAGCATACAGCCTGCTGGCTGAGAATCCCACGCCCTCAAGGGACGAAATCATCGCCGGCATGGATGAAAACCTGTGCCGATGCGGCGCCCATACCCGGATCGTTGCGGCCATTGAAACCGCTTCGCGAGAGATGAAAGGAGGGCTGAAATGATACCGTCTTCCGCTATGAATCGCCGTGAATTTCTGAAGCGCCTGGGTGTTTTAGGCGGAGGTGTTATTGTCGGCTTCAACGCCCTGGACCGCTTTGCTTGGGCCCGCAGGCCGCGCACCGGTTTTCTCGATGCCGAAATTCCAACCGATTTCAATGCCTTTCTGAAAATCGGAATCGATAACCGGGTTGTCCTCTATGCCGGAAAGATCGAGATGGGTCAGGGCGCTATGACGTCTCTTCCCCAATTGCTGGCGGAAGAACTCCAGGTGAATTATGACGCGGTGGATATTGTGTTGGGGGATACCGATCTGTGCCCCTGGGATGCTGGAACTTTCGGCTCCTTATCCATTCGCCATTTCGGCGTATTTCTTCGCGAGGCCGCGGCTGAGGCCAGAGGCGTGTTAATGGAATTGGCAGCCGATCATCTCAAATCCCCCATTGGCCGTCTGGTGGCCCAAAACGGATACGTCTATGATGCGTCAAAAAAGGACCGTCGTGTGAGTTATGGAGACCTCACCAAAGGCCATATTATCGAAAAGCACTTAAAGGATGTACCGCCTTTAAAACCCTCTTCCGAATTTGAAACCATGGGGAAATCATTTCCGCGGCGGGACGCGCTTGAAAAGGTGACCGGCGCTGCAAAATTTTCAGGCGACATGCGCCTTCCGGGGATGCTTTACGCTAAAATACTGAGGCCGCCAGCCCATGGGGCTAAATTGATCAAGACGGATATAGGTCCGTCCAAAAAGATAGACGGCCTTCAGATTGTCGAAGAAGGCGATTTTATCGCCATTCTGCATGAACATCCCGATGTTGCCGAACAAGGGCTGGCACAAATCAAAGCTCAATGGGACCGGCCTCAAACCGGTATCGATGACAGGACTATTTTCGATCATCTGTTGGAATCGGCTCCGGATCCGGAAATCGCCTCTCAGGGCGGAAACCTTAATACCGGTGCAAAACTTGCTTCAACCGTCGTGGAGGAAACATATGTAAACAGTTATGTAGCCCATGCGCCCATGGAACCCCACACGGCTGTCGCCGACTTTGATGGAAAGAAACTCACGGTTTGGGCTTCCACCCAAACCCCCTTTGAGGTTAAAGCGCTTATCGCCGAGCACTTGAGCCTGTCTGCCGATCATGTCCGCGTGATCGTGCCCTATGTCGGGGGGGCGTTTGGCGGAAAATCGGCCTCCCAGCAGGCTTTGGAAGCCGCCCGTTTGGCCAAACGCACCGGAAAACCGGTGCAGGTAGCCTGGAGTCGCGCGGAGGAATTTTTTTACGATACCTTTCGGCCGGCAGCGATTGTTAAGATTAAATCCGGGCTCAACAGCGCCGGCAGGATTGCCTTTTGGGATTATAACGTATACTACGCAGGCATGCGCGGAAGTAAACAATTCTACGAAATTCCGCATCACCAGGAGAAGGTTTACGGGCGCTGGCGCGGTTCAGCTCGAAGAAACCATCCTTTCGCGGTCGGCCCCTGGCGGGCACCGGCCAACAACACCAACACCTATGCCCGCGACTTGCATCTGAACCTGATGGCTTCGAAAGCAGGTGCGGACCCGCTTCAATTTCGTCTCGAGCACCTGAAGGATAAACGCATGATCAACGTCTTGAAGGCCGCGGCAAAGAAGTTTGGCTGGCAGCCCATAAAGACGCCCAGCGGCCGGGGGTGCGGCATTGCCTGCGGAATCGATGCCGGCACTTATGTGGCATTTATGGCGGAAGTGGAAGTGGACAAGGGTAGCGGCAATGTAGCCGTCAAGCGGGTGGTGTGCGCCCAGGATATGGGAGTTGTGGTGAATCCCGTGGGGGCGGCCACACAGATGGAAGGCTGCATCACCATGGGGCTTGGATATGCATTGACCGAAGAGGTTCACTTCAGGGATGGAGAGATTACCGATCTTAATTTCGACACCTATACCTTACCGGCGTTTTCGTGGCTTCCAAAGATCGAAACCGTTATTTTAGAAAACACGGATCTTGCGCCCCAGGGCGGCGGAGAACCCGCCATCATCGGCATGGGCGGAGTGATTGCAACGGCCATTTATGATGCTGTCGGTGCCGCGGTGTTTCAACTGCCCATGACGCCCGCAAGGGTCAAAGCGGCAATGAAGCTGGCTTAAAAAATCATGGTTTGCCCGGAAGATTTCGCAGTATTGATATCGGCGCCGAGACAAAATGCTATAATTTCACCGACGTCTATTCCCAGATGCAATAGAAACTTGTAAACTTAGGATGTCCTTACTTTCCCAGGGTATCACTATCCGCCCGGCACAACGCCAACATTGCCCGCCTGCCGCGCCTTAGTCAGGTTAGTAGCGTGGCGACGGCGGCATGTGTGGCTCATTAATCCTAGGAGTTCAGCGCCCTCCGCCCCTCACAACTGCCAAACAAAGACTTGACTACTCGCCCTGTCATGGGCTTTAAATGTCTGTAAAAGACGTTATCCGATTGTCTAACCCGGTACGCTTTTAAAACGAAGGTGCTGCATGGAACAGAATGAACAGGTTTATGTCAAATTGCAAAAGCACTTGGATAATCAAGCTGTCGGATTTCCAGCTACGCGATCTGGCGTGGAGATAAAAATGCTGAAACACATTTTCACGCCTCCAGAAGCTGAGATTGCCTGCTGTTTGAGCTACAAATTCGAGTCGCTTAAAACGATTTTTGATAGAGCCCCCCACCTTGTCGATTCACCTGAAGATCTGGAAAAGTGGCTTGATCGTATTCAGAAAAAGGGGGGAATTGAATCCAAAATCAAGAACGGCGAAACCCATTATTGCAATGCACCTCTTGTCGTGGGGATGTACGAATTTCAACTTGACCGCCTGACTCCCGAGTTTATCAGGGATTTTGATGAATACACCTCGAGTAAAGATTTTGGTGTTGCCTTTTTAAGCACGAAACTGCCCCAGATGCGCACCATTCCGGTCGCTAAAAGCATTCACCCGCAGCATCATGTCGGCACATTTGATGAGGTGGCAACCCTGGTGCAGCAGGCTGAAGAACCCTTTGCCATCTTCGAGTGCATATGCCGCAAGAAAAAGTCGATGAAGGGTCAATCTTGTAAGAAAACGGACCGCAAAGAAACCTGTCTCGCCGTAGGCGACATGGCCCGAATGGCCCTGCAAGGCGGTAGCGGCAGAGAAATTTCTAGAGATGAGGCAATGTCAATCATCGAAAGGAACCAGAAACAGGGATTGGTGCTGCAGCCGTCCAATACGGAAAAGGCCGATTTCATCTGTTCATGTTGCGGATGCTGCTGCGGGATGTTAAGTGTTCACAAAATCCTGCCCAAACCATTGGATTTTTGGGCCACAAACTTTTTTGCGGTGGTGGATCGGGACACATGCGAAGGATGCGGTGCCTGCGAGAAACGCTGCCAGGTCAACGCGGTGCGCGTTGCCGCAAAAAAGCAGCCGGCCGTGGTGGATCCTGACCGCTGCTTTGGTTGTGGTGTTTGTGTCCCCAATTGCCCGACCAAATCCATAAGCCTTGAGAAAAAACCTGCTGAAGTAAAACCGCCGCAAACAAGGGAAGATCTTCACGAAATCATAATGGCCGGCAAGAAAGGACGCCTGGGAAAATTATTGCTGACAGGCAAACTGATTGCCGACTCTGTCCGCACAGGACATACGAATTTGCTAAAATCATAGGGACAACAAAACTGAAGGTCAAAGCTCAACACTTCCATCCTTGAGGCTTTTCCCTGCGCTTTGGCGCCGCTCTTGTACTATGAGCGATTCGCCAGAGGCTGGCACCTGGCGCCGGAAACGCTCCGCCACACAAGATTTAAAAAAGGACTTGAATCCTTTCAAGTTGCTCGGCTAAAAGGTTGGTGTATGTCTGCGTGGGCCTGCCGAGGCGACCTGTCCCGGCGCAGTCTTGACGAAGTCGGAAGCCCGCCGGAGCGAAGACTGATCTGCCGGCCCCGTTTAATTTTTCCAAAGGAAAACGAGCGCAGCGGATTTAAACGGGATGGCTAATTTTCCTCCCTCACAAAAAGGCAAACGCAGATGGGACCCATTTGCCAAGGAGGCCGGCAATGGACTGCCGATTATCAAGAAGAGAAATGCTGCGGTTTTTGACCGTTGTTTTGCCGACAGCTCTTTTGGGGTTCAAAACAATCGATTATTTTGACCAAGAGCTTGTCTGTGCCCATGTCTATGGACTTTCGCAGAACCTGCCGCATCCGCTTTTGGAAGGTAACGGAAAACCCGAAAAACGCACCGAAGGCGGGTCTTACTTTCAAATCGGCTTACCGGAATTGATACTGTGCCGGACCGAAATTCAGCTCCTGGATATTTTTTCGTATTTTTGGCCGATTACGCGCCCGGAAATTCAACGCTTCCAGAATTCAGCAGAGGTTTTGTTCAGCCTGCCGATCATTGCGTCTGCTGATCAGCTCGCCGGGCTCGAAACCGTTTTAAACCGAACCGGCAAAGGACAGGAGTCTCTGGCCGTAATTTTGACCCTGAACGCCTACACCCGAAATGCCTGCCGCCGGCTGGTTGATATCTGTCGTGAAAAGGGGGTCGCTGAACTGGTCATTTTCAAAGATCCTTCCAAACCACCCTATCTTTGCAGTTATCCGTCCCGGCAAAAAGGGTTTAAGAAAAAGCCGCCTATCGGTGGCGGTTAAGACAGTCTCACATAAAAATAAAGTATGAAGATGGAAACAATGAAAATCCCGCGACCCATCTCGGGGGGGTTGATGCTGTCCTACAAATGCCCTGCCGAGTGCCGGCATTGCATGTACGCCTGCTCACCGACATGGGCCGGCGATTGGATCAGGGTCGAACAGCTGGAACGATTTCTGCCGCAGCTGGCACAAGTGATCGCGCCGAGCCCATACGGCCCTCAGTATATGAGCTTGAACCACGGGCTGCATTTCAGCGGTGGCGAGCCATTTATGAATTTTAAGCTGTTGCTCAAGGCCGTAGAGATGGCAGAGACCCTCAAGATTCCGTCTACCTTTGTCGAAACCAACTGCTACTGGTGTAAAACCGACCAGCTCACCACAGAACGCCTCCGGTCGCTCAGGGAAAAAGGATTAAAAGGGATCATGATCTCGGTGAACCCGTTTTATGCCGAATATGTCCCCTTTGAACGGACCGACCGCTGCATCCGGATCAGCCAGGAGGTGTTCGGGCAAAATGTGATGGTCTATCAACTGGAATATTATCACCGGTTCAAACACCTGGGCATTAGCGGCAGACTTTCAATTGATGAATATTTAAAGCTGGCCGGCGAACAATCCTTAACCGAAAGGGTCGAGCTCTTCTTAATGGGGCGCGCAGCACAGAAGTTAAAAGGCCTGTATCCCGGCTATCCGGCGAAACGGTTCATGAGCGCCCCGTGTCAGCCGGACTTTCTTCGCAGCTGGCACAATCATTTTGACAATTACGGCAATTTCATGCCCGGCTATTGCGGCGGGATCTCATTGGGCAGCTGGTTTGAGCTGGATCGGCTCGTCAAAGAAGGGGTCGATCTAAAAAATCGCCCGGTCCTAAAATATCTGATCAAAGAAGATATGAAGGGGCTTTTAAATTTTGCTAAAGATATCGGCTATCAGGACCTCAGCCAAGGATATGTGTCAAAATGCCACCTGTGTCTGGATATCCGCAAATATCTCGTATCCATTAGTGACTATGAAGAGCTCCGGCCCAGAGAATTCTATGCGCAACTCAAATAAGCGAGCACCAGCGGCGCATCATCCTGAACGTTGGACCTTGCTCGCCCTCCGCCATGTTTTCTGAAGCTTTAGCGAAGGAGAGAACCTTTTTACATATGTCAACTTTTCACCCATGTCCCCTCCCCTCCGCTTTTCGGAATCGATAGCGGGATCTTTTTGACTCTGCCCACCTGTCCATCGGCAAGCCGAACCTTGATGCCGTGGGGATGGCCGGCCGATCGGGTCAGAACGTCCTTGACAATACCCCGGGTCAGTTTTCCGGTGCGCTGGTCCTTTTTCAAAACGACATACACTTCGGTTCCAGGCACGATGTCTCGCCGGTTTTTTCCGTTCATTCCGCAAGTCTCCTTTCTGAAGCGCTCGGGCGCTTCGCCGATTCCATCAGGCTGCCTGTGCATTTTTCATCTGGCCCGCGCGAAGCGTGTGGCGCTTCTGGGCAGAAAGCACGGCCTTTCGCAAGCGTACCGACTTGGGCGTGATCTCCACCAGCTCATCTTCACGAATAAAGTTGATGGCCTGCTCCAGGGTAAAAGGTTTGATCGGTGAGAGCGTGACGTTATCGTCCTTTCCGGCCGCCCTCATGTTGGACAACTTCTTTTCTCGGCTGGGGTTGACGTCGATATCACTACTCCGGTTGTGCTCGCCGATGATCATTCCCTCGTACACCGGATCGCCCGGCAAGATGAACAGCCGTCCTCTGGGTTCCAGGTTGAAAAGGGCGTAAGGCACGGCATGTCCGTTGCGATCGCAAACAATGGAACCGGTGAACCGGCTGGGGCATTCCCCCCTAAAGGATTCATAGCCGTTGAACTGGGCGTGCATGATGCCCGTGCCCCGGGTGTCCGTCAGAAACTCGTCACGGTATCCGATCAAAGACCGGACGGGTGCGGAAAATTCCATCCTCACACGGCCTTTTCCGCTGTTGACCAGTTGCGTCATCTTGGCCTTGCGAATCAGAAGTTTTTCCGTAATCACCCCCATAAAGCGCTCTTCGCAGTCGATCAGCAGCCACTCGATGGGCTCAAGCCTCTGATTGTTTTCATAGCGGTAGATGACTTCCGGCCGTCCTACACAGAATTCATAGCCTTCCCGGCGCATGGTCTCGACGAGGATGGCCAGTTGAAATTCGCCGCGGCCCTTAACGAGAAGGGAGTCCCGGTCGCCGCCGTTTTCCAAACGGATGGCCACATTGCGACGTGTCTCCTGCAATAGGCGTTCGCGGATCCGATTCAACTGAACATACTTTCCGTCCCGGCCGCCCAGCGGTGAGTCGTTTATGGTGAACTTCATGGATACGGTGGGTTCGTCGACGGCGATTCTCTTCAGGGCGCGGGGAGCCTCCCGGTTACATATGGTATCCCCGATCTCAACGGCCTCAACGCCCGACAGCACCACGATATCCCCGGCCCCGACCGCATCCATCTCCCTGAGAGTGATCCCGTCATAGACCTGAAGTTTTGAAACCTTGAGGGGCGAGCTTTCCCCGGATTTTCCGATGCAAATCAGGGTATCCCTGGACCGGGCCGTCCCGTTGAAAATTTTTCCAATCGCCAGCCGACCCAGATAATCCGAATAGCCCAGGTCCGATACCAGCATCTGGAACGGTGCCTCGGGGTCATAGAAAGGACCTGGAATCTCTTCAAGAATCGCGTCCATAAGCGCGTGGAGGTTCTTTCCCTCTTCGTCCAAGGTTCTCCTGGCGATACCGTCCCGACCCACCGCGTACAGCAGGGGAAACTCGAGCTGTTCGTCGGTGGCATTCAGGTCGATCAGCAGATCATAGATCTCATCCAGAACCGGTCCTGGCCGGGCGTCCTGGCGATCGATCTTGTTAATGACCACGATGATCTTCAAGCCGGCTTCCAGGGCTTTTTTCAGAACAAACCGGGTCTGGGGCAACGGCCCCTCGGAGGCGTCGACCAGGAGAATCGCACCGTCGGCCATGGACAGCGCCCGCTCCACTTCCCCTCCGAAATCCGCATGGCCGGGAGTGTCGATGATATTGATCCGAACATCTCTCCACATCACCGAGCAGTTTTTCGCCGCGATCGTAATGCCGCGCTCCCGCTCGAGATCCAGGGTGTCCATGAGTCGATCGTCGACTTCCTGATTGTCTCTGAACAGACCACTTTGGCGGAACATGGCGTCCACCAGGGTGGTCTTGCCATGGTCGACGTGCGCAATGATGGCAATGTTTCTTAAGCTGTTGTTTCGCTGTGCTTCCGTCATGGTTTTCGAACTTTCCGTTTATTCTAAAATATTTTCAGCCGAGCAGAGTCGAAGAAAATAATCATTAATCCTGCGATGGCAAGGACTTTTTAACTCTTAGCTTTCAGCTTTACGAATCCGTGTAACCTGCCGCGCAGACGTGTCCCGGCGTAACCTTGAACCCCTGAACCCAAAACCCTTTTAATTCATAACAGCAGAATCGAAATAAATAAAATAGGTTTCCAATTGGTTTTTATTCAACCAAAGCATAACAAAATTATATGTGATCAAAGCGGACAAGATGGTGCCAATCTAGCAATTAAAATTCTGAATTCTTAAATAATATCAATATGTTTAATTGTTATCGCGCCAAATGAGCTTTAAGAATGTGTCTCTAATGCCCTAAAAGCAATAAAAACCAATTTGAAATCAATTTATGTTTAAAAGCATGAAATATTTATTGACACTTAAATACCATGGATTTATATCCACAGGATCAATTTTGAATTGGTTTAATAAAATTCGATTGATCTCTTTCACAATCTATATTCGACGATGAAGGTAAAATTTGTAAAAAGCAAAAACGGACTTGATCCAACCCGGCAACTCCGTCAGCTTCTTCAAAGCGGGCGTTATCCAGACCAAAGTCGTTTGCCACCCGAACGAACGCTTTCAGCCGAATTTGGCATTTCAAGAGCTGTTTTGAGAAAAGCGCTGTCGGTACTCGAAGCCGAAAATTTGATTTGGCGGCATGTCGGCCGTGGCACCTTTATCGGTGCAAGACCAAAAGCAGAGAAAAAAGATCCCTTAATGATCGCGGATTTCACTAATCCGGCTGAAATAATGGAAGTCAGATTGGTGATAGAGCCAAAGAATGCCGCTATCGCCGCCTTGAAAGCAACACCCGATGATATCGACAGGATGAAAAATGCGCTGGCCAAATCCGCCGCTGCAACGGATTCGGTTTCTTTTGAAAAATGGGATGGTGCTTTGCATGAAGCCATAGCAACTTCGACCGGCAATTCATTGCTAATTTCTTTTTTTAAAACCCTCAACAGCTTGCGCGAAAATAAGATATGGGGATCTCTCAAAGAGGCCTCTTTGAACCGGGAAATAAAGCAAGCGTATTATGTTCAGCACCAGAAACTGGTATCGGCAATTACGGATCGCAAGGCGCTCGAGGCAGAGCAGGCGATGCGCAGCCACCTTGAAGACGTGCAGAAAAATTTGCTGGGAAGTTTTTGAATTTATTTGGAGCAGAAGAAAACCCCGGCCGCGTTTGTCAATAAAAGGTTAAAATTTGTAAAAAGGAAATCAGATCATGTTTGAAGAGATTCAATTTAGAACACCGGAGACATTTTTTGGCATGGATACGTTAAACCTGGTGGGTTTGCAGGCCAAGAAACTGGGCGCGGGTAAGGTGCTACTCGTTACAGGGCCGACGGTTCAGGAAACCGGTATTGTTGATAAGGCCATGTCATTTTTAAAAGCAGAGAACCTGACGATTGAAGTGAACGTTCAGGACCGCGACACGCCGGAACCCGCCACCGATGTGGTGGAGGATACTTCCGAGATTGCCCGCAAAGGAAATTTTGATGTCCTCATCGGCCTGGGCGGCGGGAGTATCCTGGATGTGGCCAAAATGGCATCCGCGCTCGTTATCAATCCCGGTAAGACAGCAGATTATTTTGGCAAGGAAAAAGTTACCCAACGCGGGATACCGGTCATCATGATCCCCACAACCGCCGGTACCGGCGCCGAGATGACAAAACATGCAATTTTTCTTGATCGGGAGAGCAATGTTAAAAAAGCAGTCGCATCAAATGCATTGTTGCCGAATGTTGCCATTGTCGATCCCATGCTGACGGTTTCCTGCCCCCCGCATGTAACGGCCAGTGCGGGTATCGATGCGTTTATCCATGCGGCTGAGCCGTTTATTTCCAAAAATGCCAATGCCGTTACCGAAGTCATTGCACTTGAGGCCGTGAAAATCATTACCCGCTGGCTCGGGCCTGCATTTGCAGACGGCCAGAACCTGGATGCGCGCTATAACATGTCTCTGGGCAGCATGATGTCCGGCATGGTTCTCAACAATTCAGGCACGAGCCTGGTGCATGCCCTGGCTTACCCGATCGGCGGGGAGATTCATTGCGCGCATGGCGTCAGCCTTACCGCCCTGTTGGCCACCTGTTTTGAATATGTTATTGTAGCCAAACAGGAGAAAATGATCCGGTTGGCAGAGGCCATGGGTGAATCGGTTGAAGGACTTTCCCCAAGAGATGCCGCAATGCGCGCTCCGGAGGCTATCAGACACCTGATTCGGAGCGTTGAACTTCCGGGATCTCTTAGAGACCTGGGTGTGAAAGACAAATCATTTCTGCAGTACTGGGCGGAAGAAGCGCATAAGGAACAAAGACTCCTGGGCAGATCACCCAGGGTCCTGTCCGTGGATGACATCAAAGAAATTTACGAAAAAGCATTTTAATATTCTCCTGGATAGAAGGTATCAAGAAATAACATAATTGCAAAAAGTTGCCCCCCAAGAAATTTTGCTATAAAAAATGATTTTATCATGGGGAAAGGCGGGATGGACAAAAGAAAAAAATCGATTCATGATTTTTTAAAAATGAAACAGTCCGGTTTGTAATCGCCATCACCATAACAGACGGCAACATGTATGTTGACAGGTATTTCAGTGTTGCCTGCAATCTAAACCTTTACAAGTAAGGAGGGTTTTCAAATGAAATGGCTATTCAGTAAGAAGAAAAAACAGGCATCGTTAACGCTGGGCGTCATTTTGGGGCTGGCATTTGTTCTGGCAGTACCCATGGTTTCCCTGGCAAAAGAGAATATTTCTTTTGGCGGCTCATCACCCGGCGGGATGATGTATTACCTGGTCGGTGCGGCCGGTAACGTCATCACCCGTGAGCTTCCCGAGTACAATATTACCCAGGTGACCACCGGGGGGTCCACTGAAAACTGTAAACGTTTGCTCAAAGGCGAGCTGGATATGGGTATCGTTTACGGTCCGCATGTTTATATGGCGCTGCACAACCAGGGGCCTTTCAAAGATGATCCCACCGGGACCATGCTCCGCGGGGTTGCCAAGGCTTATGAGGGTGCCTCATACGCCGTAACCCTTCCGGATTCAGGTATTAAAACCATGAACGATCTGGTCGGCAAAACCGTGGCGCTGGGTCCTCCGGGCTCCGGGACGGTCTTCAACAGTTCGAATGTTCTGAGAGCACTGGGTTTGCTGGACAAAATCAAGCCGCGCATGATGTCTTTTGCGGACGCCGGACGCGCCGTGGAAAATAAACAAATCGATGCCTTTTTTCAATCTTCTGCGCCTGCCGGTGCGGTTACGAAATTGGCCGAGACCAAAGGTGCCTATTGTATCCCGTTTACCGACGAAGAAATGGCCAAAATTATCAAAGCGTATCCGTTCTATTATGCAGCGACCATGAAAGCGGGTGTCTATAAAAATGTTCCGCCCACCCAGATGCCCTATCTGACCGTTTACTGGGTTGCGCATGAGCGTGTTTCGACCAAAGCAATCTATGACATTACCAAGCTGGTATTTCAGCCGGAGATCAAAAAAGAGCTGGGAGATGCCCACAAAGGCTGGAAACAGATGGCGCCCGATACCAAGCGCTTTCGGGCCCTTGGCGCTCCCGTTCATCCGGGTGCGGAAAAATACTATAAAGAAAAAGGACTCTGGGAATAGGTTTATCGCAACACCCTCCCATAAACCCGGGCACTGCCGCGGCGTTGACTGCGGCAGTGCCTTCATCATGATATTTGTTAAGTACAGAATATTTCCGTCTGATTCTGTTGTGGAAATGAGTTTATGTTAAAGCTGGACTGGTTATTCGAAATTAGGGGAAAGAATCGAACGCTTAAAGGCTTCTGGGCAGTATTGTACTCAGGCGCCGCAATCTTCATGGCGGCGTGGTACATGTACACTTCCGGCTTTGGCGTGGTTTCGACTGAAACCAACCGGGGTTTCTATCTTTTATTCACCTCCGTTCTGGTATATCTGCTTTATCCGGCATCGCGCTGGGCGCCGAAACATCGTCCAAGCGTATACGATCTTATCTGTGTCATCCTGGTTTCGGTTTCCATCGGCTACTGGATCGACCAGTACATGGATTACGCCATGTTCCGGGTTACCTACCCCAGTTTCTGGGATCTAACCATGGGAACGATCGCCATTGTCATGATCCTGGAAACGGCCCGCCGGGCCCTGGGACCGATCATGATGTTTCTGGCCGTTATCTTTCTGGCCCAGATCTATTACGGTCCATACTTGCCGGGGAAATTAAGTCATGCCGGCATGCCGTTATCCCGTATTATCGAATTTACCTTCAGTACCCAGGAGGCGATGTTCGGGGTCATCACCGCTACTTTTGCCACCTTTGTCTTCCCTTTCATGATTTTTGGTGCTTTTTTGGAAAGAAGCGGGGCCGGAGGGTTTTTCATGGAACTGGCCAAATCTTTGACCGGTCGATGGCGCGGCGGACCGGCAAAAATTGCAACGGTCACCTCCGCTCTTTTCGGTTCGATATCCGGATCTTCGGTTGCCAATGTCGTCGCCACCGGAACCTTTACGATTCCGATGATGCGGCGGATCGGATTTCGACCCAAGATCGCCGGCGCCATCGAGGCGATTGCCTCGACCGGGGGGCAGTTCATGCCGCCCATTATGGGTGCCGGCGTTTTTATTCTGGCCACGCTGATCGAGATGGATTATTTGAAAATCGCGCTGATAAATGTCATCCCGGCGCTGATTTATTTCATCTTTGTCTTGTATATGGTTGACCTGGAAGCCGTGCGTTCAGGCCTGAAAGGGCTTCCGGTTGAAGAAATCCCAAAAGTCACGGTTGTTTTAAAACAGGGCTGGCATTTTTTCCTTCCTGTTTTTATTGTGCTGGGGCTTTTGTTTTACGGCTATTCTCCCGAGGTCGGCGCGTTCTGGGGGACCATGTCGGCACTTTTTCTCTCCTGGCGCCGGAAGGAAACCCGGATGTACGCCGATGATATCCTTCTCGCACTGCGCGCCGGTGCATCGGCAAATAATTCGGCGGGTTCCGCAATCGGTGCGTTAGGCGTCATCATCGGCGGCATTGTTCTGTCCGGGCTGGGGTTGAAGTTCTCGGCCATCCTGGTTGAATTATCAGGCGGCAGCTTACTGCTGTGCGTTATCATGGTCATGATTATTTCGATTATTATCGGCATGGGTAGCAGCACCACCGGCTCGTATATCATTTTATCGGTAGTGGCCGCACCGGCGTTGATCAAGTTTGATGTCCCGCCCGTTGCAGCGCATCTGGTGGTTTTCTATGCCGCCTGTCTTTCCAATATAACACCGCCGGTCTGTGTATCGGCCTTTGCGGCGGCGGCGCTGGCCAAGGCAGATCCGATGGAGACGGGCATTGCGGCACTCAAATTCGGCTTTGCGCTCATTTTTCTGCCATTTGGTTTTGTCTATTTACCGCCGCTTCTGATGGGAGGTTCTGTTTTTGATGTGATCTATATCACCACATTTTTATTAATCGGCTTTATGTCCCTGGCCATGGCGATTCAGGGTGCCGATTTTATAAATTCGAAAATCGGCATCCATCAGCGGATCATGTTCGGACTTGCCGCGATGTCGATGTTATTGCCGGTACCCAAATGGGTAAATTTTATCGGGATCGGACTGATGGTGGGCGGATGGCTGCCGGGGTTTCTTTTTTATCGAAAAGCCCAGATGGCATCTAGACTGCAGTCGGCGGATTAAAAATTAAGCTGGGAAGCTTGGAGGCTATAAGGCTAAAAGGCTCGCAAATAATTCAGCTTTCCAGTTTCCCAGCCTATTCGCCTTTCTGGGCCGATGCTACCGTTGTTTGAGCCATATCTTCAAGAATCATCATTACGCTGCATGAATCCAGATCGCCGTTGCCCCGGGTTTTGGCCGCCCTCAGAATATCCCAGGAAGTTGTGGTTGCGGGCAAGGTAACACCGCATTCATCCGCCAGTTTAATGGCGCTGGAAAGATCTTTGTACATATTATTGGTCGAAAACCCTGCCGTGAAATTCCGGCGAACCATTTTGGGACCGCGGGTTTCCATGGCACCGGTTCTGGCGCCGCCCACGGACGTAATATCAATTACTTTCTGTGGATCAATGCCGGCCTTGGCGGCCAATACCAGCGCTTCCGATACGGCCTCAATGGCAACTCCCATAATCAGGTTATTTATCAGCTTTAGCGTTGTTCCCATGCCATTGTCCCCGGCATAAACGATCTTGGCGGCCATGATTTCAAAAATCGGCAGGCATGCTTCAAGCGTTTCTTCGGATCCGCCGACCATGATCCCCAGTTTGCCGGCGGCTGCCACCTTTGGCGCACCGGTTACCGGTGCATCCAGCATAGAGACGCCTTTGGCCCGGGCGCGCTCGGCGATGGATCTGGACATTTCAGGTGCGATGCTGCCCATGTCAATGAGTATCATCCCTTCACGCGCACCCTCCAAAACACCATTCGAACCGCAAATGACTTCTTCGGAGGCGGCCGAATCGGTTACCATTGTAATTAAAACATCCGAATCCCGGGCAACGGCTTTGGGAGAATCGGCCCAGGCCGCTCCTTCTGATAACAATTCCTGCGCCTTGTTCTCGGTACGATTCCAGACCGTCAAGGGGTGTCCTGCTTTTAAAAGATGAAGGGCCATGTGGCGGCCCATCAAGCCGATTCCGATAAAACCAATGCGTTGCATAAAGCCTCCTTTAAAATGTTCTGCGCCTGATTGCAAAAAAAATTTATTAGAACCCGTCTCAAAAATAGGATTTTGGTTCAAGATCGCGGCGGGGCCGAGTTTCAAACCGGAGGCATACTGTTGTATGTCGAGGATTTGAAACGCGGCACCAACAAAGAT
>Ga0209536_100008766_pt1 | contig 15129 bp, 17 predicted proteins | sample DeeMarSeWOR28_12_FD_187461 | JGI IMG/M metagenome (GOLD analysis project Ga0209536, IMG submission 187461) | Marine sediment microbial communities from White Oak River estuary, North Carolina - WOR-2-8_12 (SPAdes) (version 2) | ecosystem: Environmental > Aquatic > Marine > Intertidal zone >...
GTAGCGCGACGCGTAGCGGCGCGTGAGATCGTCGTACGGTGACAGCCGGCCAGTAACCGCAGCTCGCGTTGCGACGCGCGAGCGGGCCGCCTTCGGGCTTTCGAAGTACTTCCGCCTGGTGATGTTGTAGAACGCGCTGCGGTCGATCGCGACGAAGAAGGAGTCAATTGCGGCAAGGAGCTCTGGCTCGGTGGCACGGGTGACCCAGGAATGCGTCACCGTATCGCTCACGGCGAACGCCGGCCTGATGTCGTCGCGCCAGGCGAGCTCGATGGCGAGAATGTGACTGTCGGCGATGGTCGCGTCGTACTCGCCCTGTGCCACGCGATCGATGATCTCGTCGGTCTCCATGCCTTCGGGTGCCATCACGAGCCTGAACGCTGCGCCGTCGCGCAGCAGCACCTGAGCAGTGTTCCAATACGAACTGACTCTCCGCACGGCAAGCGTGCGGCCAGCCAGGTCCTCCACCGACTGGATCAGTGAGTCGGACGCCCTGGTCACGACGGTCTCGACCACGCGGTTGTACGGCCTCGACGCCGCGAACGCTCCGGCTTGGGATTCGCGAGTCGTGATGCTCGCGGCAACCACGTCACCCCGTCCCTCGAACAGCCACGCGAACAGCGCGGCTCGGGTCGGCGCGACGATGAACTCGACCTGCACGTCGAGCCGCTTGGCGAACTCGACGGCCAGGTCGTGGTCGAAGCCCATGATCTCGCCGCGCCACACGAAGTAGCTCTCGGCGTTGTTGCGGGTGAGCACCCGAAGCACCTTGCGCTCCCGGATGGCCTGGAGATCGCCGGTGTAGCGCTCCGGCCGATCGGCCTCGGGATTGAACTCCGCGAGGAACGCTCCGATGGCACGCCGCAGCTCGGGATTATCCTGGCGCACCCCCCACGCGATGTCGCGGTTCCCGGTGAGCGGGACGTCGACGCGCAGCGTAGCATGGTACGACTGGACGAAGTCCACGATCACATCGTCCGCCACCGTGACGTCCAAGCGTCCGTCCGCCACGTCATGCAACAGGTCCTCGGTGCGCTCGGTCGCGGGAGCCGCGACGACGGCGAGGTCTGGGATCACCTGTTTCAGCGAGTCGAGCGTACTCCAGTAGGACGACGACTGCCGGACGGTGATCGTACGACCGGCAAGGTCGGCAGGCGCCGTGACCGGCGCCGAATCCCGATGGGTCACCACGACTTCGCGCACCTGCCAGATCGGTGCACCAAACGCGATGTCACGCGCGCGCTCCTCGGTCGCGGTCAGGCCGGCAACGATGATGTCGCCGCGTCCGTCCACGAGCGCGGGGATCAGCTCGGAGAACTCGTCCACCCGGACAGGTACGAGCTGGAGACCGAGCTCCTCCGCGAAGGCGTCGGTCAACACACGCTCCAGCCGAAACGGCGCACTCCGTCGCGGCAGGCCCGGGACGTCGTCACCGGGCGGTACCAGGATTCGGAGCTCGCCGCGCGCGCGGATGGCGCCGAGATCACCCGTGAAGCGATCGCCGGCGGCCACCGCGGCGTCTTCCGACGTCGCGCAGGCGGCGAGCACGGCGGTGCCGGTGATGGCGAGTGCGTGACGGACGAGCTTCCGGGTGCAACGCTTCAGCTCAGCGGTCTCCATGCGACCATCCTTGCAGCGGGAAGGTCCGAGCGGGAATGCGTGTGCGCGGGGGAGCGGCGCGCCGCGATGCCGTCAGGCGATCGTCGGTCCCACGCTCACGTCACTGCTCGATCGGCTCGTAGCTGAACTTCTGGCCGCCGACCGAGGCTTCGTACATCAGCCCGCCTTTCGTGGCGGTGACGATCGCGACCCCCTTGTTGTACGCGATGGCGGCCGAGGCGCCTGCCGTCAAGGCGACGGCCGACGCGCCGGCGTCGAGCTCGAAGTTCCCGCGCGTGAAGTCGTCGAGCGCCGTCTTGTCCTTGAAGAAGATCACCTCGCTGAACGCCTGGCCCCCGAGCTGGAACCCCACCGATACCTGCGTCATCGAGACCTTGCCGATCAGCTTGCGCTGCTCATACACGAGTCCCTTGCCGTGAGCGCCGCCGATGCCGATCCCGCCCTTACCCACGGAGGGGAAGACGGCATAGCCGTGCGCCTCCCTAAACCAGGCCTGCATCCCGGGGTCACCCTCTTCGAACTTGGCGATCGTCTTGGCGACGTCTTCCTCAGATTGCGCAGCGACTGTCACCGGCAGGCCACCGAGGGCCAGCAGCACCAGTGCCCCCGTCGTGCAGATCGTCCGCTCCAACATGTCCTGTTCCTCCGTTCGTACGTTCGGTGCCCGCGAGGGGCGAGCATTCAGATCAACATCTTCGTCCCAGCGGTGCGCATGCGCAACCTTCGTTCGCTCGCACGGAACTGCGGTGCGGACCGACTCACTCACCGACGATCGCTCAGAGCGGAACCGCGGCCCCCGGGGAGCGTCGGATCCAGCGGCTCGATCATGGTGAAGCGGTGGAAATCGGTGTCGCGCGTGTAGATCCTGCCGACCCCATGCTCCCGCATCAGCACCACCGTCGAAGCGTCGTGCCACAGATTGCCAGTGATGTGTCCGTGCTCCGCCATCACCTCGGCGGCCACATCGGCGTGCCGCGCCGTGGGAATCAGCACCCCGAGACCAGGGGTGGCCAGGAGAGCCCCGACGAAGCTCCACGCCGTCGAGGAACGCCACGGACGTCGCATGGCCCGCTGGTGCGTCACCACGCGTAGGAACTCGTAGCAGATCCCCCAGGTGACGTACCACGCCGAGGAACTCGCGCGCCACGCTTCCACGAGCTCGCGGCAGCGGGCGTGAAACGGTGAGTCCTCGTCGGCCGCGTACACGAGGATGTTCGTGTCGACGACGAACACCTACTCCTCCTCCATCGCACGAAACAGTGCATCCCGATCAGCAACGTCCACCAGATGCCCGCCGCTCCCGAACCTCGGGAGGGGGGGTGGCGGTTCCCGGCCTGGCTCGCGCTGGAGGAAGAGACGGAGGGCGGTCTCCACCAACTCGCCCATGGTGCGCCCCCGGCGCGCCGCCTCCTGCTTGAGCCGCGCCATGACACGATCATCGATGTTGAGCGTTGTCTTCATATGGTTAACCATACAACGGCTCTGGGTATACGGCAAGCGTCCGGATCAAGCGGCACGATGCGGGAAGGTGGCCGGGCCCGCGGTTGCTCGTGATATGAGTGTATCATATATTCTCATATCATGAGAGCGCGAGTCACGATCACGATCCCTCAAGACCTTGTGCAGCAAGCAGATGCGAGGGCCGAGCAGCTCGGGCGCTCGCGAAGCTGGGTGCTGGTCGAGGCCCTGCGGGGATACTTGGGCGGAGCGCCATCCCCCGTGGTCCGCGAGACGGCGACTCGTCCGTACCGCACGAACCGGTGGGGCCATGCTGGTCCAGTTCCCGTCAATGCCGCGGCCGAAGTGGCGGAATCGCGCCGGCGCCGGCTGAGAGCGGAACTCGCCCTCGCCCCCGTCGAGCGCCTACGGCGAGCGGAAGAGATCGCGCAGCTTGGCGAGATAGCCCCGCGCCCACGGATCGGCGCTCAGATCGTGGCGTTCGATAGCTACGAGGACTACTACGAATGGAAAAGGAACCGACTGATCCGGGTGTAAGACAGACCACCCTCGTTACCCGCGTCTGTGCCACCCTGAACAGCTATGGGGTCAGCTACCTCGTGATTGGCGGGATGGCCTGCGTGCTCCATGGGTACATCCGGGCAACGAGCGACGTCGACATCCTCATCGAGCGCACACTGGAGAACGCGCGGCGCCTGCTCGACGCGCTTGCGACCATCGGCTGGGGCTTTGCGAGCGAATGGCGACCCGAAGAGATCCTCGCGCGCCCGGTTACGGTCATCGGCGACATGCCCCAGGTCGACATCTTTACGGTCGCATGGAGTGTCAAGTACGACACGGCTATCGCAAACGCCTCAACCGTCACCATCGAGGGTGTCGAGATTCCGCTCATTGGCATCGACGACCTCATCGAGACTAAGCGTACCGACCGTCCGCTCGACACGGCCGACATCGCGGCACTCGAAGAGATCCGCCGGCTGCGCGGCGGCGATTAGCTCCAGCTCCAGCCGATAGACAGCGCGTACTGGTAGTCCCGCTTCGCCGCAGTCGCCGACGGCGGCTTGCTGTCGAACCGCTCGGTCACGTTGAGACCGATGGTGAAGTCGCTGAAGATCTCCCACGCGATGCGGGCATCGACGTCCATACGGAACCGGCCGCCGTCGGCAGGCGACGAGTAGGTCGTGACCTTGGTGTAGAGATCGACGTCGCCGACGTCGAAGGCGTCGAACCCGGTGATCACCTGGAGTTCCGCCGTGGTATTGGGCTCCTCATCGGTGTAGCGCTCGTCGTTGACCGTGCCGCCGGCGCCGACATACCACTCCACTCCGTGATTGCGGATGATCTGATATCCCCCGCCGAACGATCCCAAGAGACGTCGGTCGAGCTCAAGTTCCCGGTTCTGTTCCAACTGCCCGGATCCGACGATCACCCACCGTGCCCCCAGTGATCGGTTCACACTGAGCCCGAACGCGTTTCGTTTGGTCGTCTGGGTGGTCGTGTCGTTCGCCTCGCTGACGGACTCCTGTCGCTGCCAGTACGACTCCCCGCTGACGTCGAAGCCCCACCACGGTCCGCGGTACGTGAAGCGGCCCTTCACGAGCACCGACGCGAGCCGGTTGGCGCGCGCGAGGTTGGTGCCGACGTCGATGAATCCATTGGTGCGGGCGAAAAATCCCTGCTCGATCGAGCCAATCGCGACCACGTCCTGAAAGGCAAGCGTATCCGAGCGGTCGACACCGACGACAACGAGCCTCGCCGTATCTGCGCCAGCCAGACTCCCGAAGTACAGCGCTCCTGAGGAGAGCGTGACCTCGAAGTAGCTGGCGCTCCTGACGAAGGCGATATCGTCCCAGTCTATCTCGACGACGTCCATCTCTTCGGTGTCGAACGACAGCGAACCCCGCTTCAGCGACTGGACCTCGCCGATCACGGGATTGCCGCTCCTGAGGATCACCGTGTCCTGCTGCTGCGCGCTCGCCGGCGTGACGAGGGTCGCGGACAGGACCAGCGCCACCACGACCGTCAGCCCCCAGCGCTTCACTTCAACGTTCACCATGTACCTCGCACGCTGCACGCTGCACCCTTCACCCTTCACCCTTCACCCTTCACTCCTCCCTGCATCCGTCTATCCCGCCAGCGGTGTGGGATCGATGTAGATGAGATACTCGCGGATCTTGTCGCCTTGCATCTTGAAGCAGTTGAGGAACGGAACGGCGACGGCGGACCCGTCGTGCCGAGTGTACTCGACCTCGCCCTGGACGAACACCGCGTCCGGATGAGCCCAAACACCGAGTGCGGTATGCCTGAGCGCCTTGAACATCGTGAAGAACCCTGCGACGTACTCGCGCACCGCCGGCCTCCCCTCCGTCGGCGGATTGCTGCCGTAGCGGAAGACGGCGTCGTCCGTCAGGAACGAGACGAAGCGATCCGCATCCATGGCATCGATGGATGCGAGCAGTTCGCTGACCCACTCGGGCTGGTTGCCCATGTCAATTCCTCCCAACTCATGAGGTCCGGATGCCGACCGCGACGCTGCGCGCCACGCGGCGGTGGGCCACACAGTGTAATTGGGATTACCGTGCGGCGCACCTGTCAACCGCTAGCGCCGGTAGGACCATCCGATGGTGATCGAGGTTTGGTAGTCGGTCTTGGCTGCGCTCGCGTCGGGGGGGCTTGAATCGAACGTCAGCGACACGTTGAGGCCGACGTGGAAGTCCTTGAAGATCTCGTACTTGACCCGGACCTTGGCGTCGCCGCGAATTCGGCCGAGCTGCGAGATGCTAGGATAGGCGGTTGCCGATGTGCCAATGTCGAGCTTCGGGCTGTCGAACCGGAACCAGGCCCACTCGAACCCGACGAGCCCCTCGAGATTCGCCTTCGTGGTATCGGCACTGAGTGCGGTCGTGTCGGCGGTGGCAAAATGCTCTCGCGTCACCACCGCCCCGATTGCCCCACGGACCTCGTGGCTGTTGGTCTGCACGAAACGGCGAGCTCCCAACGCACCACCCGTGTACCGCGCCACCAAGTTGAGCTCGTCGTTCTGCTCGGCTTGCAGCATGAGTGCCACGTCCCAGCGATCCGTCAAGTAGCGCGTGCCGCTCAACGTCAGCGTATTGCTTGCCGTGGCCGAGGTGTCCCGCTGCCGTTGCAGATAGCCCGAGTAGGTTAGGCCGGTACCCCACTTCGGCCCTCGATAGTTGGCCTGAGCGTTTACGTTGAGCGTCAGATTGCGGTTGGCCTTGGCCAGCGAGAGCCCCGCATCGAGGTACGCCCGCACCCTGGACAGGAAACCCGCTTCGATCGGGAACATCCGCACGATCCGGCCGACGGCGACAGTGTCTGTCCGCTCGTCGAGCCCCACCACCACGAGACCGTCGGCGTCCGAGGCCAGCAGCTGGCCGAAGTACTTCCGGCCCGAGGACACTTCGACCTCGAAGTAGTGCCTGCTGGTAATGCGCGCGATCTTGATCCACTGGATCGAGAGGCGGCCGACGTCGTCGGTGTTGTAGTCGAGTTTGCCGCGCTCGAGGCCTTTGACCTCTCCGGTGATGACGTCACCGTTCCCCATGACGACGACGTCGGTCTTCTGCGCGTGCAGCGGCGCTGCGGCCAGCAGCGATACGGCGGCGCACGCGAGCGCCACGCCCGCGATACCGTGCAAGCGGCCGGGCCGGACACGGCTGGCGGCCGACACACCCGCCGAGTCAAACAGGGCTGGCTTCTCGTTTCGGAGGAACCTTCATCTGCACGCAGTCGGAGCAAGGGTGCCCGGTGGACACACCACGAAAACGCATCCTGCTCCGGGATGCAAGCTCCAGAGTCGCCTAGAGTTGCGGCGATCGTTGGAACCGTGCCCGGATTGCGCGGCACATTGCAACGCTCGCGCGCACCCTCGCACCGCCACTAGCTTGCATGCATGACCGCGCCCGACACGGCATCCGAGCCACAGCCCGTCGCGGATCGTCCACCGTCCGTCGTCGTCCTCTACAATTTCCACGGCGAGGACGAATACGAGCGACTGAAGGACGTGGATCCGAACACGCTCGCCTTCGAGCCCGAGTACGACATCGAGGTCTCCACCGTGATCGAGGAGTACAAGGCGGTCGCGTCGGGGTTGCGACGGGTCGGCTATCGGGCGCGCGCCGTCAACATCAACGAGGACCTCGGGAGGCTGGAGCGGCTGTTGCGGCGCAACCCGCCCGACGTCGTGTTCAACCTGGTGGAGTTCCTCCACGATGACGCCGAGCTGGAGCCGGCGGTCGCTGCCCTGTACGAGCTGCACCAGGTCGCGTACACGGGTTCCCCACCATTCGCCCTGTCGCTGTGCCACAAGAAGGGACTCACGAAACAGGTGCTCCTGCAGCACGGCGTGCCGACCCCGAAGTTCGTCCTGGTGCACGAGCCGGCCATGCCCAAGCGACCGAAGCTGCGCTTTCCGCTGATCGTGAAGCCCGCGCGCGAGGACGCGAGCTCGGGCGTGGAGGAGGGCTCGGTCGTGCACGACGAGGCGCAGCTGCAGCGCCGGCTCGCGTACGTCGAGCACGAGTTCGGCACGCCCATCCTCGTCGAGGAGTTCATCGACGGTCCCGAACTGCACGTGGCGCTGCTCGGCAACGACCCGCCGGAGGTGCTCCCGCCGATCCTGTGGGACTTTTCGGACCTTCCCGAGGGTCACCCCCACATCATCAGCTTCGCGGCGAAGTGGAATCCGCTGGCGGAGGTCTATCACCGATTGCACTCGATCTGCCCGGCGCCGCTGCCGCCCCGGGTCCTGCGCAAGGTCGAGCGGGCGGCCATCAAGGCGTTCGAGGCGTGCGGCTGTCGGGACTATGCTCGGCTCGACATCCGCATCGGCCAGGACGGGAAGCCGTACGTGCTCGAGATCAACCCCAACCCCGACCTCACCGAAGGGGTGTCGTTCATGGAGGCGGCGGAGGTGGCGGAGTACACGTTCGAGGACACGCTGGCGGCGATCGTGGAATTCGCGCTGGAGCGGAAGGCGGAGCTGGAGGAGCTCAAGCGGGAGCGGCTGCGCCAGCGCCACAAGCCGCCGAGCCCCGAGGCGGTATCCGCCACACTCGCTGCGACCGAGCCTCCGTCTCCACGACGGCCAGGGGACTCCGCCTCGGATGCACCTGCCCAGAACGACGTCGGGGCCGCCTGACGGCGGCCCCGACGTGTGGCACCTGAGCGAAGCGGTTGCTAGGCCAGGATGACGACGTTTTGCGCGGACGGTCCCTTGTCTCCGTCCACGATCTCAAACTCGACCCGCTGACCTTCCTTCAACGACTTGAAGCCCTCCCCCTGGATGGCCGAGAAGTGCACGAAGCAGTCCTTCTGGCCGTTCTCCGGAGTGATGAAGCCATACCCCTTCTTGTCGTTGAACCACTTCACCGTGCCGGTCGTACTCATGCTGCTGCTCCTCCTGCTGGACTGTGAAGCGGTACCGACGACGGTCGAGCCTCCCGAGCCGTCCTCGATACGCGCTACGCGATGACGTGCCCTCGCGCAGGGCCGCCGCACCCCGCGCGCGGGGGCGGCGATGCGGTCGTATCGCTAAGCTAACCCTCGGAGCGGGGAGGCGGTAGAGAAATCCCGATCAGGCGGCTTCTTTCTTTCCGGCACGGTCTGCGGCCTCTGACTCCCGGCCAAACTGCAGCTCGCGGAACACCCGGCTGGCATCCCTGAGAAACAGCACGAACACGACCGGCGGTACCGTAACCAGGATGCCGACCGCGATCCATGTCCAGCGTGTGAGATCGCTCAACCGCGTTTCCTCCCGACGAGGGCTCCCAGAATGAACGCGCCCGTCGAAGCCGGCAGCGCGAACAGCAGGGCGTACTCCTGCCACAACTCCAACGTGTGCCGGCCCGCGCGCACTGTCCAGATCTGCGTCTCCCATTGAGCGTCGAACGCGCCGAACGTGTGCACGAGCACGTAGTACCCGAGCGCCACCGCGAGCCCCACCGCACTTGCCGCCAGGCCGGCCGTCGGTGTCGCGAATCGCCCAAAGTACAGTCCGCCGACGATCGGCACGAGCGCGGCGGCGATGAGGCTCGTGCTCATGAAGATCCACGCCGACACCACCGTCTGGAAGAACAATGCCAGCACGATGGTCACCACGGCGGCCACCGCGATCATCCACCGCGTCAACCGTAGCAGCTCCCGGTCGCCCATGGGCCGTCGGATCGCCGGGCGCACGAGGTCGTACGACAGGTTGCCACCGGCAATCAGCAGATAGCTGTCGACCGTCGACATCGACGTCGCGAGCACGCTGGCCACGAACACCCCCTTGGCACCGACGGGCAGCGATTGCATGGTCATCGTCAGCAGGGCGTAGCGGGCCTCGGTCTCGATGCCCTCCGCCCGTGCCACCATCCCCACGATGGCCACCGCCCAGTCGAACGCGGCCCACAGCACGATCCCGACCAGCAGGGCAACGACGATCGCCCGGTAGTTCACGGCCGCGAAGATCCGCTGATAGAACGCCGGCTCGACCAGCGCGCTGAGCGCCGCACCCGCGAACACGACCAGCACCCAGATGGGGTACGATCCCGTGGGCTCGAAGAAGCTCGGCGCGAGTCGGTCCCGCAGCACGTCGACGCCACCGGCACTGTTCACGGCGATGACCGTCGCGATGCCCAGGGTCACACACATCAGCGTGAACTGGACGGTGTCGGTCAGCGCATCGGCAAGCAGGCCGCCGAGGATGGTGTAGACCACCGCCACCAACGCGCCAAACAGCACTCCCCACACAAACGGAATGCCGAGCGTCACGTCCATCACGATCCCAAGGCCCATGAAGCCCAGAATCGGCAAGGAGTAGACGAAGCTGGCCACGGCGAGCACCCGCTGGGTGCCGACGCCGTAGAAGTGGGCCCCGATGTCCGGGACCGAGAGGAAGTCGTACCGCCTGAGGCGACGCGCGATCGTGAACGCCGCGATCAGGATGACGATGTAGTACGGGCGCGCGTACGCGAACCACGCAACGATTCCCGACTGATAGGCGACCTCGGAGGAGCCGAGCAGAACGTCGAGGCCGTAGTAGGTGGAGACCAGCGTACAGATGAGCAGCGGCGCGGTCATCCGGCCGCCGGCAACGAAGTAGTCACGAAACGTCGTGACGCGGCGGGAAACGGCCCAGCCCAGGCCGATGATCCCGACCACATAGAGGATGACGATACCGATGTCCCAGACACTCACCGCGGGCAGGCCCCTGCTCGTGGGCAAGCGCCAATTGTAGCGCGATTCGGCCGGTTGGGAAGGCGCAGGGCGCTGCCGGATGAACGGCCTCGGGGCGGCCGGGCCCGGGGTGACCAGGTCTGCTGCCGTGGGTTCCGAGCGGGATAGGCGGATGGTACCTTCCGGGCCCTGCTGTGTAGTAAGGATGCACATATGCTGAGACAACTTGGCGTGTTCGCCGCCAGCGCATCGCTGCTGACCCTCTCGGGCTGCGCGTCGTCGCCGGCGGTCCCACCGCTGACACCAGAGCCGACCGGTGCCTATCGACCCGGCGCCTTCGTGTGGCACGACCTGCTCGCCCACGACAGGGCTGCGGTCGAAGGGTTCTACGGGCAGCTGTTCGGCTGGACGTTCGACTACGAAGGCGAAGCGGACCCCGACTATGTCACGATTGTGCATGCCGGACGACCAATCGGCGGCATGGCCTTGATCGATCGGCTCGAGGGCAACGTCTCCGGCGCGCAGTGGGTCAGCTGGATCTCCGTACCGGATGTCGATGGGGCCGTGACCCGCGCCCGGCAGGCCGGTGGCTCGGTCCTCAGGGAGCCGCGGGATCTCGACGCACGCGGCCGCATCGCCGTCATCCAGGACGTGGAGGGGGCCCTCGTCGGCTTCGTGCGCGCAGCCGGCGGAGACCCGCTCGCAGCGCAGCCCGAGCCCGGTGCGTGGTTGTGGACCGAGCTGTGGAGCCACGATCCCGATGCGGCTTCGAGCTTCTACGCGGACGTGGTTGGCTACCAACGCGGCACGATCGACGAGCCGGGCTTGCCGCGGGACTATCAGGTATTCCGCTCGGCGGGCGAGCCTGCGGCCGGGCTCATCATGTTGCCGGAGCGGCGAATCCGTGCGCACTGGCTTCCGTATGTTCGGGTACGGGACCCGCAGGCCACGGTTGCGCGGGTAGAGGAACTGGGCGGACGCGTGCTGATCGCGCCGAGCCCGGAGCTGCGCAACGGCACGGTGGCGCTGATCGCCGACCCGGGCGGGGCACCGCTCGTCGTGCAGCAGTGGCCCATTCCGGGAATGGAGGAGAGTCGACCATGAGACGCGTGATGCGCGGCATCAGACTGCTCACGGTGGGTGCCACGGTCGCGGCGTCGGCAGGCCTCGCGGCCGCCTGTGGTGCCGGTCATGGCAACGTGTACGTCGGCGTTGGCGTCGTGGGGCCATACGGCATGTACCCGGGTTACTACCCGCCGCCCACGATGATCGGCCGCCCTCCCGTCTACTGGGAGGAAGAGGAGGAGGAAGAAGAGGATGTGGATGACGACGAGGAAGACGGTGCCGACACGCAGGACGTGTTCGATGCACGAGACGGCGCGTCCTAAGGCGCACCGGAATGCGAGCCGAACAGGAGACCGAATGGCGCACAGACTTGTGATCGCGACCGCTGCCGCGCTCGCACTCGCGGCCGTGATCGGGGGAAGCCCGGCTGCGGCGCAGATGACGATCGGCGCCAAAGGCGGCGTCAACCTCGCGACGGCCTCGCTCACGGTGTCCGACACCGATCTCAGCCCCGGGACGCGGACATCCTACCACGGGGCCGCAGTGATCGGCATGCAGGTGGGCCGGGGATTCGCCATCGAGGGCCAGGTGCGCTTCGTGGGGAAAGGCTTCGACCCCGGTGAGCCCGATTCGGGTGTCGCGAGCAACCTCGCCATGGACTACTTCGAGTTCCCCCTCCTCGCGACGTTCACGTTTCCGAGGGATCCCTCGCTCCTGGCGGCGCGGGTGTTCGCCGGGCCGTCCGTGGGGCTGCGAGCATCCTGCAACTTCGAGACGCCGGTCGACCAGACGGGGTTCACCGACTGCGACGGCGATCTGAGCAAGACCTTCGATTTCAGTGCAGTGGTCGGCGCCGGGATCAAGATCGGGCGCGGGCTGGGTGGCATCGTGCTAGATGTCTCGTACGACTGGGGATTCCTGGACATCACGGCCGGTGGCCAGGACGCGTCCCTCTACAACCGGAACCTCCTGTTCTCAGCGGGGTTCATCGTTCCGATCCTCTGAGCGGGAGCACAGACTCGGCATGCACGCAACGTCTCGTCTGATAGGAGTACTCGCGGGGGTGGCCGTCTTCCTGACCGGCCTCTCCGCTTCCCTCGAAGCCCAGTATCGGTCGGCCCGACCGGTCAACCGGACCGCCTCCGAGCCACGGTTCGAGATCGCCGTGTTCGGCGGATACCAGTTCGGCGGCAAGTGGGACGTGCTGCTCAACAACCAGCCCGGCACGCTCGATATCGCCGATCACGGCAGCTACGGCATGGCGTTCGACGTGCGCGTCCGCCCCGGCGTCTTGACCGAATTCCTGTACATCCGGCAGCCGACGACGCTGTACTTCCAGCCACTTGGGGGCGTGCGCGGCGAAGTCTTCCCGATGCACGTCGCCTACTACCAACTGGGTGGATTGTACGAGGTTCCCCACGGCCGGCTGCGGCCGTTTGCCGGGCTCGGCGTGGGCGGCACCCACTTCAACCCCAAGGAAGCCGGGCGGGGGAGCGAGTGGCGGTTCTCCACCAACGTGTCGGTCGGATTCCGTGCGTTCGTCACGGAGCGGGTCGGGCTGCGCGGCCAGTTCCACCTCCTCATCCCGTTCCAGTGGTCCGGCGGCGGGATGTTCTGCGGTGGCGGTGGCTGCTCGATAGGGGTGAGTGGGGGGTCGGCGATCGTGCAGGGGATGGTGTCCGGCGGCCTCGTTATCGGGCTCTGACGGAGCGCAGGCCTTGACGTACAGTAAATATCTGGGATATTACCTTGACAAGTACTTTGGAGCATGCTTGGCGAGCGCGGGCCGGTGCACGCCGATCCATGCTTGACGAACTGACACCATGTCACTAGGATCTGACGCTCTGTCAGCAAACGATGAATTGTCCGTGCGGCGCGGCGAGCCAGCGGAGAACAGACCGCACGTCTGAGGATTCCTGTGCAGCGTGGCTTGGCTGACGCAGGTACAACAACGTCACAGGAGTGAGGAAGCATGAAGAGGCTTGGTTTGGTTGCGCTGGCGCTCGGTTTGGGCGTCGGCTGCTACCCCGGCGATCCGACCTCGATCAGCGAGTTCGATACGGTCCTGACGGTTCGCAACCCGGACTTCGCGTTCAGCGAGGCACTGTCGTTCTACATGCCGGACACGATCGTCCAGATCAACCAGGACGACGACGACGCCATCGAGATCGGCCGCGACAACGACGAGGATATCCTCGCCAGGGTCCGGTCCAACCTGCTGGCGCAGGGGTGGTCCGAGCTAAACGACGACGACATCGACAACGGGCAGGTCCCGGACCTCGCCGTGGCGAACCTCGTCATGGCCACCGAGAACACGCAGTGGTGGGTCAGCTATCCGCCGGGCTGCTGGGATCCGTATTGGTGCTGGGGCTGGTACTGGCCGCCGATCTACGGAAGTACCACCTATCGGGCCGGCTCGTATTTCGTGGTCGCCGCGAGCGCGCTCGACATCACCGACCCCGGGAATGCGGACGAGCTCGAGGTGGCATGGAGCGGCGCGATGAACGGCGTGCTGGCACAGAACACCGGGAGCAACTTCACCCGCCTGCTCGACGGCATCGACCAGATGTTCGAGCAGTCGCCGTACCTGTCCGGGCCGACGCCCGAGCCGGCCAACTAGCGCACCGCACAGCGAGACTGGAGTAGAGAACATGAAGAAGATCGCAATCGTTGCCGCGGCTGCGCTGGTGCTGGGAGCGACCGGCGAAGCTCGCGCACAGGAGTGGTTCTGGGGCGGCTCGTACAGCATGTCGCTGCCCCTCGCCAACACGAAGGACTTCAACGAGGGGTTCAGCTTCCGCGGCGTCACCATCGAGGGGCGGAAGCTCATCAGTGAGAACTTCTCGACGGGCCTGTCGTTCGGCTGGCACGTCATGAACGACGTGCGGACGGGCACGATCGAGCTGGACAACGCCGCCGCGTTTGGGACCTGGTACACCTACACGAACTCGTTCCCGCTGTTCGTGAACGCGCACTACTACCTCGGGCAGCCGGGCGGCATTCGCCCGTTCCTGGGGGCGAACGTCGGTACCTCGATCTACGAGCAGCGCGCCGAGGTCGGCCAGGTTGCCTTCACCGAGGACAAGTGGCGCTTCGCCGTCGCTCCCGAGGCCGGGTTCGTCATCCCGCTCGGTTGGTACGTCCGCGGGTTCGTGAGTGCGCGGTACCACTACATGACGGGGAGCCCGACGCAGCAGTACCTGTCGTTCAACGTCGGCATCGCGTCGAACTGACGCTGACAAAGGGGAACGCATGAAGCTCCTGAACTTGGCCGCCGCCGCGGCGGTCACGCTGACCCTGGCGGGCTGTTCCGGGATGAGCATCAGGTCGGACTTCAACCCGCAGGCGGACTTCTCGCAGTATTCCACCTATGCGTGGCTGCCGACGCCGCAGACCGGTGACCCGCGGGTGGACAACGCCCTGCTCGAGGGCCGGATCAAGACCGCAGTAGACCAGACGCTGGCGGACAAGGGATACCGTCTGGCGTCCGCCGACCAGGCGACGTTCTGGGTTGGCTACCACCTGAGTATCGAGGGTCAGATGGACGTCACCACGGTCAACTCCTACTACGGCTATGGGTGGGGGCCGTGGTACTACGGCCCCGGGTACCGTGACACGCAGGTGCGCTACTACGATCAGGGCACGCTGCTGATCGACATCGTCGATGCCGAAGCCAAGGAGTTGGTGTGGCGCGGCACTGCCGAGGCCGAAGTGCGTGCCGAGATGAACCCCGAGAAGCGGCAGCAGCGGGTCAACGAGGCCGTAGGGAAGATCTTGCAGCGGTTCCCGCCGAACTAGCGGGGC
>Ga0209536_100008767_pt1 | contig 15127 bp, 12 predicted proteins | sample DeeMarSeWOR28_12_FD_187461 | JGI IMG/M metagenome (GOLD analysis project Ga0209536, IMG submission 187461) | Marine sediment microbial communities from White Oak River estuary, North Carolina - WOR-2-8_12 (SPAdes) (version 2) | ecosystem: Environmental > Aquatic > Marine > Intertidal zone >...
TGCCAGGCCAATAATGATGAGGGCGCGACCTAGGCCTGCGTTCCCGACAACATAACCGAGCCGCAGGAAGAGGATGATTCCCAGAATAGTCAAAATGCTTGGGGTAAAAACCCCGGCGAAGGTCCCCAGGGTGCCTCCTGCAATCGCGGAATCAGGCTTTCCAGGGACGGTTGATGCTTCCATCACTTCACCTCATGTCACACGTTGTCCAAATATGACTTGTCAGCTTCAGGGTCGTATCGCGGCTGGAAAGCCTCTCCTACAGGAGACAGTGCTGTCGAAATTGAGGTGGCTCAGAATGCTCTTTGTTCCTCGAAACCGTAAGTAAAGGCAGCAAGCGACCATGGTGAGAAAGAGTATGTCCAGTGCGTCCCGGAATCTTGTGTTGGCTGTCACGCACAGGGTATCCATTGCACTCCTATGGTTTCAGAAATCGATAGATTTCAGCTCAATAGTCAATTCCAATTCACCCGGCTCATCGGTTCTGGACACTTCGAAGCCGAGCTTACGACCCAGTGCTACCATACCCGTGTTCTCTCTCAAAACGATGCCCCAAACAGTCTCGATGCCCCGCTCTTTTGCTATGCCAAGACATCTCTCCAGTAGTCTAGCACCTACGCCTTTGCCCTGCCACGGGTCCCCCACCAGGATGGCAAATTCCGCTCTCTTGCCATCGGGATCACTGATCACCCGAGCTGTGGCCAACATCCGTTCTTTGCCCTCCGCTGTTTCCTCCAAAGCTACCAGGTCAATCTCGCGATCGTAATCAACTTGGGTAAATCGCACTAGCATCGAATGGGGAAGAGCCTTGAGGGGACCGAAAAATCGGTAATAGATGCTGGTTGGAGACAATGTATCAAAGAGATCAACAAGCAGTGACGCATCCTCCGGCTTGATGGGGCGGATGAAGACCTCAAGCCCTCCGGAAGTGACATCCTGGAGCTCATACTGCTCAGGATATGGACTGATGACCAGATGGAGAGGAGAGGGACTATCCGTAGGCTCGAGCAGCACTCTTGCATCCACCACAACAGGCTTCCCGTCGCTCACTATTACAGGATTCATGTCCAGCTCTGCAATTTCCGGGAAATCAACAACCAACTGGGAAAGGCGAAGGATCATCTCTTCTAGAAGTTCCATGTTGGCTGGAGGTCGGTTGCGGTAGCCTTTGAGGAGTGTGTAGACGCGGGTGTTTTCCATGAGCCTTCTGACCAAAAGAATGTTGAGAGGCGGCAGCCCAATTCCCCTATCCTTCAAAACTTCAGTGAAAATCCCACCCATTCCGAAAAGGATCACCGGCCCGAAGTTCTGGTCCTTTTTTGCTCCAAGGAGAATCTCGTAATCGGCCCGCAAAATCATTGGCTGCAGGGTAACCCCTTGGATATCAGCTTTTGGATCGTAGGCTCGAGCTCCCATCAAGATCTTCTCGAATGCGTCAAAAACCTCAGCCTCAGAGCGGAGATTGAGCAGGATTCCATTGGCTTCCGTTTTGTGGACTATGTCCGGTGAGAGGATTTTCATAACCAGCGGACATCCCATTTCCCTGGCCTTCTCCACCGCTTCACCTGCGGAGATGGCGACTTCCGTGCGGCTCACGGGAAGGCCATAGGCCGCAAGCAAACGCTTTGACTCCAACTCTGTCAACACCGTTTTTTGCTGACGAGATGCTTCAGCAAGGATGAAGTCGGCTCGATCACGATCGAATTGAAGTGTATGGGGTAGTATTGGCGGGATTTCCTGCAACATTTCAAGATTCCGAGTATATTTATATATATACATAAATGCTCGAATAGCTTCTTCCGGTGTGTCGTAGGTGGGAATTCCAGCCTGGTTCAGAATCTCTGTTCCTTTTTCCACATCCACACCACCCATCCAAGAGGCAAAAATAGGGTAGCGTTTGTTTTTCTGGACCCGGGCAAGTCTTTCAGCTACCGCCGTAGGGTCGGTCATCGCCTGCGGTGTGAGGATAATAAGCACACCGTCCAGTTCTCTGGCTGCAATACAGGTCTCCACAGCTTCAAGATACCTCTCGGGAGAGGCATCCCCGAGGATGTCGATCGGGTTGGCTCGGCTCCAGAGGGGTGGTAGAGCTTTGTTCAGTTTCTCCAGGGTTTCAGGTTCCAAGGGTGCAGGCTCCAGCCCGTAATATGAAAGGGCATCAGCTGCCATTACTCCCGGTCCCCCAGCGTTGGTGACGACCGCTAAGCGTGGTCCTGACGGACGGGGCTGTTTAGCCATGAGTTCGGCGCAATCGAATAGCTCTCCCATGGTGTTAACGCGAACAATCCCCGCTCGATTGAAAGCAGCGTCATAAACAATATCCTCTCCGGCCATTGCCCCCGTGTGTGATGCTGCCGCCCTAGTTCCGGCAGGACTTCTACCTGACTTTAGGACCACAATGGGTATTAGCCGCGAAACAGCACGAGCAGCGCTCATAAATTTCCGGAAGTTGGACAAACTCTCTATGTACAACAAAATGCTGCTGACCTCAGGATCAGTTCCCAGGTAGTCGATCAAATCTCCAAAGTCCACATCCATCATGGAACCAATGCTCACAAAATAACTGAAACCAATTCCTTCCTTCGGAGAAAGATCAAGAATCGCACTACAGATAGCGCCACTCTGAGAGACAAAGGCAAGTTTACCCTTCTGAGGCATGCGGGAAGCGAAACTGGCATTCAGATTCCTTCCGGGGCAAATGATACCGAGACAGTTCGGCCCGATAATCCGAAGACCTCCTTTTCTGGCCTCCCTCTCGATCTGATTTTCTATTTCTCGACCCTTTGCCCCAGTTTCCTTTCCTCCAGCAGACACAATAATGGCTCCATCGATACCGGCTTCAGCACATTCTTTGACAATAGATGGAACAGTTGCAATTGGTGTGGCAATGATAGCGAGGTCAGTGGAGGTTTCAGCCTTCAGGATTGACGGATAACTCTTCAGTCCATGGATCTTGGAGTGTTTTGGATTTACAGGGAGTATAGTCCCCTGGAACCCGCCCTGGACGAGATTTTGCATCAGGGCACTGCCAATGCTTCCTTCCCTTTGACTGGCTCCAATCACCGCGATCGAGCTGGGCTTGAAAATCTTGTCAAGATTGTAAACACCCATATTGCCTCCATGTGTCTTGGGGGTGACTCAGCTCCACGTGAAATATTCTCACATTACCAGAATTCTATGATAAAGTGGGCAGATAAGACATGCCTACGGGTTTTAGAGCAAACCCAAAGATTGAATTTCGACATTTTGCAGCAATCTGAATCGATTTGTCCAGAACCAAGTTGGGTCAAAAACCGGAGTGGAATGTGATGAGAAATTATATTTATGCCTGTGCTATGTGCTTAATATTTCTCGTTTTGAGTGCAGCAGCAAAATCAGAGAGATATGTTAAGGACAATGTTTTCCACTCCTCCTCACCTAAACTCCAAGTGAAGGTCGATACGAAATTCAACTACTTGGGAAAACTGGATTATACCGCGCAACAAAAATCCCCAGACCGTCTCCAGTTGGTTAGTTATGAGACAAAATCCTACGTTTTCGTAGATGGCGTCGACAATCAACTGAAAAAAGCTATCTATATACAGATCCGTAGAGAACAAACCAAGTATGTCGGCAATCTACTCGGCAATGCAAAAGCAAATTTGAGGACTGGCATATGCACCCTGGGCGAAAAAGACTACCAATGCTTCACCAGAGTTATTTTTCTTTCGACGGATGATCCCTTGACAAAGTTCATTTCTGAGCAGGGCTACAGTCTGCCCGGCTGTGTATTGGCCAGAACCTACTCGAGAGCTGACACCAGCTTGGGCACCTATCTCGTTGTAATAACTTACCTCGAGAATTTTTCTGATTCCGGCCTGAGTTGTGAGAGTTGGGGAGCCGAGACCGGGCTAACCCGGGCACATCAGCAGTATATTGAGCTTTTTGATCGAAACTGCAAAGCTTCCTTCAAGGTGGTTGCCAAATGGCCGGAGAGACCGGGAATCAAAGGCCTGCTCGAGGGTGAAAATTAGGGGTAATTCGCAAAACCAGCCCAGGGTAGGAGAACAGAAGTCCTACACCAGACAATCAATAAACTTTCCTAGTCCCATGCCGCTTTCCAAGAACCTCCAGAGTGTTATTCACCACAACAAACGCTGCCGGGTCAATGGCAAATATGACGCCTTTTAGCTTTGGAAGCTCGGTGACACTCGTAATGGTCAAGATAACATCCCTTTCGGCCCCAGTATAAGCCCCCCGGCCTTTGAAAAAGGTTACCCCACGGTTTACTTGTTTGAAGATCTCATTGGCAATTTCCTGGGATTTTTCAGAAATAATCAGAGTGGACATGCGCTGGTTAAACCCGGTAATCACGACGTCGAGGACCCTACTGTTGGTAAACACGTAGATGAAGGTGTAAAGTGCGATTTCCAGCCCAAAGAGATAGGCCCCTGACATAATGATCAGTCCATTAACGATGAGACTAACAGAGCCAGGACGAAACCCGAATTTTTGGTTAACGTAGATTGCCACAATATCCATACCGCCTGCCGATCCGATTGAGCGTAAAACGATTCCGGCTCCTGCACCGCAGATGATACCAGCGAACAAGGCCGCGAGAATTGGATCCTGCAACGCAGTGGCAGGGGTCTTGATAACCGCTGCAGCTAATGAAAAGAATCCCATTCCATAAAGGGTGTAGAACATGAACCTCCGGCTGATGGAGAACCAACCCACAAGCATCAATGGGAGATTCAGCAAAAAATAGGCGAGCCCCACGTCCAGGGGAGGAAAGAGATAGTGAACTATGAGGGCAACCCCAGAAACCCCGGCACCAAAGAGTCTGTTGGGGATGAGAACGCTGTTCATTCCTATTACGAAGACGATGTTTCCTGCGGATATCAGGAAGAGATTGTAAAGAATGGTTTTCCAGGACACAGGGATCTTGAGGACGTCCAAGGGTTGAGACTGTGCTTTCACTTGCATCGCTTTAACTCCTTGCAGCAAAAGTCCTTGTGACACCGTCACAATAAGAAATGGCTTTGGAAAAAAGCCCCTAACAGGTTAAGCGGGTAGAGACGCCCGCTCCACCCTTCCTGGTAGGGCAGGCCTCTGTGCCTGCCAAAAAATGGGAATTCTTATTTTATCAAGTTAGCATCCTAGAAACTCAGGAGATAATCGTATTTTAAAATAAAAAAGAGGGGATGAACCGGCCAGACCAAAGAGGGACTGAACCGGTTAGTCCCTGGGGAGAAACAGTCAAAAGCAGAACAATCAGTTCCGATTGTTGCGAAACCGGATTCGACAGTTCTTATTTCTAAATTTTTATGATTTCAAATGCTTATGTAATTTACACGATCTTGCTTTAACCAGATAGCACTTTCTCTCTCCAAAAAAGGAAGTTCTAGTTCCGATCACTTTCATCCATTAAAAAATAATAGTGAAATATCAACATCTTGTGCAAATGGCACGCTGTTTGCCAACGGTCATCATGTCAACTCACAGTTTGTGCCTTCAACAATAATGAAGGCCTGTTTTCATAAACCCGGTGCGGGCATGGTCCTTGTCGCCGGCTCAAGAACAGGAGGCGAGGAGAGATGAAAACGGTGATCCCTTGTCCAGAAGAAGTTGAACCTTTGGGTTGCCTGCCCAGCTCGGGGCAGGTGGAGGAGAATTCCTCAAATGAGCAAATATTGATTGATTACAAGAAATCCAGGCCCGGCAAGAAAACCTATAGCATTTCAAGATTTCCTGTAAGTTTACGTTCTTCAACCTTCCGCAAACATTTCTTTTCTGAAGCGACCAGTGCTGAGTGGAACCATTGGCGCTGGCAGCTGGCCAACCGAATCAGCAATCTTTACCAACTGGAGCGCATCATTCGGCTCAGCGACGACGAGCGCAATGGTATTGGCCGTAATGGTAATTCACTTCCTCTGGCCATCACGCCCTATTATGCGAGCCTCCTAGACGAAAACAATCCGTTGCAACCCCTGCGCCGTACCGTGGTGCCGGTAACTGGGGAGCACCTGCACTCCCAGGGCGAAGCGGAAGATCCCCTGGAAGAAGATAATGATAGCCCTGTGCCAGGGATAGTTCACCGCTATCCTGACAGGGTCCTTTTTCTAGTTACGGATTTCTGTTCCAGTTACTGCCGTTATTGCACTCGTTCTCGCATGGTTGGTCACAATGGATCCTTTAAGCCGGAGCAGTGGCAACGGGCCATCGACTACATCAAAGCTACGCCGGCGGTCAGGGATGTGCTGCTATCCGGCGGCGATCCATTGACCCTGCCGGATGAGAAACTTGAGTGGCTTCTGTACCACCTACGGAAGATCCCCCACGTGGAAATGTTGCGAATTGGGAGCAAAGTGCCCGTGGTTTTGCCACAGCGGATTACAGCACCCCTCACCAAGATGCTCAAGCGCTACCACCCACTCTGGATAAGTATACATTTCACCCACCCTGATGAACTTACTCCTGAGTCAAGTCAGGCGTGCGAGCGGTTGGCGGATGCGGGCATTCCTCTGGGCAGTCAGACTGTGTTGCTTTCTGGCATCAACGACGAAGTGGAAACCATGAAACGGTTGGTGCACGGGCTTCTGAAGATCCGGGTGAAGCCCTATTATCTGTATCAGTGCGATCCCATTTTCGGATCGGGTCATTTCCGTACACCGGTTGAGAAGGGGTTCGAGATCATTCAGGGTTTGCGGGGTCACACCAGCGGTTATGCAGTGCCGACTTATGTCATCGACGCTCCGGGTGGTGGAGGTAAGATCCCCTTGCTTCCCAACTACGCTGTCGGCCGTGAGGGTGACTACCTTGTTCTGAAAAACTACGAGGGCCGGGTCTTTCGCTATCCCGACCCCTCACCGGGCCAAGACCACTAGGCCGCCACTCATGTGAGACCTGAAGCTATGAATATGAAGAGGAGAAGCCATTGATGAAAATAGGCATTACCTACGACCTTCGAAAAGATTACCTGGCAGCGGGCTTCGGTGAGGAAGAGACCGCCGAGTTTGACTCGGCGGAGACCATTGATGCCATACAGCAGGCTTTGCAGGGTTTAGGGCACCGAACAGATCGCATAGGGAACATCAAGAGTCTCACAAGACGACTTGCTGCCGGCGATACCTGGGATCTGGTTTTCAATATCGCCGAGGGTCTCCGGGGGTTCGGGCGTGAGGCGCAAGTCCCGGCCCTGCTCGAAGCCTACGATGTGCCTTACACCTTTTCCGATCCCCTGGTACTCTCACTCACGCTCCACAAGGCTATGGCCAAGCACGTGCTCCGGGACCTCGGCATTCCCACACCCGATTTCTTCATAATCGAGAAAGAGTCGGACGTGAAATTGGTTGATCTTCCCTATCCCCTATTTGTCAAACCGGTTGCCGAAGGCACCGGAAAAGGAGTGACAACCGCATCAAAGATTACGAGAGGCAGTCAGCTCGCATCTGTGTGCAGCCTGCTTCTGTCAAGGTACAAACAGCCTGTGCTTGTTGAAACGTTTCTTCCGGGCCGCGAAGTTACAGTGGGGCTCCTGGGAACCGGACAAGCTTCAGTGGCCATAGGCGCCATGGAGGTGGTTCTCCGTGACAGTGCTGAATCTGAGGTTTACTCATACTGGAACAAAGAAAAATGCGAGGAACTGGTGGTGTATCTTCCGGTCAACGATGCATTACTGAGAGAGGCCAGCAACCTGGCGCTGCGCGTCTGGAGAGGTCTTGGCTGCCGGGATGCGGGCCGCATAGACCTGCGAGCGGATGTTGAGGGCAGACTTATGTTCATGGAGGTCAATCCACTGGCCGGACTGCATCCAACGCATTCAGATCTTTGCATCATCGCATCGCAAGTGGGAATCCCCTACAGCGATCTGATCGAAGCCATCGTTTCCTCTGCTGCGTCCCGCCACGGACTGAGGAGTAAAAGCTTTGACACGAAAAAAGGTCGGAATAGTCCACAACGAACCAGCCGAGCGGGGGCAATTCCACTGGGAAGCCTCTCAGGATGTGGTTGCACAAGTGGAAGCCATTGAGAGGGTGCTGCAGCATTCAGGCCACTCATGTGTGAGGTTGCCCTTTACCCGAGATGTCCAGGGCTTCAGCCAGAGTTTCAAGGAACACATGCCGGACATCGTCTTCAACCTGTGTGAAACAGTGGATGAAGATGCCCACCTTATCTGGCATGCGGCAGCCGTGCTTGAGCTTTTGGGCACACCCTTTACCGGCTCGACTTCTGCGGCCCTGATGCTCACATCGGACAAGCTCCTTACCAAGCGGTTACTCAAGGCGCGGGAAATCAGAACGCCTAATTATATGGTTTACGATGGCTCAAGGGGATTCAGTTCTGCGCTCCTCAAGTTTCCTGTAATCGTGAAACCTAGGTTCGAGGACGCAAGTATCGGTATTGACCAGGAGTCCATCTTCGAAAATGAGCAGGTCCTTCGGCAGGGACTGGAGCAGTTTTTGTCCCGTTTCGGCCCGGTCCTGGTAGAAGATTACATCCCGGGCAGGGAGTTCAACATAACGCTCTTGGGTTATCCTGCGGCAAGAACGCTTCCAATAGCTGAGATCGATTTTTCTACTTTTCCCGAGAATCTATACCCTATCGTCGGTTACCGGGCTAAATGGGAGAAGACTTCCTTCGAATATCATCATACACCCAGAATGTTTCCCCAAAATCTACCGCAGTGGTTGTCGAGCAAATTGGAGAGACTGGCCCTCGAGTGTTTTCACCTTTTTATGGTGAAAGACTATGGCCGGGTGGACATGAGGGTTGATGATCACGGCAAGATATATGTTCTTGAGGTGAACGCGAATCCGTGCCTGAGCCCTGATGCCGGTTTTGCCGCGTCGGCGCAAGAGGCCGGCCTGGACTATTCGGAAACGATAGGCATGATAGCTGCGTTTGCAATGCAAAGGGGCATAAGGTAACATAGCAGAGCAAGAGCTAGCCAGGAGTTTATTCTAACGCTGCATCTCTGGCCTGAAGACATTCTCATACTTTTCAAGGTAAGGCATGAAACCAGATCACATAAATGGAGGCGATGGAGGCAGACTATTTTACCAGAATGGGCTGATTCCACATTACTATATGTGTCCATCAATCGGAGTCCAAAGGATTGAGGGGAAAGGTCTTGGCGTTGTCGCAACAGGAAAGATCTGGAAATTTGAGATTATTGAATGTTGTCCGGTGATAGTCCTATCTCCTGACAGAAAATTAGACAAAGGTTGGAGACGGTTGCACCAAGTAATGCTGGAGACCATGTTTAGCGACCATTATTTTTGGTGGACTGCTCGGTATGGGGCTTTGGCCCTAGGATACGGGAGCATCTATAACTATTCCCCTGATCCGAACGCAGATATCGTGAAAAATATTAGACAAAGGAAGATGGTTTTCATCGCCAACCAGAACATACATGAAGGTGACGAGATCACCACATGTTACCGTTGCGTTTGGTTCGATGTCGTGGGTGGGAAGAAAGAAACGTCCGTTCAAGAGAATCCCCAGAGTGATTCAGAGGCGAGAGGCTGAGCTGCTGGTATAGGCGTGGATGTTTCTCTTCTCCCACACCAGAGCAGAGTGCTTCCACCAGCCTGAAACCTTGGAAAGAACCCTTCTGCGGGAAAGGAAACAATGTTTCGAATCCGGCGAGTTTACGACGATGCTTTTCCTGTGGACAAAGATGTGATTGCTCAGGTTCAAGAGATCCTGCGAGAGCAGTTTCCTTTATTGACCGAGGAGAAGATTGAAGAACTTCCGGACCACTTGCGCAATCCTTTGAAATTCCGCTTCAAGTCTGTGCTCCTGGTCGCCGAAGGTGCGAGAGCCCGGGTTAAGGGATTTGCTTTGCTGCAGCACGCCCCCGATCTTAAATTCTGCTATCTCGACCTTATGGCAGCTGGCAGGCACAGAACGGGAGGTGGAATCGGCAGCGTCCTCTATGAAAGGGTGCGGGAGGAAGCCTCCGCAGTGGAGGCTATTGGCCTTTTCTTCGAGTGTTTGCCGGACGACCCAAAGCTGTGCAGGGACCAAGAAACGGTAAAACAAAATGTTGCCAGGCTTCGCTTCTACGAACGGTACGGGGCGCGGCCCATCGCGAACACGGCGTATGAGACGCCACTCGGCCCGGATGATGACTGCCCGCCCTATCTCGTCTACGACAACCTCGGCAAAGACAAACCATTGCGCCGCCACAAAATGAAACGCATTGCTCGGGCGATACTTAGAAGGAAATACGGGGATTTGTGCCCTCCTGAATATATCGAGATGGTGGTAGAGTCTTTCAAAGACGACCCGGTCCGTCTGAAAGACCCCAGGTACGTGAAGGACGAGGCTGTCATTGAGGTGAAGCCCGTCAGGTCTGTTGAAAAAAGCATCGCCTTGGTGGTGAATGACAAGCACACCATTCACCACGTCCACAACCGTGGGTATGTGGAATCACCCGTACGGATTAGGGCTATTCTGCGGGCACTCGAGCCAACTGGGATCTTTGAGAGGATGAAAGTTCGGCACTTCTCTGACAAATACATCAAAGCCGTTCATGACGGCCAGTTTGTGGAGTACCTGAAACGAGTGTGCAACCGCCTTGAACCGGGAAAATCAGTATACCCTTATGTATTTCCCATCCGCAATGTGGCGCGGCCCCCCAAAGTTTTACCGATCAGAGCGGGTTACTACTGCATCGACACCTTCACCCCACTGAACGAGAATGCTTATCTTGCCGCCAAAAGGTCAGTTGACTGCGCCTTGACCGCGGCCAAGAAAATCTTTGAAGGGTATCGCCTCGCCTACGCTTTGGTGCGCCCACCCGGGCACCACGCCGAGCGCCGCGCCTTCGGTGGATTCTGTTACTTCAATTCTGCAGCGATTGCGGCTCAGTACTTGAGTTCATACGGAAAAGTGGCAATGCTGGATCTGGATTACCACCACGGAAATGGGGCCCAGAACATTTTCTACAAGCGTGCCGACGTGTTGACCATATCGATCCACGGACACCCACGTTTTGCCTACCCCTATTTCAGCGGCTTTGAAGATGAAAAAGGAGAGGGCGCCGGATTCGGATACAATATGAATGTCGCCTTGCCGGAAGAAGTGACCGGGGAAGCATACAGGGAAGCCCTTAAGAAGGTGCGGAAGCGGATAGAAAAGTTCCGACCTCAATTTCTAGTCGTTCCCCTGGGCTACGACCCCGCCAAAGAGGATCCAACTGGTTCATGGAGTTTGCGTGCCAGGGATTTCAGGTTTAACGGAGAAATGGTCGGTTCCCTGAGGTTGCCCACGATTGTTGTTCAGGAGGGAGGCTACAGAGTCCGCTCTCTGGGGACCAATTCCCGTAATTTTTTCACCGGCCTGTGGTCAGGTTTCCATCTTCGCAGACCTTCAACCATGACCTCGCACCAGAGAAGTAAGCGCTCGTGAACTTCAAGGGAATCTCTTGTCGAGACAAGCCAATCCCCTCCGATGTGGACAGTATCCGGAACATTGTTAGGTCTTCCGGATTTTTTTCTACCGAAGAAGTTGAAATGGCAGTGGAGTTGGTGCAAGAAAACCTTTCTAAAGGAGAGTCGAGCGGCTATTATTTCTTATTCGTCGAAATCGACGAGCAAGTTGTTGGTTACAGTTGCTATGGACCCATTCCGTGCACCAAAGAAAGTTACGACCTCTACTGGATTGCCGTCCTCCATGAATTTAGAGGTCGGGGAATTGGCCGGGACTTGTTGGAAAGAACCGAGGAAAAAATAGGGAAAATGGGGGGTAAACGAATCTACGCGGATACCTCTTCCCGTGATCAGTACGAACCCACACGCTCATTCTACCGGGCTAACGGCTGTGAACAGGAGGCTGTTCTGAAGGATTTTTACTCTCCCGGGGATGATAAGATTATATACGTCAAACAATTATGATGGGAACGCAATGGTTTAAACCCGCTGACAAGGTTGTATGGGAAGTGAATGATAAACATCATCACAGAGGAGCTACAAGTGATGACGTTCGGCGTCATCCAGATTTTCACTAGCATGTTCGATCTTCTATATTGCGGCAGTATAAAATCCACTGCCTGATAAAGATAAGCGGGCTTTCGGGCCCGCTTTTCTTTTAGTCTGGACAGGGTCTGGTCTTAGGCTCCCTTCACCTCGATTTTCTTGACGGCTTCAGGCTCCTTTTTTGGCATGCTGACGCTCAGGATACCGCCCTTATATGTAGCATTGATCTTGTCTGCTTTAACTTCGACCGGCAGTTGAAGTGTCCTCGAAAAGGATCCAGAGCTGCGCTCAACCAGGTGGAAGTTTTCTTTCTTCTCCTCGCGCTCGTGTTTGCGCTCGCCCTTAATGGTCAACACATTTCCGCTCAAGGTGATATCAATCTCGTTTGGGTCCATTCCCGGCAGTTCAGCCCTGACGATCAGCTCCTTGTCGGTTTCAGATAGATCCAAAGAGGGAATCCACCGTCCTGTATCGGCCAAACCGCGAAACGGCCACCCTTCCGAGAATCTGTCGAAAAGCCGTTCCATCTCGCGACGCATTTGGGTGAGTCCCCAGTCCTCTCCCTTTCTCCAGCGGGTCAAATCTGGCATGTCAATTCACCTCCTTCGTTGATGCTCAGTTTTGCTATGCTCTGTTTCAAGCCTTACAACGCTATGCGCTGTGCTCTGCCGATCTTAGTAATCTTCCTAGTATTTGGGCACCTTTGCGTTCTTTTTCTCTTTGGGCTTTTCAGCTACCACAACATCGGTGGTAATCAGCAACCCGGCCACACTGGCAGCGTTCTGCAGGGCCAGCCGCACCACCTTGGTGGGGTCGACGATCCCCGCCTTGATCAGATCTTCGTAGGTCTCGGTCTCAGCGTTGAAACCGACCGCACCCGACTCATCCTTTACACGCTGCACTACGACGGAACCCTCGTGACCGGCATTGTCGGCAATGTCGCGCAGCGGCTCTTCCAAGGCTCGCCTCACGATATTGACGCCGAACCTCTCCTCGCCTTCCACATTCACGCTCGCAAGGGCGGACAGACAGCGCACCAGCGCCACCCCGCCACCAGCAACTATTCCCTCTTCAACCGCAGACCGGGTAGCATTTAGTGCATCCTCCACTCGAGCTTTCCTCTCCTTCATCTCGCTCTCAGTGGCAGCTCCCACTTTGATTACCGCCACACCACCAACCAGCTTGGCCAAACGTTCTTGCAGTTTCTCCCGGTCATAGTTTGAGGTGGTCTCCTCGACCTGGGTGCGGATCTGCTTGACTCTCCCCTCAATATCTTCCCTGGAGCCAGCACCATCAATGATGGTGGTGTCATCCTTGTCAATCCGAATCGTCTTGGCAGAACCCAGATCGTTGAGGGTCACGTTCTCAAGCTTGATGCCCAGATCCTCGGAAATTACCTGACCACCTGTAAGAATTGCGATATCCTGCAACATGGCCTTGCGCCGATCACCGAATCCTGGAGCCTTGACCGCACTGACTTTCAGTGTGCCACGTAGTTTGTTGACCACCAGCGTAGCCAGAGCCTCACCTTCAACATCCTCGGCAATGATCAGCATCTGCTTGCCCATCTTGGCGATCTGCTCAAGAAGGGGAAGAATATCCTTCATAACGCTGATCTTCTTCTCGTGAATGAGAATGTAGGGCTCCTCCAACACCACCTCCATCCGCTCCGGATCAGTGACAAAGTACGGTGAAAGGTAACCTCGGTCGAACTGCATGCCTTCCACCACCTCCAGAGTGGTTTCCATGGCCTTGGCTTCCTCCACGGTGATCACACCCTCTTTGCCCACCTTGTTCATGGCTTCGGCAATGATGTCACCGATGGTGGCGTCATTGTTGGCACTTATGGTACCTACCTGGGCGATCTCTTGCTGGTCCTTGGTGGGTTTGCTGAACTTTTTCAACTCCTCCACCACAACAAGGACCGCCTTGTCGATACCGCGCTTGAGGGACATGGGGCTGTGCCCTGCTGCCACCAGTTTGCACCCTTCACGATATATGGACCGGGCCAGCACAGTGGCCGTGGTGGTGCCGTCACCGGCCACATCAGAGGTTTTGCTGGCTACCTCCTTTACCATCTGGGCGCCCATGTTTTCGAAGTGATCCTCGAGCTCGATCTCCTTGGCCACGGTTACCCCGTCCTTGGTAATCGTGGGGGAGCCCCAGGACTTCTCAAGGATCACATTGCGGCCCTTGGGTCCGAGAGTCAACTTCACCACATTTGCCAGAGTGTCTACACCCTTCATGATCTTTTCCCTGGCATTGTCTGAATACCTGACTTCTTTTGCTGCCATATGTCAAATCCCTCCCTAAGCGGCCTTTTTGGTTATTCTTAAACCACCGCCCAAATATCATCTTCACGCATGAGTAGATGCTCCTCACTGTCCAACTTGACCTCAGTACCGGCATACTTGCCGAAGAGCACCCTGTCCCCTTGCTTGACGTCCGGTGGAAGGACCTTGCCATTCTTTAGAGTCTTACCTTTGCCAACGGCAATGACCTTACCCTGCTGGGGCTTTTCTTTAGCAGTGTCTGGGATGATAATTCCCCCCTTGCTTCTTTCCTCTTCTTCCAATCTGTTTACGAGTACTCGATCGTACAGAGGCCTAACCTTCATGGATTTCACCTCCTGTGCTGCGAGAATTCGTCTCAACATCGCACTCTGCATTTAGCATTACACGTGCCAAAGAGGTAATAAACTGAAATTACATAGAATTTGGTATAGAGTCAGGTAGAGATCGGAACTGTTAGTTCCGAGGGTTGCGAGACAAATTCGCACCTGAATGGAGCTGTGGTCAACCGTTGCCGTTCAAGCGGTTGAAACAAGTCTATAGGAACTGTGACTTCTGATATTTTTTCCACTCGGAACGCGCAGTTCTTTTTTCGAAAGGAGGTGGGGATCTGATTGTTTCGGCGGGCAAAAATTTAGTGGTCTGATTAAATATTCCGAAAGAACCGAATTTATTGGGTGTTATTTCGTTCGTCCCGAAAAAATGGGGAAACTCCTGGGATAGTGAGGATTCATTTTTTGCGAGGGACAGGATACAGAAGGATGTTCATTTTCTTATTGGTCTTTGTCGTCCTTCTCATCTTTCTCCTTCCTCGGGACCACGACGAGATCGGGTCTCCGATCCTCAACCACCTTTGTGATTGAGCCAGGTGAT
>Ga0209536_100008768_pt1 | contig 15125 bp, 13 predicted proteins | sample DeeMarSeWOR28_12_FD_187461 | JGI IMG/M metagenome (GOLD analysis project Ga0209536, IMG submission 187461) | Marine sediment microbial communities from White Oak River estuary, North Carolina - WOR-2-8_12 (SPAdes) (version 2) | ecosystem: Environmental > Aquatic > Marine > Intertidal zone >...
CTGGGAAGCCGGCGAACCGGTGGCGGTCCCCGCAACGGTCAGCCCCGATGCCGACCTGAGCCTGGTGGCGAAGCGCGACTTCAAGGCGCAAGCGACCCTGGCGGAACTGGCGGCAGCAGGGTTCTCGGCCGCGGTTAGGGTGGACGGAGCTGCCGGGGCCGGCACCCTGGCCACCGTCGTGCGGCTGGAGGAAGAGGAGGGGGATAGCTACTGGCTCACGTTCGGCAATTTCTACGTGATCACGCGGTACAACCGCAGCCCGCTCTACGCCATGGCGGTGTTCGAGCTCAGCGAAGCGATCCGGGCCGGTTTCGGGCGATGAGCGGAATCTCACGCCGGGTGACCCTTCTCTTGCTGGCGGGGGCGGTCGCCGCGCTGCTGGCCGCTTGCGCGGGCGAACCGCGGCGGGTCGAGGAGCCGGCGGACGGCCCTTCCACGACGGACCTGAAACCCGAGGACGTGGCGGACGCGGTCCCGCGCGCCGAGCCGCTGGCGCGCTACGGCAACCACTCGCCCTACGAGGTGTTCGGCCGCAAGTACCACGTGCTGCCCAGCAGCAAGGGCTACCACGAACGCGGCACCGCCTCGTGGTACGGCTCCAAGTTTCACGGGCGCAGGACCTCCAGCGGCGAGCCCTACGACATGCACCTGGCCACCGCGGCGCACAAGTCGCTGCCGCTGCCGACCTACGCGGAGGTGACCAATCTCGACAATGGCCGCAAGATCGTCGTCAAGATCAACGACCGCGGCCCCTTCAAGGATGGCCGCATCATCGACCTGTCCTACGGTGCTGCGCTGCGGCTCGGCATGATCCCCACGGGAACCGCCCGGGTCGATGTTCGCGCCATCGACGTCGACGCGTCCGAGCGGTACGTGGCGCAGGATGCGCCGCCGGCCGTGCCGCAGGTCCAGGCAGCGGCGGCCGGCAACGACCCCGGGGCAGAGGCTGGAACCTGGCTGCAGGCGGGCGCCTACGGCCGGCGTGAGGGCGCCGAGGAATTGGCCGGTCAGCTCCGGCGGGCCGACCTCAATCCCGTGTCCGTTCAAAACGTCGACCAACTGTTTCGCGTCTGGCTCGGCCCCTATTCGAGCTCCGCTGAGGTAGAATCGGTTATCCGCAAAGCCATTGAACTGGGCTTTGAGCGCCCGCATAGAGTCCAGCGCTGACCGCCGACCCACCCGAGAAACGGAATAAAATCCGAGATATGAAAATACTCCCCCTTTTACCCCTGGCCCTGGCGTGCTTTCTGGCCTCGGCCGTGGCGCAGGTTCCCGAGCCCAACCTCTCCGCGCCGCCGGTTCCCGCGGCGCCGCAGATCGGCGCCGAGAGTTACCTGCTGATGGATTTCAACAGCGGGCGAGTTCTGATCGAGCAGAACGCGGACATGCGCGTGGAACCGGCGAGCATCACCAAGCTGATGACCGCCTACGTGGTGTTCGGGGAACTCCGGGAAGGCAAGATCACGCTCGAAGAGACGGTGAGCGTCAGCGAGGATGCATGGCGCACCGGCGGTTCGCGCATGTTCATCGAGCCGGGCATGGAGGTCACGGTTGAAGACCTGCTGCGGGGCATGGTGATCCAGTCCGGCAACGATGCCAGCGTCGCGCTTGCCGAGCATGTTGCCGGGACCGAAGCGGCCTTCGCCAGCCTGATGAACCACTTTGCCACGCAACTGGGCATGCAGGGCACGCACTACATGAACGCGACCGGGCTGCCCGACCCCGAGCATTACACCACGGCCCGCGACGTCGCGATCCTGAGCCGCGCGACCATCCGCGATTTTCCGGACTATTACGCCTGGTATTCGGAGAAGGAATTCACGTTCAACAGCATCCGGCAACACAACCGCAATACCCTTCTGTGGCGCGACCCGGCCATCGACGGGCTCAAGACCGGCCATACCGAAGCCGCGGGGTATTGCCTCGCCGCTTCCGCCAAGCGCGACGGCATGCGCCTGATCAGCGCGGTGATGGGTTCCGCGTCGGAGTCCGCCCGGGCGAGCGAAAGCCAGACGCTGCTGAATTACGGATTCCGCTTTTTCGAAACCGTGCAGTTGTACCAGGCCGGGCAGGAACTGGCTCGCGCGCGGGTCTGGAAAGGGCTGGAGGAAGAAGTGACCCTGGGCATTGGCGAGGAACTGTTCGTCACCATCCCGCGCGGTCGCTACGACGATCTGGAGGCGCAGGTGCAGATGCAGCCGCAGCTGACCGCCCCCCTGGAAACGGGAGTCGTCGTCGGTCAAATCGCTGTCAGGCTCGACGGCGAACTGGTGGCGGAGCGTGATCTGCTGACACTTTCTCCCGTTGAGGAGGCCGGATTTTTCGGTTCCACCTGGGACGGCCTCAAGCTCTGGTTCGACGGAATGTTCGCGGATGAAGATGCAGAGGCAGGAACAGAATAGCCCCAGCCTGCTGGAATTCCCCTGCCGTTTCCCTATCAAGGCCATGGGCCGGCAGAGGGACGGTTTCGAGCAACTGGTTGCCCGGATTGTCTGCACCCACGCGGAGTTGTGGCCCGGGGAAGCCGTGCGTTCCACGCTCAGCAAGGCCGGTCGTTTCGTCTCCGTTACCGCCGTGATCGAAGCCCGGTCGCAGGAACAGCTCGACGCCATCTACCAGGAACTGACCGATTGCGCCGAGGTCCTGATGGCGCTTTGAGCGTCGGACCATCATGTCACCTCAACTCCCGAGCAATGCCGCGGACGCACTGACAGCCCGCCTCCTCGTGCGGCGCCTCGGTCTCGCCGAGTACGAGCCGGTGTGGCACGACATGCAGGCGTTCACGGATCGCCGGGACGCCGTTACCGGCGACGAGGTGTGGCTGGTCCAGCATCCGCCGGTCTTCACCCAGGGCCAGGCCGGCAAGGCCGAGCACGTGCTGGCGCCGGGCGACATCCCGGTCATCCAGGTCGATCGCGGCGGCCAGGTGACCTACCACGGACCGGGCCAGATCGTCGCCTATCCGCTGATCGACATCCGGCGCAAGGACATCGGCGTGCGGGATTTCGTATGCCGTATCGAGGAGGCCATCATCCTGACCCTGGCGGGCTACGGCGTGCGGGGCGAACGTATCGAAGGCGCTCCGGGGATTTACGTGAATGGCGACAAGATCGCATCCCTGGGGCTGCGGGTGCGGCGCGGCTGCACTTTTCATGGCCTGGCCTTCAACATCGACATGGACCTCGAGCCCTTTCAGCGCATCAATCCCTGCGGTTTCGCCGGGCTGCGGGTCACGCAGCTGACGGCTTTTGCGGAAGCGGCCCTGGAGGAAGTCGAGGAGCGGCTGCTGCGCAACCTCGCGGAGCAACTGCGATATAGTGACGTTTTCGCGGCAGATACCGGGGAAGGCGCCCCATGAACGAGCGAAACAAGCACCGGGACCGCATCCCGGTCCGCTTCGACCACCCGGAAGCGGCCTCCCGGAAAGAAGTGGGCGCCGACAAGATGGCGCGCAACACGGCGCAGTTCGATCCGCAGGCCCCGCGCCTGCGCAAGCCGCCATGGATACGGGTGCGGCTTCCGGCCGGCAACGCCGTGGCGGAACTCAAGGCGAAGCTGCGCCAGCGCGAACTCGTGACCGTCTGCGAGGAAGCCACCTGTCCGAACATCCACGAGTGTTTCTCGAAGGGCACGGCGACGTTCATGATCCTCGGCGAGGTGTGCACGCGCCGCTGCTCGTTCTGCGACGTGGCGCATGGCCGGCCATTGCCGCCCGATGCGGCGGAGCCGGAGCAGCTGGCCCGCACGGTCCGGGACATGAAACTGCGCTATATCGTCATCACCTCGGTCGACCGGGACGATCTGCGCGATGGCGGCGCCGGGCACTTTGCCGCCTGCATCGATCGCGTTCGGGCGCTCAATCCGGGCATCCGCATCGAGATCCTGGTGCCGGATTTTCGCGGCCGCGGCAAGATCGAGCGCGCGCTGGAGATCCTGGCGGCGTCGCCGCCGGACGTGTTCAACCACAACCTCGAGACGGTGCAGGCCCTGTACCGCAACGTCCGTCCGGGCGCCGATTACGGCTGGTCGCTCGATTTGCTCGCGCGGTTCAAGGCCCGGCATCCGGATATCCCCACCAAGTCCGGGATCATGGTGGGGCTGGGCGAGGAATACGGCCAGGTGGAAGAAGTGTTGCGGGACCTCCGCGCGCACGACGTCGACATGATCACCATCGGGCAGTATCTCCAGCCCACTGCGCACCACCACCCGGTCCTGCGCTACTGGACGCCGGAAGAATTTGCGAGCCTCGAGCGATACGGGTATGAGCTCGGATTCCGGCACGTGGCCTCGGGCCCTCTGGTGCGCTCCTCGTACCATGCCGACCAGAGCGCGCACGCCTCGGGCCTGGTTTGAGCCAAGGGGGGCGCCCATCCCGTCTGGCGGTCACGAAATCCCGGCCGTTCGTCGCGCCGGACGTGCGAAATGGAACCTCCACGTTGTAAAGTAGGTCTGAAACAGGCATAAATAAGGGTCCCGCCGTATCCCCGGACGGATGCGGGACGCTATTTTTTCGAATTTTCTGGAGAGTTTGCAGAGTGAAACGCCATTGGATTTCCGCCTTTTTGCTGCTGGCGACGTGCACGGTGCTGGCCGCGGTCGACTCGTCCGAATCGCTGCGCCTGGAGCCCGACATGGATCAGCGTTACGCCAGCAACATCGCGACGCGTTTCCTGACCAATTATCACTACAAGCGCACGCGGCTGGACGACGATCTTTCGAGCGAGATTTTCGACAGTTATCTCGAATTGCTCGACCCCAACCGGATCTACTTCATCGCGTCGGATATCGAGTCGTTCGAGCGTTACCGCACCGGCATGGACGATGCGTTGCGCCATTCCGACCTCTTGTCGGCATACGAAATCTTCAACGTTTACGTGGATCGCGTGCGGCAACGCGTCGAGTACGCGCGCAACCGCGTCAAGGAGCCCTTCGATTTCACGATCGACGAGTATTACCAGTACGACAGGGAGAAGGAACCCTGGGCCCGGGACGCCGCCGAACTGGACGAATTGTGGCGGCAGCGGGTCAAGAACGATTATCTGCGCCTGCGCCTGACCGACAAGGAGGACGCGGCCATCGTCGAGACGCTCACCGAGAGGTACGACAACCTGGAACGCCGCATCAACGAGCTCAACAACGAGGATGTGTTCCAGTTTTTCATGAACGCCTTCGCGCAGTCGATCGAGCCCCACACCGCCTACCTGTCGCCGCGCAGCTCGGAGAATTTCGAGATCTCGATGAAGCTCTCGCTCGAAGGCATCGGCGCGCTGCTGGGCAGGGAAAACGAATACACGCTGATCTCCCGCGTGGTGCCCGGTGGGCCGGCCGACAAGGACGGCCGGCTGCAGGCCGGGGACCGGATCGTTTCCGTGGGCCAGGGGCAGGATGGCAAGATGGTCGACGTCATCGGCTGGCGCATCGACGATGTCGTGGACCTGATCCGCGGCCCCAAGGACACGGTGGTCCGCCTCGAGGTCCTGCCCGAGGATTCCAGCGTCAGCGGGCCGACCAACCTGGTCGACATCGTACGTAACGAGGTCAAGCTGGAAGAGCAGGCCGCCAAGGCCGAAGTCATCGAGGTGCCGATCGGAGAGGGTTCGGGCGAGGGGGGCGAGACGGTCAAGATCGGCGTCATCGACCTGCCGGTGTTTTATCTCGACTTCAACGGCCGCGCGCAGAATTTGCCCGACTACCGCTCGAGCACGCGCGACGTGGAGCGGTTGATCGGTGAACTGAAGGAGCAGGGCGTTCGGGGTATCGTCGTCGACCTGCGGAACAATGGCGGCGGTTCGTTGCTGGAAGCGACCACGCTGACCGGGCTGTTCATCGACAAGGGACCGGTCGTGCAGGTCCGAAATTCCAGCGGCCGCATTTCGCTCGAGGAAGATGACGATGCGGGCATGGCCTGGGACGGACCGCTGGCCGTGCTGGTCAATCGCTACAGCGCCTCGGCTTCGGAGATTTTTGCCGCCGCGATCCAGGATTATGGCCGCGGCGTGGTGATCGGTGAGCCCACCTTCGGCAAGGGCACCGTGCAAAGCCTGCTCGACCTCGACGATTACGGGCCGTCCGACAAGCCCGGCATGGGCCAGCTGAAAATCACCATGGCCCAGTTTTTCCGGGTCAACGGCGGTTCCACCCAGAACAAAGGCGTGGTGCCGGACATCCGCTTCCCATCGGCCGGCGACCCGCAGGAATATGGGGAGCGTTCATTCGACAACGCGCTGCCCTGGACCAGTATCGACGCAGCGCGTTTCGATCCCAGCGGCGATTTGAGCAGGGTGGTGGCCGTGGCGGACAATCTTCACCAGAAGCGCGTGGTCGACGACCAGGAATTCGGCTGGCTGCTGAGCGACATAGACGAGTACAACGAGCACGTGAGCGAAACCAAGGTCTCGCTGCTGGAGTCGGTCGGCCGGCAGAGAATGAAGGAAGAAGAGGAAGAACGCGACAAGCGCAAGGCGCTGCGCTCGTCCGGCGACCCCCTCCTGGACCCGGATGACGTTCTGGCCGACGCCATCGATCCGGACATGGGCGAGTATCCGGATATGCAGGAAGAAGAAAGCGACGCCGGCGACGAAGAAGAGAAGGGCCCGGACCTGCTGCTGCGCGAGGCCGCGCACATCGTTGCGGACATGGCGGGACTGCAGTCCGACCTCGAACTTCTGGACCAGCAATTTGCCCAGTTGAACGCACAAACGACGAAAGACCCCAAGCTGAACTAGCCTGAACCAACGGGTAAACGAAAAAGCCGGCGCGAACGCCGGCTTTTTCGTGGGCCGGACCCGGCCAGAGGACCGGGCCCCGCGGCGGCCCGCTAGTCTTTCTTCATCAGGTCCCGGATCTCCGTCAGGAGGGTCACCTCTTCGGAGGGTTTGGGTGGCGGAGGCGGCGCGGCTTCCTCCTTCTTCTTCAGGTTGTTCATGGCCTTGATCACCATGAAGATGGCGAAGGCGATGATGATGAAATCCACCACCGTCTGGATAAAGGCGCCGTAGTTCAGCGTGACGGCGGCGACGTCACCGCTGGCCTCTTTCAGCGTCATCGCCAGGTTGGAAAAATCGACGCCCCCCAGCGCCAGGCCGATGGGGGGCATCAGCACGTCGTTCACGAAAGACGAAACGATCTTGCCGAACGCCCCGCCAATGACGATGCCCACAGCCATGTCCACTACATTTCCGCGCATCGCGAAATCGCGGAATTCGCTCATCATGCTCATACGTCTCTCCCTTGTTTAAGACAGTGCCAAGACAGGCGTCCCAATAATACCGCAATTTCGGGCGCGCGCGACGGAACCCCGCGGCCCGGCTACTGCTAGAATTCGATCGTATGAGCCACCCGCCCATCATCGAGGTCGCGCTGCCCGTGCCCGTGCCGCGCTTGTTCGATTACCTCCCCCCGCGCGGTGGTCCCCTTCCGGTGGTCGGAGCGCGCGTGGTGGTGCCTTTTGGCCGCCGCAAGCTGGTCGGCCTGGTGACCGGCCACCGCGACAGGAGCGACGTGCCCGCCGACCGCCTGCTGCCCGTCGCCGCGGTGCCGGATCCGGGCGTTGCCGTGCTCGACGAGCACATGCTGGCCTTGCTGCGATGGTGCTGGCAGTACTACAAGCACCCGCCCGGGGAGGTCGTGATCGGCGCCCTTCCGCCCGCCTTGCGCCGGGCCGCGGCCGCGCTGCCGGCGCCGCCGCTGCAGTACCGCCTGACCGGGCGGGGCCGGGACCGCCTGCAACAGCCCCCCGGGCGAGCGCCGACTCAATACGCGATGTTGTCCGTGCTGTCTGCCGGCCCGGCCCGCGAAGAGCAGTTGGCGAACATCGGCACCCAATGGCGCAAGACCCTCGGCGCGCTGCTCGACCAGGAGTGGATCGCCAGTGAGCCCGCGCCGCCGGACCAGCCGCGGCCGCGGCCGGGTCTGGAGTTGACGGCCGATCAGCGCCGTGTGGTGGACGCCGTCATTGCCGATCTGGGCCGGTTTCGGTGCCACCTGCTGGACGGCATTACCGGAAGCGGGAAAACCGAGGTCTATCTGCACCTGCTGGAGAAGGTGCTGGGTGACGGTGGCCAGGCGCTGGTGCTGGTGCCCGAAATCGGCCTGACGCCGCAGTTGCTGCGGCGATTCAGGCAGCGCCTGGGACTCGACCCGGCGGTGTTGCATTCCGGCCTGGCCGCGGGCGACAGGCTGCGGGCCTGGGAGGCCGCTCGCGATGGCCGCGCCCCGCTGGTCGTCGGCACCCGGTCGGCCCTGTTCACCCCGCTGCCCCGCCTTGGGCTGATTGTCCTGGACGAAGAGCACGACGCTTCCTTCAAGCAACAGGACGGATTCCGCTACTCGGCACGGGACGTGGCGGTGAAGCGGGCGGCGCAATTGCAGGTCCCGGTTGTGCTGGGCAGCGCCACGCCGTCGCTCGAGTCGCTGGGCAACGCCCTGGACGGCCGTTACGGCTGGCATCGCCTGCGCGAGCGCGCGACGCCGGAGGCCTTGCCGGCCTGGCGGGTGCTCGACGTGCGGCACCAGGATGTCGCGGGGGGACTGGCGGCCCCCGCCGTGGAGGCCATTGCCGGGGTGCTGGAGCGGGGCGAGCAGGCGATGGTGTTCCTGAATCGCCGCGGGTATTCGCCGGTGCTGATGTGCCAGTCCTGCGGCTGGCACGGCAGTTGCGAGCGCTGTGACGCGAACCTGACCTGGCATCGCGTCGCCAAGCGCCTGTGCTGCCACCATTGCGGCAGCCAGCGCCGCGCCCCGGCCCTGTGCCCCGAATGCCGGGCCGATGCGCTGACGGCCGCCGGCGCCGGCACGCAGCAACTGGAGGAGATCCTCGAGAAGCGCTTCCCGGGCACGCCGATTCTGCGGTTCGACCGCGACGCCACCGCGCGCAAGGGCGTGCTGGACCGGCAGATCGAGGAAGTGCGCAAGGGTGGGCCGTGCCTGTTGGTGGGAACCCAGATGCTGGCCAAGGGGCATCATTTCCCGGGCATGACGCTGGTCGTGATCGTCAACATCGACCAGGCCCTCTACAGCGCCGATTTCCGCGCGCTCGAACGCATGGGCCAGATGATCCAGCAGGTGGCCGGCCGGGCCGGGCGCGGCGACAGGGCGGGCACCGTCATACTGCAGACGCTCCATCCCGAACATCCCGCACTCGAACTCCTGTTGCGCGAGGGTTACGAAGCGTATGCGCGCTGGTTGCTGGAGGAACGGCGCCTCGCGGGGCTGCCGCCCGCCGGCTACCAGGCGCTGCTGCGCGCCGACGCGCATGAACGAGCCGAGGTCGAGACCTTTCTGCAGCAGGCCGCCGCGGCGTTCCCCCCCGGCGCCACCCGGCTGTTCGGTCCCATGCCCGCGATCATGGAGCGCATGGCCGGGCGTTCGCGAATGTACCTGATGCTGCAGGCCGGTCGCCGCGCCGAACTGCACGGCCAGATCGATCAATGGCTGCCCAAGCTGCGGGACCTGAAATCATCGCGCCGGGTACGCTGGTCGATCGACGTGGATCCGCAGGAATTGTGAGCGCCATGACCATTGACACTGACGTTTTTGGCTCCATTTGATAGAAGATCGAGGGTATCAGCTACCCGCTCCCGAACCGAACGAAACACAGGATCCATCGATGGAACAGGCGGAAGGCCGGACGGCCCCGGTATGCGAATCCGAGCAGAGCGCGCACCAGGCGTTCAGGGCGCTTGGCGTGGCAGCCAATCAGCAGATCATCGGTCAGCAGCGGCTGATGGAGCGGTTGATGATCGCCCTTCTCAGCAACGGTCACCTGCTCGTCGAGGGCGCTCCCGGCCTGGCCAAGACGACGGCCATCAAGGTCATCGCCGATCGCATCGAAGGTGATTTCCACCGCATCCAGTTTACGCCCGACCTGCTGCCGGCCGATCTCACCGGCACCGAGATTTATCGCCCCCAGGAAGGCAGTTTTCTGTTCCAGCAGGGGCCGATCTTCCACAACCTGATCCTCGCGGACGAGGTCAACCGCGCCCCGGCAAAGGTGCAATCGGCGCTGCTGGAAGCGATGGGCGAGCACCAGGTGACCGTGGGCCGCGTCACCTACCGCCTGCCAAGCCTGTTCCTGGTCATGGCGACGCAGAACCCGATCGAGCAGGAGGGCACCTACCCCCTGCCGGAAGCTCAGCTCGACCGCTTCCTGATGCATGTCTCCATTGGTTACCCCGACGCCGAGGCGGAGCAGCAGATCCTCGAGCTCGCCCGCCAGCAGGCGCGTGACGAACTTGGGGAAAAGGCCGTCGCACCGGTGCTGGTCACCCAGGAACAGGTCTTCCTGGCGCAACGGGGCGTGCTCGACCTGTACATGGCCCCCGCGCTCGAGGAGTATATCGTCCAGATGGTGCTGGCCACGCGCGACCCGGGCAGTTGGGACGGCGAGCTGTCGCGGCTGGTCAGCTATGGTGGCAGCCCCCGCGCCACCATCGCCCTCGATCGCTGCGCCCGGGCCCGGGCCTGGCTGGATCAGCGCGACTACGTTTCCCCGGACGACGTACACGCCGTCATCCACGACGTCATGCGGCACCGGGTGCTGTTGTCCTACGAGGCGGAAGCCGATGGCGTCACGGTGGACCAGTTGGTCGACCGGTTGCTGGACCGGGTTCCCGTTCCGTGACCTCCGCGCCGGGCCAGGGTTCTGCCGGAGACGGCATACACCTGACGGCTGCGGAACTGATTGCCCTGCGTCCGCGCTGCCACTCGCTGCGCCTGCCGATGCGGCAGGCGGCGGCCTCGGCGCTGGCCGGCGCCTACCGGTCACGCTTTCGCGGCCGGGGCGTCGACTTCGTCGAGTCCCGGAATTACCAGCCCGGAGACGATATTCGCAACATGGACTGGCGGGTCACGGCCCGGACCGGGCGGCCCCACACCAAGGTCTTCCAGGAGGAGCGCGAACGGCCCGTGCTGGTGGTCGTGGACGCGAGCCCCAGCCTGTTCTTCGGCACCCGCATCCGGCTCAAGTCGGTGGCGGCCGGGCAGATGGCCGCCGCCGTTGCCTGGTCGGCCGTTCGCCGCGGCGACCGGATCGGCGGATTTCTGTTTGCCGGCAACGGGCACCGGGAACTGCGCCCGGCCGGCGGCCGGCGCGGCGCCATGCGGCTGATCCAGGGACTGGTGGACTGGCTGGACCCCACGGGCGTGGCGCCGGGTGAAGCGCCGCCGCTGTCCGCCGCGCTCGAGCGCGTTCGGCACGCGGTGCGGCCGGGCAGCCTGGTCATCATCCTGAGCGACTTTTTCAGCCTGGACGAAGACAGCAATCGCCATCTCTCGCGGTTGCGCCAGCACAACGACGTCATCGGTTGCCAGGTGCTCGACGCGGCCGAACACGACCTGCCGCCGGGCCGCTATCCCATCACCAACGGACAGGAAGCCGCGATTCTCGACACGGGCCTGCCCAATTCGAGAAAGCGGTACGAAGCCATGGGAATGGAGCATCTCAGCGAGCCGCGGCGCCTGTTCCAGAAGCACCTGTGCGGTTGGGTCACGCTGCACACCGACGATGATCCGATAGACGTGCTGGGCCGGGACCTGCGAATGCTGATAGGACGGCCGCGATGAGCAGGAGGGAGTCCCGCTTCCCTGCTCCCGCCTGCGGCTCCGGGTGACCCGGGCGATGGACGCCGGTCACTCACAATTGCTTTCGCAACTGCGGGACATCCACGCCGCCGCCGATCCCGGCTGGTGGCCGCCGGCTCCCGGCTGGTGGCTGGTGGCCCTGCTGGTCCTCGTCGCCCTGCTGTTCCTCGGGCGCATGCTGGCGCGTCAACTGGGCGCGTTGCGCCGCCGCCGGCGGTGGCTGCGCGCCCTGCAGAGGCTGGACGAGGAATGTGATCCCGAGGCCCGGCCGCAGGAGTTCCTCGCCGGCCTCAACCGCCTGTTTCGCGCCGTGGCGCTGCGCGCCTTTCCGGCCACCGCCTGTGCGCGGCTGCAGGGCGAAGAATGGGTGGCCTTCATCCGGTCGTCGCTGCCGGACGGCCCGGGGGCTGACTGCCTCTCGGCCCTGGCGCGGGGGCCCTACGAGCCTTTGCCGGAATTCGAGGCGGCCGCGCTGCGGGAACGGGCGCGGGCCTGGGTGGAGCGTTATGGCTGACGCCGTGCCCGCCGCCGGACTGACCCTGGCCTGGGCCTGGCTGTTGCTGCTGTTGCCGCTGCCCTGGCTGTTGCGCCGCTGGCTGTCCGCCGCGCCGCGCAGCGGCATGCTCGCCCTGAGGGTGCCCTGGTTCGGCATGGTGTCGGACTCCGGCAGGAGTTGGATGCGCCAGCCGCTGCTGGCTGTGGCTGCCGGCCTGGCCTGGGTGATGCTCATGCTGGCCGCGGCGCGCCCGCAGTGGGTGGGAGAGATCGAGACGCTGCCCGTCACCGGGCGGGATCTGCTGCTGGCTGTCGACATTTCCGGCAGCATGGACACGCAGGACATGATTCTGGACGGAAAGAACGCCAATCGCCTGGCCATGGTGAAAAAAGTCGCCGGCGAGTTCATCGAGCGGCGCAGGGGCGACCGGGTTGGGCTCGTGCTGTTCGGCAGCCGCGCCTACCTGCAGACGCCGCTGACCTTCGACACGGAGACGACGGCGATCCTGCTCGACGAGTCGGAAATCGGCCTGGCCGGTCGCGAGACCGCGATCGGCGACGCCATCGGGCTGGCGGTGAAGCGCCTGCGGGCGGACGCGGCCAGCCAGCGCGTGCTGATTCTCCTGACCGACGGGGCCAACACCTCAGGCGAAGTCGAGCCCCTGCAGGCCACCGAGTTCGCGGCGCGCGAGGGTCTGCGCATCTACACGGTCGGTGTCGGCGCCGACGAGATGATGGTGCAGGATTTCTTCGGCACCCGCCTTGTCAACCCGTCGGCCGACCTGGACGAGGACACCCTGCGCGCCATCGCCGAGCGCACCGGCGGCGCCTATTTCCGAGCGCGCGACGCCGCGGCCCTGGCGCGAATCTACGAACAGCTCGATGAACTCGAGCCCGTGGAGAGCGACCAGGAGGCGGTCAGGCCGGTCGACGAACTGTTCTACTGGCCGCTGGCGGGCGCTTTGCTGCTGACCCTGGCGGCCTTCCTGTACGCGATGCGTCCGGGCCTGCGCAGCGCGATGGTGCGGGCGTGAGCGAGATACAGGCACTGCACTTCATTCGCCCGCTGTGGCTGTACCTGCTGCCGCTGGCGCCGCTGCTGCCCTGGCTGTGGCGGCGCGCCCGCCGCCCGGCGGGCGACTGGAGCCGGGCGTGCGATCCGCACCTGCTGCGCTGGCTGAGCGTGCAGCAGGGAGACGGCGGCGCGCGGCGTGCCGGTCCCTGGCTGGCGGCCATCGCCTTGTTGCTGGCCATCCTGGCCCTGGCCGGACCTGCCTGGCAGAAACTGCCGGATCCGTCCTGGTCGGCGCGCGATGCGCGGGTCATCGCACTCGACCTGTCGATTTCCATGCTGGCCGAGGATCTGCGGCCCAACCGGCTGACCCGCACCCGCTTTCGGCTGGCCGACCTGCTCGAATCGACCGAGGAAGGCCAGATCGGCCTGGTGTCCTACGCCGGAGACGCCTACGTGGTATCGCCGCTGACCAACGACACGAACACCATTGCCAACATGTTGCCGGCACTGCAGCCAGACATCATGCCCGTGGCCGGCAGCCGCGCGGACCGGGCGCTGGATATGGCGGCCGACCTGTTGCGGCGCTCCGGGCTCAGCCATGGCGAGATCCTGCTCGTCACGGATTCGGCCACCGCCAGGGACGCCGCCCGGGCGCGGGACTTGCGGGACAAGGGGATTCTCACTTCGGTGCTCGCAGTGGGCACCACGGAGGGCGCGCCCATTCCCAGCGGCGGCGGCTTCGTCAGCGACCGGGCCGGCAACGTGGTGATTGCCCGGCTGGACCGCGCCGCGCTGCGCGCCGTCGCCGACGCGGGCGGGGGGCGTTACACGGAGCTCGGCGCGGCATCGCCGTCATCGGTATTGTGGCTGGACCAGGAGGGCGACGAGTTCGCGCGGCGGGACGACGCCCTGGGCGAGCGCTGGAAGGATACCGGACCCTGGCTCGTGCTGTTGCTCCTGCCACTGGCGCTGGCAGGCTTCCGGCGGGGCCTGCTGTTCGTCCTGCCGCTGGTGATGCTGAACGGCCTGGCGCTGCCGCGGGATGCCGCGGCGGGCTGGTGGGAGGACTTGTGGTTGCGCAAGGATCAGCAGGCCTACCGGGCCCTGGCCGACGAGGATCCTGCCCGCGCGGCGGCGCTCGCCGTCGACCCGCAATTGGCAGGAGAGGGCTGGTATCGCAGCACCGAGTACGCCAACGCCCAGGAGGCCTGGGCGCGCAGCCCTTCCGCGGACGCCCATTACAACCGTGGCAACGCCCTGGCCCTGATGGGAGAATACGACGCTGCGCTCGCCGCCTATGACGAGGCGCTCGAACTGCAACCCGGCATGCCCGATGCCGAACACAACCGGGCGCTGGTCGAAGAGCTGAAGGAACAGCAGCAGCAACAGCAGCAGCAGGAGGGCGAGCAGGGCGAATCCGGCGAAGGCGACTCCTCGGCCGAGCAGCAGGAAGGCGACAGCCCGCAGGAGTCACAGGGCGAGGAGGGCGAGGAGGGCGGCGACGCCGAGCAGCAGGAAGGCGAGCAGCAGGGCGAGCCCGGCCAGGAAGAGGGGGCCGAGCAGGAAGGCGAACCCGGAACCGACTATGCCGAGGCGTGGTCGGAAGAGGACGCCCAGGCGATGGAGCAGTGGCTGCGCCGGATACCGGACGACCCCGGCGGCTTGTTGAGGCGCAAATTCAGGAGCCAGCACCAAAGCCGGGGCGCTCCCGACGACGAGGCCGAGGTCTGGTGAACCCATGAACAGAAACGCCCGATGGTTTCGCAACACCGTGCTTGTCGTGGCCTGGCTGGCCATCAGCCAGTCCGCCGTCGCGGCCGTGCGGCTGGGCCTCGACCGCGACCGCATTACCGAGGGCGAAACCGTAACGCTGACTTTTCTGACCGATGATCCGAAGCAGAACCTGGATGCCGACTTCAGCGTTCTGGAGCAGGACTTCGTCATCCTGGACCGCCGTTCGGAGACACAACTGTCCATTGTGAACGGGCGCCAGACGGCGGTGGTCCGGCTGCTGCTGACAGTGGAGCCCCGCCGC
>Ga0209536_100008769_pt1 | contig 15123 bp, 16 predicted proteins | sample DeeMarSeWOR28_12_FD_187461 | JGI IMG/M metagenome (GOLD analysis project Ga0209536, IMG submission 187461) | Marine sediment microbial communities from White Oak River estuary, North Carolina - WOR-2-8_12 (SPAdes) (version 2) | ecosystem: Environmental > Aquatic > Marine > Intertidal zone >...
AATTAAATCTGCTTTTGTCATTTCTGCCTCCTTCTTGAGAGATTAAATGTAAAGCCTTTAAAGGCTTTGTTCTGTTCAATTTAACGCAAATAGGTTCGAAAGTCAATAGGTAAAAGCACGTTTTTAAGGGTTTTACAAGAAGAAATCTTCGAAAAGGCCCTAATATCATCAATTTTCGGGAGCTTCACGTGACATTTTCGCTAAAAATGGAAGCCACGGTCCCGAAGACGGGCTGTATCTGCGGGCTGCGAAACCTTCAGCGGGCCGGCCACGGGATCGAAAATCCTGTTTTAAAAAAATGAAATTCATGATAAAAATATTAGAAGTGCGGCCATTCGGTTTTCGATTGACGGCAACCCGCATGGGCGGGAAAATGACTATCTGCCGCATGCGCCCTCAAGGGCGGGCCAATCGAAGGCGTTCGTTCCTATTCTCATTTGTTTTCCTGCAGAATTTAGTCAACCGGGATTTCGTTTCCAGGCTGTTGGGGGTATTTTACAATGATTGAAAAAGCCTATATCACGAGCAAACAGACGGCCACCTTCGCCTGTCCCAAATGCCAGAAATCAAAAACCGTCAATGTCTCGCAGTATGCCGCACTGGATAAAATCGTCAAAGTGAAGGTCAAGTGCCCCTGCGGGTATGCATATATTTCAATTTTGGATAAGAGAAGACAATATCGCAAGGAAACGAATCTGCACGGATCCTATACCCGAATTGTCAAGGGCCGGGAGGCCGAGGGCGGATTAATGACGGTCAAGGATTTATCAACCGGCGGCCTGAAACTTCAGATCAGCGAAAAACATGGATGTGCTGCCGGAGACGTTTTCAAAGTCGAATTTCATCTCGATGACCCGCAGAGATCTTTTATCAGGAAAAAAGCGATTGTCCGAAATCTCGATAAGCAGGTGGCCGGTATGGAATTCGCCCCTAACGAGCCGGCAGACAAGGCCCTTGGGTTTTACCTTTTAAAGTAGGGGAATGGAGGTTTTTTTGTGAAGACCAGATGCAGCTGGGCCGAATCCGATCCGCTCTATATTAAATATCACGATACCGAGTGGGGCGTGCCGGTGCACGATGACCGCCTTTGGTTTGAATTCCTGATTTTGGAGGGGGTCCAGGCGGGTTTGAGCTGGTTGACAATTTTACGCAAGCGGCCGAATTACCGCAGGGCCTATGATGATTTTAACCCGGAAAAGATAGCCGCCTATGATACTGCCAAAAGAAAAATGCTTTTGTCGGATGCCGGTATCATCCGCAACAAGCTTAAAATTGACGCCGCGATTCAAAATGCCGCATCGTTTCTGGCTGTTCAGCAGGAATTTGGCAGCTTTGATCATTACATCTGGCAGTTTGTCGGGGGCCGCACTTTGAAAAACAGCTGGAAATCAGTGCCGGAAATACCGGCCGCAACCCGGTTGTCAGCTGCCATGAGCGCTGATCTTAAAAAACGGGGATTTAAATTTGTGGGGCCCACAATCTGCTATGCCTTCATGCAGGCAACCGGATTGGTAAACGATCACATAGTCGGATGTTTCCGTTACGAAGAGGTTTAAACGATGGCGTACTGTCCTTATTGTAAACGAAATCATAATGTGGGTTTCATATCGACTCGTCTTGCCGGAACGGACGGCGTCTCACTGGAAACAGCCAAATGGGCGGATGTCTTTGAGAAGGTCGGTTTCTCCAGCTATTATTTTGCCGGGGAACTTGATCGGCCGCCGGAATGCTCATTTCTGGTTGAAGCAGCTCATTTTCAACATCCGGATATTAAGGATGTCTTTCGCAACTGCTTTGGCGCCCGGGTGCGCAAGCGCTTTGTCACCCAGAAAATCTATCAGTTGAAACGGAAGCTCAAAGATGACCTGTACCGTTTTATCGATCAATATGAAATTGATCTGCTTGTTCCGGAAAACGCCCTGACAATTCCATTAAACCTGCCGCTCGGAATTGCAATTACTGAAATTATTTCTGAAACCGGCATGCCGACCATCGCCCACCACCATGATTTTTTCTGGGAACGCCAACATTTTATGACCAACGCGGCCTGGGAATATCTGAACATGGCGTTTCCGCCGCACTTGCCGACCATCCAGCACGTGGTTATAAATTCATCCGCGAGTAATCAGCTGAGTTTGCGAACCGGTATCTCGGCCACCATTATTCCGAATGTCATGGATTTTGAGAATCCGCCTCCGATGATCAATGGATTGGCATCATGCGGGCTTGATGCTGAAAAAAAACAAGCACCCGTTGATGATTATGCGTCCGATGTGCGCCAGGCCCTGGGCGTTGCCGACGATGAGCTGCTGATTCTGCAACCGACGCGGGTTGTGAAACGCAAGGGAATTGAACATGCGATCGAATTGGTACATCGACTGGGTCTGAAAGCCAAACTGGTTATCTCGCATGCTTCCGGCGATGAAGGGTATGATTATGAGCGGCGGGTCCGGGAATATTCCAAGTTGATGAAGGTCGACACCTATTTTGTCTCCAACATTATCAATGAACAACGGGGGTTGACCAAAAACGGCAGGAAGATCTATACTCTGGAAGATGTCTATCCCCACGCCGACCTGGTAACCTATCCGTCGACTTTCGAAGGATTCGGCAATGCCTTTTTGGAGGCCATCTATTTTTGCCGGCCGATTGTCGTCAACACCTATTCCATTTATTCAATGGATATTAAACCGAAAGGCTTTTCCGTCATAGAGATTGACGGATACGTGTCCGATGAGGCCGTTCGCAAAACCAGAAAAGTTTTAGCGGACCCCGAGTTTCGCAGCAAGATGGTCAAACACAATTACGAAACAGCCACGCATTACTATTCCTACTCGGTGCTGCACAATAAGCTGAAAACCCTGATTAAGGATTGCACCGGCTGCCCCTTAGACAAATGAAGATTGAATAATGATGGAAGTCGCTGCGCTCCGTCTAAGAAAAAAGTAATGCGTTTTGAGGACTGAGCGTTTGGCTGTTTCCATCTTCCGAGTTCTCTTAAACTCAGTCCTTTTTACTCAGGCCTAATTCATTCCCCCTTCCGCCTTCCGTCCCTCACGCCATGCGCCCTGCTCTCTGCGCTCCGCATTCCGCATTCCGACTTCCGACTTCCCTAGTCTCCCATCTGCGCCATGTAATCGTCGTACATGGTTTCCAGGGCCAGTTTGTGCTTGGCCTCTTCCTGGCAGAGCACCTTAAACAGGGTCCGGCTCTCTTCGGAATCGGCCGTGTCCAGGAAGTCATTGTAAAGTTGCAGCGCTTTTTCTTCCCGCTTCATGGCCAGCATGAGAATATCGTTATAGCCCATTCCGCGGCGATACTCTAAATCTACGACATAGTTGCTGCGTTTAATATCGGTGATCCATTTGAACTGGTAATCCTGAATACTGGCCGACAGGCCCCTGGCTTTAAAATCCTCCAACAACTGCCGGTGCTTTCGTTCTTCCTGGGCAAATTCTTCAAACATCCGGCCGGCTCCGGAAAAGGCCTCTTCCTGACTGATATGGGTGTAAAATTCCGCCGCTTCCATTTCTTTTTCAATCGCAAAATCTAAAACAGCCGCTAAATTTTCGAACTCCATTTTATACTCCTTTCTATTACCTGAATTTTTCACGACGCTATTATCAGCATTGTTCAGGAATATCAACTATTGCTTTGCCGCTGTTGTAAAATCCGACTCGGTGTTGAAAAAAACAACAGTTGTTTAACAGTCCGAAATTATTTGGTTAATATAGTTTAAAGTTGATAAGAAAAGTTGTTGGCTTAATTCGGTGGTGGATTCTGCAACGGGACCGGTCCAGTGCGCGCGACGGCGGCCGGCCGGGGGCTGTTGAGAAGTTATATAATGATTGCAAATAGTTGAAAAAATATGATTGCCGGATTATAAACCTGGCACGCCGTTTGCTCTATAAATCGTTAACCAGTAAACGTTAACTTAACAAAGGAGCGAGAGAAATGGCTGACAAACAACAAGAAGATCGAAGAAGTCACGTGGGAATGGGATCCACTTACCGCAGGGGCAATGCGCAGGATCTGGCCTCACAACAGGAAATCGGGTCGGTGATGGGCGGGCAGGTCTGGATGGTCAAACCCGATAAGCAAGCCAAAGCGGCCAATCCCTGCCTCTGGATGCAAGCCGGTGTCGCAAAATTTAAAAATTGTGACAACTACTATGACTGCACCACCTGCAAGTACGACAATGCCATGGGGCAAAAAGCGGCCAAAGGCAAACAGCTGAGCTGGCAGGCAGCCATGAAGCTGCGGCCGGATATGGACCGGGTGTGCCGTCACAGCCTGACCAACCGGATTGAAAGACGGACCTGTGCCTATGACTACGAATGCGCCACCTGTGACTTTGATCAGTTTTTCGAAGATGTCTGGACCACCAAGAGCGCCAGTTCTCCTTATGAAGTCCAGCAGGTTAAAGGCTTTGACGTCCCGATGGGTTATTATTTTCACGACGGCCACGCCTGGGCGCGGATCGAAAGCGGCGGTTATATCCGGGTCGGGCTCGATGACTTTGCCCTTAAAGTCCTTGGCGAGGCGGATGCCCTTGACCTGCCTCTGATGGGCAAGGAACTTGATCAGGGAAAAGTCGGCTGGGGACTGAAACGCCGGGACAATCTGGCCGATGTTCTGTCGCCGATTGACGGCGTAATCGTTGAGGTTAACTCTGAAATCAGAGAAAAACCGGCCATGGCCAATCGGGAACCCTATAGCGGTGGATGGCTTTTCATGGTGCGGACCCCGGATGTCAAGGCGACCATGGGAAAACTCATGACCGATCAGAATAGTCTGGCCTGGATGAACACGGAAGTCGGCAATCTGGAACACATGATCGAGGATGTTGCCGGTCCCCTGGCGGCCGACGGTGGTTATCTGGCCAGCGATGTCTACGGCAATCTGCCCGCTATCGGTTGGAGCAATCTGACCAAGGCGTTTTTGAAGACCTGAACCGAAAGTTAATGGTTATCTGTTATTAGTTATTTGAATAAGACTCCTGATCTGTTGGTCTTCAATGGCGGATTGCCAATAACTTATAACCAATAACGAATAACTTAACCCAAATTTAATAAAAGGTTCACCAAAATGAATTCGACCTCAAAATATACGAAAGGCAGGGAAGACAACTCCGCATGCATCTGGCAGCAGGCCGGCGTGGTTCGACGCAAGGATTGTGAGATCGACTATCATTGCGAGGCCTGCCGGTTTGACCGGGCTCTGCGGCGCGCAGCGCGCGAAAACAGGCGTATGTTGCAGCGGGGTGAAACCCCTGCCGGCCCCAGCGGCCGGATCATGTTCTGGAAAGACCGTTTAAGAGAGCTGCCGCCCTGGAAACAACCCTGTTTGCACCACATGAAAGGCCGCATTGATTTCCGGGCCTGCACCCATGACTACCAGTGCGGCAATTGCGAATTCGATCAATATTTCAGCGACCAGTATACGGTGCATGCCGTGGTGCGGCCGGTCGATGTTCTCGACATAAAAGGGTTTAAACTGCCCCATGGCTATTACCTGCACCGCGGTCACACCTGGGTCAAAATTGAAGAAGATTGCACCGCCCGAATCGGGCTCGATGATTTTGCCTTGCGCCTGCTGGGCCCGCTGGATCGAATTGAAGCCCCGTTGATGGGAAAAACGGTGGTGCAGGACCGCGGTGATATTCTGCTGAATCGCAGTTCCAACAGCGCCAGGATCCAATCTCCGATCAGCGGCGTGGTCACAGACATCAACCCGGACTTGAGAGAGCAGGGCAACCTTGCCAATCAGGACCCATACACCCAAGGTTGGGTGATGCGGCTGCATTCCAACAGCCTGCGCCAGGATTTGAAAAAATTGATGATCGGCGACCAGGCCGGCGCATATATGGATGAAGAAATCGGGCGGCTCTACCAGGTCATCGAGGAAGAAGTCGGCCCGCTGGCAGCGGACGGAGGCTACCTGGCTGATGACATTTACGGCAATCTGCCCGCAGCGAGCTGGCATAAGCTGACCCGGCTGTTTTTACGTACCTAGATCATTTTCTCTCGCTCAAAAAGGGATCCCGGCCTATGCCGGAATCCCTTTTTTTTCTTGACAGCTGTCCTTTGTTTTTAGTAATCGGGTAGTTACATCAAAACTGATCGGTTCCAATTCTCAAACCTGTTTTCCGTACGTCCCTGCTATTTGCGCCGCAGCCTTCAGTCTGAATCGATCCGTTAAACCGCTACGGTGATTTCACCGGTATAAAAAAAATGGGAGAATTCGAGATGAGCGGTACAAAATGTCTGGTGCCATTCATTGATAATGGCGGCCAGCGGGACTTTGTCGAACGGCGCAAAAAATCAAATATTCTTTTTTTGTGGGACAGAAGGTCGAATAAAGAGCGCCGCAAAATTATCGACCGCCGGGAGGTCCTCAATCAAGAGCGGCACTGCGGACCGGAGCGCCGAGTCGTTTTTCGAAAGTAATTCCCCACCCGAAGAAGCAGGAACCAAAAAATTCAATCATGAAAGCCCGCAATGACGAAAACACGAAAAAAATTCAAGAAACTTTTCGTGCTTTCAAGCTTTTGTGTTTTCGGGATAAATCCGCCCGGGCGGATCCCAAAATGCAACGAATGTACAATAAAGCGACTGATCAAGGCGGGCGCGCGAAGCCGGTGTGCCGGCGAAGACGGGGGCTACTTCATTTTAAACGCCACCATGGTGGCATCATCCTGGAGTTCATCTGATTTAACAAAGCGGTGTAAACTTGAATTAATGTGGCCGATCAGCATCTCACTTGATTCGTGCGCGCTTTGCGTAATCACCGTTTTCAATCCTGCCACATCGAACATCAGATTTTCGGGATTGGTGGCTTCTGTAATGCCGTCGGAGTAGAGCAGCAACAGGTCGCCCTGTTTAAAATAAATCTTTTGTTCTTCCAGCTGTTCGGCAAACTGCACATTTTCAAACATGCCAATGCTCATACCGTTCGGCTTCAATTCCATAATGGCGCGGGTGTCCGCGCAATAATAAAGGGGCCAATTGTGCCCGGCGCGGGCGATGGTGACCGATTTTTCGTTCAAGTCAAAAAATGCTATCACGGCGGTGATAAAATCGCCGTCGCGCATTCGTTTGCAGATAAGATCGTTGACGTGTTGAAAGATGGCGGCCGGCGAGATACTGGTTTGCGAAAAAGATTGAAACATGCTCTGGGTGTAGGCGGCATATAAGGCGGCGGAAACGCCTTTATCCGCAACGTCGCCGACAATGCTGATGATGCGGTTCTTGTCGGGCTGAACAATGTCAAAAAAATCACCGCCAACCATTTTTGCCGGCTTGGAATAGGTGGCAATCGAAAGCTGATGCGATTCGGGGATTTTTATCGGCTGCAGGCTTAATTGTATTTCTCTGGCAATCTCTAATTCATCACGGGTTGTCAATTTATCGACGAGCTCCACAGCCAGCAGCAAATTCAAGATTACAAATGATATCAGGATGTAAAACAGATCGGCCTTAAACAACCCAACCAGAAAACCCGCAATTCCCAAACCGTACAACAAGCGGCGGGCCGGGGACAGCTGCATCATAAAACTGATAAATATTTCTTTGCAGACGAAAAATACCACCTTCACCGTCAGACGTTTCGGGGGATGATCCGAAAGCCTGGTTTTGCCCTTTAAATACGTAAACGCACCCACAGCATCTTTCTTCAACAGCAGTTCGATTTCCCGATGGTTTAATCCGCTGGTGTATAGATAGAAAAATTTCTGGATTTTATTGAATTTACGGTTCAGGGCTTTCGTAAATCGCATCGGTCTAACCTTTCAAGTATTCAAGGTACATGGGTTTGGGGCTTCGCCTCCGGCTTCGACCCCACACGCAGGGTTCAGGGTTAAAGGTGCAGAAGTCCAGCCCAGCGGCCGGCCGCTGAAGCGGGAGTTTGAACAACAATAAAATAGCTTATAGTCGCCAAATCGGCATAAGAACATAAATTGCTCCCGCGTTGAGCCATAACTGACTGAAGATCGTACGACATTTCTCGATGCAATCTACCTGCCAGAATTTAAATCGGCGCAATGCATATCTTTTGAGCTTTGAATTCACTTCTAAGAAATTCAATGCGATATTGCAAGGCCAAAAACCATAGGGGTTTTGAATGAATTGTTTGTATTGAGAGCCCGGCGAATCAAATTTCGGCGCGACCATAAAGAACTCGATTCAATAAACGCCTTCAAATGATTTTGGCGAAAAAAGCTATATCGTATGGTTTAATTTGCCACTATAGTGCTTTTATTGCCATATAAATGGTGATGGCTATAATCCTAACTGGCTATAATTTCAGCAGATTGTGTAATAATGCAGGCTTGGCATGGTACGTGCTCATATAGCGGGTAAATTCTAATCAAAGGAGGCAATACCATGGGCATATTTACACGATTTCGCGATATTGTCGGTTCAAACATCAACTCCATGCTCGATCGGGCCGAAGATCCGGAAAAGTTGATCAAACTAATGATCCAGGAAATGGAAGACACGCTGATCGAACTTAAAAGTGCCTGCGCCGGGGTGATGGCCGGGAGTAAAAATATTGCGCGCCAGTTGCTGACCCTCGACCAACGCATCGATTATTGGGAGGGCCAAGCCAACCTGGCTGTCAGCAAGGGGCGGGATGATCTGGCCCGGGAAGCGTTGCGTGAGAAACGCCGCTATTCCCGCCGCACAGAATCGCTTACCAATGAATTGACCGAGCACGAGGCCTTGCTGGAGCAGTACAAAGAAGACATCCGGCAACTTGAAGAAAAATTGAAAAATGCGCGCGAAAAGGAACGCCTGCTGGTGCAGCGCCATATTCATGCCGCCCGCAAAAAACGGGCCCAGGAAGAAATGCGGCGCATGGACAGTGCCGACGCAGTCTTTAAATTCGAGGAATTGGAACACCGCATCGAGCAAATGGAAGCCGAAGCCGACCTGGTAAATTTCGGCCGCAAGCCGACATTGGAAGATGAGTTGGAGCGGCTTTCGCTGGATGACGAAATTGAAAGCGAATTAAAGGCCATCAAGGCCTCTTCCATTGACAAAATGGAAGAGCGCGTAGAAGCCCTGGAAACGATCATCGACGATGGACAAAGGAAGGGAGCCGACCATGAGCAGATATAGCAGAACGTCCCGCCGCGGCCTCTACCGCTCGCGCAACGGCGTTTTATTGGGAGTGTGCCGCGGGGTCGCCGATTATTTTGATTTTTCGGTATTTTGGATTCGGGCTGCTGCCGTAATCCTGTTTTTATGTACCGGATTCTGGCCGATTGTCGGAGTCTATATTCTGGCTGCACTCCTGATGAAATCGGATCCGGCCCGATCCGGCAGCCGGCAATCGAAACCACGGGTTGGCAGCCGGCATTATTGCACCCGCAATGACACGGCCGAACGTCTGAGACGAAAATGGAAGCATTTAGAAAAGCGCATTCGCAACATGGAAGACAAAGTGACCTCGCGGGAATTTGACTGGAACAGCCGGTTTCACGGTAATTAATCCTCCTAAAGACAGCATATCCAGCGCTGCGAGTCGTTTTTTGATAACTGAACAATTATTTTAAATATAACCTCTGACGGATTAATTACTTTTATGCTGCGCATAGGTTTTATTTTAAACCTTCAGCATAGAGGTGGGGAAAATGCAAATTCAAAACTTTTACTCGGATCCGGTTCCTTTGGTCCGCAACCCGCTCGACAGCATCGTGTTAAGCCCCCACACGTTTAAGGGCAATGATTTCGGGCTGGCAGACATGGGAGAAGATCCCGGTGACTATCAATCACTTCTTCCATCCATTCGCAGCTGCGAATTTCATGATCAGGACACCTGCATCGAGTCAAATCCTTTACCGAGGTATATTCGACATTCGAAATTTTAAGGAGATCCCATGCATGCACCGTACTGGAAACTTGTCGGCGAGAAAATCGCCGTGGGTGTGGGTCATAAGACCTTAAGACGCCTGGCTGCCGGCGGCAAACTGCTGGGACGGGCCGGTACCATAGTCGGTATCGGTTTTCTGGCTTATGAATTTTTGAAAAGTTACAGAGATAATATTGAACAGGAGCCCGCCTACCGCGAAATGATGATTGTGAAGGCGGAGCTGGAAAATTGGGTCAGTGCCATTTCCTGTCTCGGCCGGGAGCCGGTAGAGGCGCAACAATACGGATCCTTTGATGAAGGCGGCGCCGTCAATGCCCTTTATCCGAAAAAATCATATCAGGGGCAGGGGATTAAGGACGCCGACCCCGCAGAGGCCTATGCCCTGATTGGAAGGTCAATGAATTACATTCGCCGGACCAAAAATCTTGCGGGCGATGATCGATTCGAAACCAAAAAAAAAGAACTCGTTTCGCAATTGAGAAAATTGCAGCTGCAAATCAGCCAAGTTGATGATTATCGGTCGATTCAGAAAAAGCTCGGCCAAATTGTAGCTGAAATCAGGCCGCTTGCCTCAGGGTACGCGTCCCGGATTTATGACTGCAGCCGGAAAATTCAAAAGACGACGGGATCAAATGCGGCCTGGGCGGCTGTCTCGATGACCACCCTGGGCCTGGTGAAGAAGCCGCACTGCCGCAGGGTTTAATGGTTTTTGCCGGTCAATGCTGCCCGGTATGGCCCTGCGGCCGGCAGTTTAGTATTGACATTTATGGGGAATAAGACTATTAATGGGCCTGGCTTTAGTATTTTGCTGATATCATTTGATCTATCCTTAAAATATATTCTTGGCATGCACGTCTAATGACGCATAAGTTGCCCGGGTGGGGCTGGAGAATTCTCCGACTGAAAAGGCAGGGGTTGGAATTGACTCTGCCTTTTTTATTTTCATCGACCCCTATGGGCTAAACCAATTGTATAGCTGCTGCAAAATCCGCTGTATCTTTGCGGTGTCCCGGTTTTAAGGAGATCGCCAAGAAACGCTTTACCGACCAAAGGAGGGTGACATGCTTCAAAGATACGACATTTCGATAGACAATGACACCAATCGGCTTTCGATTCAAGAATTCGCAGCCATTGGACGAAAGCCGCGAAAAAGTGAATATTACGACTTCACCCTCGAAACCTTTTCGCTGATTCATGAGGTTTCATACGAAGTCGATACCATTCGCGCCGCTAGTCAAAAGGGGGCGGAAGCCCTAATATCAGAGATTCGATCGCCAGCTTTTTTCCCCATCGAATCCTGCGCGGAGGCAATCGCCGAAAGCGTGACCGGCTTATTGAACGGTGACCCGGAACCCGCTTCTGAAGTGTTCTTTGACGATCGAACCCTGCTTTCCACTTATATTGAAAAGTAAAATACAACGCTGCGCTTCTATAAACCGGGCATTCTTCGATTACGGAGGGATGCCCTTCGTTTTAGTTGAATTAGTCATTTTCTGTGTATCACCATCAAGAATAACGGCCTGTGAGGTGACCCCGTGGCGAAATCACATTATTCATTTAAAAAGCGCAAAAAAGAAATAGATCGGAAGCTAAAGCAGGAGCAAAAACGACAACGCAAAATAGAAAAAAATTCGATAAAGCCGGAAGAGAATTCCGATGAGTCGCCGGATGAGGCTGAAAACCTGCTCACCTGACCAGGCGTAGTTGTTTTCACCGCATCCAATAGGGGGAATTATGTGTCATGTTTTATTGCGCGCGGGCCGGGGCAGTTTATCCCTGATTTTGTATGTTTTGAACACGGTTTTCTGGTGCATACCCCTGTTCGTGATGGTGGCCGCTAAGGCGGCGGTTCCCGTGAAATCCTGGCGTCGGGGATGCGGCCGGATGTTGAATGCCTTGGCCGAAAACTGGATTTGGGTCAACAACCAAAACCAGAAATTGTTCGGCAATACGCAGTGGGATGTTCAAGGCATGGTGAATTTAAAACGGTCTGAATGGTATCTGGTCCTGGCCAATCACCAATCCTGGGTCGACATACTGGTGCTGCAACGGATATTTCACCGCAAAATCCCATTTTTGAAGTTTTTCATCAAAAAAGAGCTGTTCTGGCTTCCATTGCTGGGCCAGGCCTGGTGGGCGATGGATTTTCCGTTTGTAAAAAGATATACCAAAAGCGATCTTCAAAAAAGACCGCATCTAAAGGGCAAGGATCTGGCCATAACGCGCAAAGCCTGCCAAAAGTTTAAAAAAATACCGGTCTCCATTATGAATTTCGTAGAGGGCACCCGTTTTACCGCGGCAAAGCATCGCAGTCAGCAATCACCTTATGGTCACTTGCTGCGGCCCAAGGCCGGCGGAATCGCGTTTGTCCTTGACTCCATGGGAAAACAAATTCACCGGGTCCTGGATGTTACGATTGTCTATCCGGACGGTGTTTCAAGCTTTTGGGCGCTGCTGTGCGGTGAGATCCGCAAGATTAAGGTGCGGGTGCGATCACTGCCGGTCAGTCCCGAGCTTCTCGGTGATTATGCCGCTGACGGGAACTTTAGGGCGGGGCTGCAGCTGTGGTTGAACAACATCTGGGCCGAGAAAAATCGGCATATCGAAGAGATGATGGCTTCATGATCGCTGCAATCGCTTTATCTCATCTCCCAGCATAACTTTGCAATAGCGGCACAGCTGATCGGATTTGCGGTCGACATCTTCTTCATTGCGGCAGTAATGCATGATGCAGGTGGCTTCCGGGCAGTGCCGCAGGTTAAAGGTGTGGCCCAACTCATGGATGGCTTCCTTGACGATCCGGTCAATGTACTTCTGAGAAATATTCATGCCCGAGCGGCCTTCGTTTAGGCGAAATGTCGACACGACGCAGGCGGTCCCCCCCAGCTGCGCTTCACCGTAAACGTGAGTTAAAATAGGGATGAACAGATCTACCTGGGCAATTGCGATCACTTTGACGGCCCGCTCCGGGGCACTGGCGGCCAACTGCTCTAAAATCAACGTCGAATGATGTTGATTGCGGTTTCGATCCAGCGCAAAAGACAGATCCTGCAGGATCGAATCAATTCTGATGGAAAAACCGAATACCCGCTGAATTTCCCCGGCAATTGCTTCAATCAGGTCGGTGCTCAGGTCTCCCACAGGGGAAATCAGGATGATATTTTCGGGATTATGGTTCAAAGGTTCCGGCGTTCAAGGTTCATAGGTTCTGGGTTCAAGGATAAACGTTCAAAGGTTCAGGGTTCAAGGCTCAGGGTTAAAGGGTTAATTGTTGTCGAAATTATTGAGTCGGCTTTCATTCCTTAACCCGGAACCCGGAACGGGGAACCCAGGAACGATCAGTTTTTTTGAATCTCGTATTTTTTGATTTTGCTGTACAGCGTCGAGCGATCAATGCCCAGAATTTTGGCACTGCGGGCGATATTCCAGTCATTGTCCGTCAAGATTTGCCGGATGTGGTTTTTTTCAACTTCTTTGAGGGAATTGTTTGGCGGGGCATGGTAAGGCCCGTAGCATAAAATAGGCAAATCTTCGGCAAGCATTTGGCGCCCTTTGCCCACCACCACCGCCCGTTCGATTGCATTTTCAAGCTCGCGCACGTTTCCCGGCCAGTCATAGAGCATGAGTTCGTCCATCGCCTCGCGGCTGATCTTGTCAATCGTTTTATTGGTTTCCTGCACAAAGCGCTGCAGGAAATGCTCGGCCAGCAGCGGAATGTCTTCTTTGCGCCGGCTTAGCGACGGCATGGTGATGGAAATTACATTAAGCCGGTAGAAAAGATCTTCGCGAAAAATGCCGTCTTTGATCGCTTTTTCCAGGTTGCGGTTGGTGGCGGCAATCACTCTGAAATCCGCTTCCATCGGCTGGGTGCCGCCGACCCGGTAAAATACCCGATCTTCCAGCACCCGCAACAGGTCGATTTGCATGCGCATGCTGATTTCCCCGACTTCGTCCAGAAACAGCGTGCCGCCATGCGCCAGTTCCAGGCGTCCCTTTTTGGTCTCCTTGGCGTCTGTAAAGGCCCCCTTCTGATGGCCAAACAGTTCGGTTTCCATGAGATGCTCGGGGATCGCCCCGCAATTTACCGTAACGAACGGGCCATTGCAGCGCGGGCTGTTCGTGTGGATCGCTTTGGCGGCCAGCCCCTTGCCGGTGCCGGTCTGGCCGGTAATCAGCACCGTCGAGTCCATGGGCGCGACATCACAGATGAGATCGAAGACTTCCTGCATGGGTTTGGATTGGCCGATCATACTTTCAAACCGGGTGCGCTCCTTAACCTCTTGCCGCAGAAACTGCATTTCACGGTTCTGATTCTGGTAGCGGATAATTTTTTCGATTAAGACGCCCAGCTCATTGGGGTCAAAGGGTTTGAGCATATAATCGTAGGCACCCCTTTTCATGGCTTCAATGGCGGTGGGGATTGACCCGTACGCGGTGATCATGACGACGGCCACATCCGGGTCATTTTCCTTTACGTGGCGCAGGACGTCCAGGCCGCTGATGCCTTCCATCTTTATATCGACCAGCAGAATATCGAATCGGGTCTCTTTTAGCTTTTCCAGCGCATCTTCACCGCTGGGCGATGTCTGAACGGCATACCCGTCGCGTTCCAACCAGCCGGCCAGCGATTCCCGCATGATCAATTCATCATCAACGATCAGGATCTTGGTATTGCTCATGAATTCCTCCCGCTAGGATTCTGGATAGTGTTCGTCATAACGATTGCCGTATCGGCAAATCTAACGCATGGGTATCAATATGGTTATTAGGTTTCAGCTTTCGGGTGTCGGGTGTCAGGATTAAACCGCGGACCGCAGAACAACGAATATCGAACCGCAAAATCACGAAGGATGGTTTCGCTTCAGGCTTCGCCTTCGGCTACGACCCGACAGGTCGTTCAGTTCATTATTATAAAAATGACAGAATACCTTACTTCGACATTCGAAATTCAGTATTCGATATTCGATATTCGCTTTTAAAATCTCCTCAAGTCAGGGATTCTTTTTCTATTGAACGGTTTAATTTTCCGGCCAGCGGCCGACTGACACCTGAAACCTTTGGTATCGTCAGGTTGCTGCAGACTTCAGAGGCAGCCTAACCTGAAACGTCGTGCCGTGTCCCACCTCCGATACGACATAGATCGACCCCTCATGCTCCTGGATAATGCCGTAGGCCACCGAAAGCCCCAATCCCACGCCCTTGCCTTTTTTCTTGGTGGTGTAAAACGGCTCAAACAGTTTGGGGATA
>Ga0209536_100008770_pt1 | contig 15123 bp, 13 predicted proteins | sample DeeMarSeWOR28_12_FD_187461 | JGI IMG/M metagenome (GOLD analysis project Ga0209536, IMG submission 187461) | Marine sediment microbial communities from White Oak River estuary, North Carolina - WOR-2-8_12 (SPAdes) (version 2) | ecosystem: Environmental > Aquatic > Marine > Intertidal zone >...
GTCAAATGCAGAAGGGGTCCCTCCCCGCTGAAGATGCCCCAGGATGGTCACCCGGGTTTCCAGGCCGGTGATCTTCTGCAATTCACTGGCCATCTGCATGGTTGATCCCCGGTACTCGCTGTCCAGGGCTGATAATTCCGCTTTCAGCTTGCGGCGCTCTTCTCCCTCTGCACCATCCAGTTTGTTTTCAATGGCCCGGATCTTTTTGGATCCTTCCACCGTAATGGCCCCTTCAGCAACGGCTACAATACTGAAGCGCTTTCCGCGGCTCACACGTTCCAGGATGCTGTCGGCCAGCTTATCGATGGTATAAGGGATCTCCGGGATCAGGATCGCATCGGCCCCACCGGCCATCCCGGCACCCAGCGCAAGCCATCCAACCCTGTGACCCATGATCTCCACAATGATGATCCTGTGATGGCTTGAGGCTGTACTGTGCAGGCGGTCAATGGCATCCACGGCAATTCCCAGGGCCGTATCAAATCCAAAGGTCACATCGGTACCCACAATATCGTTGTCAATGGTCTTGGGAAGGGTGATCACATTACATCCGTTCTGCGAGAGCCTGAAAGCATTCTTCAGGGTTCCCCCGCCACCCAGACAGACCAGGGCATCCAGGTGATTCTTATGGTAGTTTTCCACGATCACCTCTGTCATATCCACCAGTTTTCCTCCCATGGGCATCTTATGTGGTTTGTCCCTGCTGGTTCCCAGGATGGTTCCTCCCAGTGTAAGGATTCCGGACAGCATGCTGTTATCCAGCCTGACAGAGCGGTTCTCCATCAGGCCCCGGAATCCATCCCTGAACCCGATCACCTGCATGGAATACTCCTGTGAAGCCTTCTTTCCAATTCCGCGTATGGCTGCATTTAGGCCGGGCGTATCACCTCCTGAAGTGAGGATCCCGATATGTCCTGATCGTTTCTGTTTGCTCATCATATGAATGCTTATAATTATATCACACGGAGAACATCCTCCAGGGTAATGACCTGCCCCGGCCTGGTGGTGAGGGATGCCTCGCTGGAAGCAATGCGCAGCTCCAGGGTATTCCCCAGCCTGGAAAGGATATGCAACGCCGTCAACTTTCCGTCCTCCCAGGCCATATCCACCTGGAAGCCTCCCCGGGCCATCAGCCCGTGAACCCTGCCGGTCTTCCAGGCGTCCGGCAGAGCAGGCAGCAGCTCCACATAACCGGCATGGGATTGGATAAGCATTTCTGCAATCCCGGCGGTTCCCCCGAAATTCCCGTCGATCTGGAAAGGCGGATGATTATCAAAGAGGTTGGGCAGGGTCGAGTATTCAAAAAGCTTATGAATGTGGTCATGGGCCTCTTCCGCATCCTTAAGGCGGGCGTAGAAATTAATGATCCAGGCCCGGCTCCAGCCGGTATGCCCCCCACCATGCTTCAGACGCTCTTCAAGCACCTTTTCAGCCGCCTCCATGTACTCCGGGGTGTCCGCCCAGTTGTACTGCGGGGACGGATGCAGGCCATAGAGGTGGGAGATGTGCCTGTGCCCGGGTTCCAGCTCCTCCAGTCCCTCCTCGGACCACTCCAGGATGCGTCCATCCCTACCAATCTCCACAGGCGCAAGCTGTTCCAGTTGCTTCTCCAGCAGGGCCCTGAAATCCTCATCCCTGTCCAGTACCCTGCTGGCCTCGATCACGGAGGTGAAAAGATGCCATACAATCTGCAGGTCCATGGCCGGACCCATATTCACGGCTGCAGTATCTCCCGCAGGGGTTATAAATCGGTTTTCGGGTGATATGGAAGGTCCGGTTACCAGTTTGCCGGTCCGGGGATGCTCCACCAGATAATCTGATATGAAAAGAGCCGCCTCCCGCATGACATCGTAGCCATAATCATTCAGGTAGGACTGATCCCCATTGAAGAGGTAATGTTCCCAGATATGGGTGGCCGACCATGCGGCCCCCATGGGCCACATGCCCCAGCTTGGCATTCCAAAGAGCTGGGTCTGGTGCCAGACGTCAGTGGCGTGGTGTGCCACAAAGCCCCTGCAGTTATAGGTGGTCTGTGCTGTTTCGCGTCCATTCTCCCGCAACTTCCCCAGGAACTCCAGGTAGGGGCGATGGCACTCGCTCAGGTTGCATACCTCCGCCGGCCAGTAATTCATTTGCAGGTTGATGTTAATGTGATAATCGGAATTCCAGGGTGGCACCAGATGTTCGTTCCAGATCCCCTGCAGGTTGGCCGGCAGGTCACCGGACCTGGAGCTGCTGATCAGGAGGTAGCGCCCATAATTGAAATAGAGTGCAGCCAGTCCCGGATCCTCCTTCCCTTCCGAAACCAGTGCCAGCCTTTCGTCGGTGGGCAAATGACGGTAGGAAGAGGTTCCCAGGTCCAGGGATACCCGGTTGAACAGGTCCTGATATTCCTCCAGATGCTGGGTTAATACACGGTTGTAGTTGCATTTCATGGAGCGGATCATGCACTCCTCGCATTCCTCCCAACTTGCTTCCCCATAATAATCCGTGGCCGCAAAAATCCTGATCTCCAGATCAGTGGCTCCGTGAATCTCCAGTCCGAATCCGGTGGGATGAAGGTGCCCGTCCTTAAGTAGGACCTTTACCCGGGTTTCAAACAGGACGCCCTGGCCATTTTCCACATGCTGCTTCATGACGATCATATCATCCCTGTACATGACCACTTCGCCATCCCCGGGCCTTGACATGCTTATAACGCAGTCGATCTCCCCCCCCTTGGCAGCCTTTTCTTTGAAAACAATGACCTTATCATAGGCCGAAGCAAATATTTGGCGCTGGTAATCTATTCCGCCGCGTGTATAGTCAACCCGTACCATGGCACTGTCCAATAAAAGTGCCCTCCGGTATGCGGTAACCCTGGCAGTATCGCTGTAAGTCAGCGTAAGATCCCCCAGGGTCTGGTATGCATTGGTTCCCGTGGGGAGCCTCTCCTGCATCAGGTCCTTTACAAGCAGGTCCTCAGCCTCCCTGTACCTGCCATCAAAAAGAAGCTGCCTGACTTCCGGAAGGGTCTCGCTTCCATCACGATTCTCATAAGCCCCCTGCCTGCACCAGAGCGATTTTTCATTCAACTGGATACGTTCCTCATCGGTCCTGCCGAAGACCATGGCCCCCAGCCGTCCGCTCCCTATGGGAAGGGCCTCGTTCCAGTTATCCGCCGGTTCATTGTACCAGAGGGTAAGTTCGGGACCGGCCGGTACCGGTTCCACCCTTTTACAGGAATAAAAAATAGCCGGAATACATAAGCAGGCACAAGCAAATAAGATAGGTACTGGTCGTTTCATGGCACTTTCAGGGTTTGGCGGGGATTACCTAGCAATATAAGGCTCTTTTGGCTAAATTCCATAACCTTTCCTTAAGAATAGCCTAACATAAGTTTCTTTACCCGGTACCCGGGAAATGCGAATGGAATCACACCAAGGCAGCAAGGCAGGCTCTGCGGCCCGGCAGGCAATCATGCCTGGATACGGCCATCAAAATCAGTCCCGTATTCGGGTTTCAAAGGCCACCTCACGGGCCTGCCGTCCCGTGTTGAGCGGTAGATGGCCGTAAAAATCTCCACGCTTACACGTCCGGCTTCCCCGGTGACCAGGGGCTCCCTCCCTTCCAGGACTGCCTGCAGGAAATCTTCCACATTGCGCTCATGGAAATAATCCGTCTGATTGGGCAGGCTGTTAAAAAAATCATTATCCTCCTTTATCCACTTTTGCAGCATTTTCTCCTCACCCGGTACGGTCCAGAGATCATTGACCGGCGGCTCCAGGATTGAAGTCATCCCTGCCACGAACATGGCCCCCCCGTCCGTCTGTACACCCACCGAGGCACCGTTCTCCCCGTGAACATGAACCTTCCCGAAAATGCCGGGCCTCTGGGAATTGGATACGATGATACTGGCCATTGCTCCGCTTTTGAATCGTAAAATGGCATTGGCCGTATCTTCCACCTCGATATAGGGATGGTTCAGGTTGGACCAGAGCCCGTAACACTCCTCTATATCACCCATAAACCACTGGAGCATATCCAGCTGGTGGGGGGCCTGGTTCACCAGCACTCCGCCCCCCTCCCCCTTCCAGGTGCCCCGCCAGGGATCACTTTCATAATAAGCCCTGTCCCTCCAGCCCAGCATATTTACGGTACCGAAAACCGGCAGGCCGATTTTTCCTTCATCAATGGCTTCCCTGACCCGCAGGGCCGGAGGGTACCAGCGGCGCTGACATACCACCCCCAGTTGCTTGCCAAAGCGCTTGCTGGCTTCTATCATGGCGTCACAATCCTCCAGGGAAGATGCCAGGGGTTTTTCAACCAGCACATGGGCCCCGGCCTCCAGGGCCGCAAGGGCGGGCCCGCGGTGATTTGGATGCGGGGTGCAAATGATGACCACATCGATCTGCTCCCCGGTTACCATTTCTGCCACATCGGTATAGGCTTCAACCTTGTAACGCGAAGCATAGTCCTCCGCTTTCTCCCTGCTTCGGCTGCAAACGGCCGTGAACGCGGATTCCTTCAGTCGAACCAGGGCCCTGGCATGCATGTCCGTTACCTTTCCGATCCCCACCAGGGCCGTTTTCAATTGCTGTGTCATTGCTCAGGGTTTTAAAATAACTTTCATCAGCCCGGGCTCCTTATTGTAGAGTCGTCGGAACCAATCTGCTCCTTCAGACAATGGAGCCTCCGCACTGAGGATGGCCTCCACATTTACTTCGCCCCGGGCCATCATATCCAGTACCTCAGGGTATTCCCCGCAGATGGCACAGCTGCCCTGCAGCCTGATCTGCCGGGTGACCACATCCTGAAGGGGGATCTCAGCCGCAGGTGACAGGTTCCCCACCAGGGTCACCGTGGCTCCTTTCCGCACCGATTCTATGGCCATTCTTACTGTCTCGGAAATGCCCACAACCTCAAATGCCACATCGGCTCCCCGCCCTTCCGTCCTTTTTTCCACTTGCTGCCGGACAGGATCACGTCCCGGATTCAGAACCGTCTCAGCACCCAGCTCCCTGGCCAGCTGCAGCTTTTCATCCTCCAGTTCAAGGGCGATAATACTGCCGCATCCCCTGGCCCGCAGTACCTGTACCACAAAAAGTCCGATCATTCCGCAACCCACCACCACGGCGGTGTCTCCCGGTTCCAGGGAAGTCAGTCCGACAGCATGGGCCGCCACGGCCACCGGCTCCGCCATGGCTGCCTGGGTAAAGCTGACTCCCTCGGGGATCCGGTGGAGGATATGCTGGGGCACATTCACAAATTCTGCAAAGGCCCCGTGCCGGCGGTATTCCCCGGGTGAAACCCCCAGGACCATGCGGCCGTCACTCAGGTTGTACATGCCCTTTCGGGTATACCAGTCATCCAGCTTATAGATGGTGGAGTCAAAGGTCACCCGGTCTCCCCCCTTCCACCCGCGCACATTCTTTCCAAGGGAAGCAATGGTCCCCGCCGCTTCATGCCCCATCACCAGGGGCGGGATCCTTCTCCCGGTGCTGCCGTCCATTCCATGCACATCCGAGCCGCAGATCCCCGCGGACTCCACTTTCACCAGCACCTCATCTTCAGCCACTTCCGGGTCGGGGACCTCTTTATATACCAGTTTGTTATATTCCTCCAATACCAGTGCCTTCATAGTGCTTGATTATATGTAGAAAGTAAATATACACAATCGGGATGCGAATTTGTAATCCCCCATATTTATGTTATTTTGAGTCCATGAAAGCAAGAAGAAAGTTTATCAGAAATCTGGGGGGACTTGCTGCCATGCTGGCAATGAGTCCGTCCGCAAAGGCCAATTACACGGATCATGCAGCAGGCCCTTCCGTCGCCGGTAAAGAACTTGAAGGTGGGTTCTTCCATATGGTATACTTCTGGCTCATCGACGATACACCCGAAGTACATAAGAAATTCCTGAATGAACTGAAGGATTTTATCGGCCGGGTGGAAGATATCAAGAAGGTACATGTGGGTCCGCCTGCAGATACCGACCGGGATGTCATTGACAATTCATACTCCTACAGCCTGTTGGTCACCTTTGATTCAAAACGGGAGCACGACATTTACCAGGAGCATCCGGCCCATCTTAAGTTCATTGAAAATGCTTCTTCCCTCTGGACCAGGGTACTGGTCTATGATTCTGTAAAACTAAAACAATCATGAAATCACTTGTTCAATTTTGCTTACTATCGGTGATTACCGCCTGTGCGGTTTTTGCACAGGACAACACCCGGGGAGTTAGCGATGAAGAACTACTGGAACTCTACTCCGGTTTACGGGTGGCGGATGTCTCGGACGGAATGGATATGGCCGGCCTGCGGGACCAGGGGCTGATGGATCCTGAAATTGAGCCCCTGTGGAGGGACATAGACAACTTCAGTCACAGGTTCTGCGGCATAGCAGTCACTGCACGTTATGTTCCCACCAGCAGAAAGGTTCCCCACTTCCGGACCCCGGAGGAATTCCGGGAATGGGAAGGCCACTGGTATGGCGAATATTCTCCAGAGCCCTTTACCGCTTATCTGAAGAAGGGAAGTGTGATCGTCATCGACAACCAGGGTGACGGAGACACAGGATCCACCGGGTCTGCCAACATTCTGACCTGGAAGGAAAAGGGAGCCGTGGGCCTGGTTTCCGCAGGAGGTGTCAGGGATACGGACGAGATCATCAGACAAAGAAACCCGGTGTACATGGACCTGTCAAAAAGAGGCAGGGGCATCCGGCCGGGCAGAAATGAAATTGAATCGGTCCAGCAACCGGTCGTGGTCGGATCGGTACTGGTCAATCCGGGCGATGTGATAGTGGCCGACGGCGACGGGGTGATAGTGGTTCCCCGTGAACAGGCTGTTTTTGTGGCTGAAATGGCCCACATCATCATGGAAAATGATAAGGCTGCCCGGAAAAACCTCTTTGAAAAACTGGGACTGGAGAAAGATTTTACCGTGGAATAGTGTCCTGACCAACACAATGGCGGCTATCGGGAAATTTCCATATCTTCGCCATTAGTTTTCCGCAGGGATCAATTTAATTGCACTCAATCATGAACATATTCAAAGTTTCCTCCATGCTGGCAATACTGGTGGCAGTGGCTTCCTGTTCCAGCGTAAGCGTCGTAGTGGACCAGAATAAAAATATCGATTGGTCCAAGTATAACACCTACAGCTTCCTGGGCTGGCAGAACCACAGCGACAGGGACCTGAGTGCTGAAGACAAGGGCTACCTGAGGGATGCCTTTACCAGAGAGTTCGAACGCCGCGGCCTGACCATGGTGAATTCCGGAGGGGATATGCAGATCTCGCTTTACATCGTCCTGAGTGTGGAGACCGCCGTTTCCGGATACAACGATTACGTGGGGCGTCATGGAACCTATTACCACTACCAGGGCGGCTATGCAACCGGCAATATGAACAATACATTCACACAGCGTGAAAAGGAGGTGGGCACGCTAATCATGAATGTTTATGACAGGGAAAGTCACAATCAGATCTGGCAGGCCGTGGCCACCAGTGCCGTGGAGCAGAATCCGGCCAAACGCCAAAGAAGCATCCCGACCAAAGTGAAGCATCTTATGAGCTACTTCCCCGTAAAAACCCGGTAGCCTTTTAAAACGAAGTAAGCCGAAAATGCAATTCCTGACATCAGCTTAATTGTCCTGTCGCTTCCTTTTTCTCTCCTTCTGATCAGCCTCTGGCTCTTTTTCCAGATAATAGTCTTCCCTGGACAGCATATGGTCCAGACTGGCCAGTCCGTATACCAGGACCGCCGTAGCCGTGGCAGTCTGCTCCTGGTATTCGGGAATGCTCTTGTTGTACAGATCCCGTTCGGTGTGCCAGATCTCCCCGTAGCTGAAATTATAGCCCTTGGGATCGGCGCAGTCAAAGGTGATGGTGGGCACCCCTTTTACCGCAAAGGGACCGCTGTCGGTACCCCATGGCCGCTCCGGCCTTGTCCTGGGAGTGCGCTCCTTCAGTTCCAGCGGGAACTCCGGGTTGATGCTGTTGATCACCTCAACGATCTCTTTGAAGTCATCCATCTGGGCCGCCGATACGGTCAGGCTGACCGGAACGGTGGGGCCCCCGTCACGGTTCACCATATTGGATATCTTATCCAGGTCTGCCTCATATCGCTCCACCCAGCTCTGGGATCCCAGCAGGCCGAATTCCTCCCCGGCCCACAATATTACCAGGATGGTGCGTTTGGGCTTCCCGCCTGCTTCCATGATCAGTCTTGCCGCTTCCATGGAGGGCGTGGCTCCTGATCCGTCATCCACCCCACCGGTGGCCACATCATAGGCGTCCAGGTGTCCCCCCACGATCACATATTCATCGGGAAACTCCGTTCCTGGTATTATCCCGATCACATTGTGGTACTTTACCGGTCCCATCTTAAAATGGTTCCGGATATCAAATTCCAGCTGGAAGTAGCGGCGCTCCTCTGCCATCTGATAGATCTGCTTATACTGGTGTTCATCCAGTTTTATATCCGGCACGGTAGGAAGCGTCTCAAAGGTCCAGTTCCACACATTCTTCCGGTCGGCCAGAACCCGTATGGGCACCGGGGCGGACTGGATGATCCCCAGGATCCCGGCGTCTACCATCTCCTTGTAAAATAGGGCCGGTTGCTCATGCAGGGGAAGAAGTTCCTTCTGGGGCTTGCCGCTACCCCGGTTCTCCCTGTTCTCCCTCCTGATCTGATTGTTGATCTTTTCCGTTTCTGCATTGGCCAGTTTTATGGAATCCCGCAGGCTGTCGGCTTCTGCGGAGATATCAATGGGAAAACCGTCATTCTCCCCGGCCACCAGGACCCAGGCACCGTTCAGCTTACCCTTCATCCTGTCAAATTCGGCCTGTGTCTTTGGTTCGATGAGTACATGTCCGCGCTGCACCCCCCTGGTACCCGAGGTATAGGAAGGGGTTGCAAAATGGAGGGTCATCCCGTTCTCTCCAAGCAGCCTGCCAAACCAGGGTCCCCGGTTAAAACCAACCGGGATCTCCCCCACCTCATCCATTACCACCTCCATGCCCCACTGGCGAAACTTACTGGCGGCCCAGATGGAAGCATTCTCATAGGCATCTGAACCTATGAGCCTTCCCCCGATGCGGTTACATAGCACATCCAGGTGCTCCATGGTGCGGTTATCTGTTCTTCCTATTTCCACTATTCTTTCCATGACCGGATCCGTCTGTGCAAAAGCAGCTTCAGCAAACAGGTTGCATACCAGCAGGAGGGCAAGGGTTCTTATGGACATGACCTTTGAATTAAATGATGAAGAAAAAGCAAATGTAGCAGATTATTTGACATCGGAGTCCATATCCATCGGGACGGGTGTCGCTGAGGATCCACTGGTTTTTTGAAAGATAGCTTATGTACCCCCTGGGGAACAGTATCCGTAAATACACAAAAAACCTATATGTCTTGTTAAATCAAGTTCTTTTTCAGTAACTTGAAGTGCCTTATTGGGAGTATCTGATGACCGAGAACCAAGCAGGAAGGGCCTATCTGAAGATCGTGATCAGCTCCATGGCATTGATTGCAACCATGGTCCTGACCGTCCAGTATATTTCCCTGGCAAGACAGAACCAGACCCTTAAAACCGATCTGGCAGAAATCAACCATATACGTTACGGGCTTTTGAATGCGGATGAATGGACCGACCAGCTTGCAACAATTATATGCATTAAGATCCTTGAGTTCAAACTGACCCCCGAAAGCAGGGAAAAGGTCCTTGAAAACCTGGAGAACCTGCTTTACCAGCTTATCGATGATGTGGAAAACATGATGAACTCCGGGAGTTCAGGCAGATTCTCTGCCTTAAAAAACTGGTTCTCAGGAATTACCATTAACCTGGATCCCCTGCGGGACAGGGTGCCGTCCTATGCCGAACAGCTGCTTATTGAACTGGCAAAACCGGAGAACAAGTTCTTCATGCAGCAGTTTCTTTTCAACAAACTGAATGAATTCGCCGAAACCACCTACAACCTGGACCAGATGGCTCCGCTGAATGCGGTGATGGAGAGGTACAACTGCATCAACAAGGAGGTATGCAGGGAACTGATCTGGGCAGAGATACAGACCAGGAACCAGCAGATCAACCTGAGGGTGATCCTTATCATGGCCCTTGTAAGTGGCGTTTTCCTGATTAACCTGGCCAACAGGAGAAAAATCAATATGATTCAGGCAAGCCTGCTTATTATTGCCTCCTTTTTCCTGCTGCTGGGAGGTGTCACCACCCCCATGATCGACCTGGAGGCGAAAATAGACCAGCTCATGCTGCTGCTTATGGGAGAGAAAGTCATTTTTCTGAATAACATTATCTTCTTCCAGAGCAAGAGCATAACCGATGTGGTACGCATACTCTTTGAGGAAGGCACCCTGCCCATGATTTTTGTGGGTGTACTGGTATTTACCTTCAGTATCGTCTTTCCTTCACTGAAATTAATAAGCTCCCTGCTCTATTCCTACAGGATCGGCAGGCTGAGGGAGAACTGGCTGATCCAGTTCTTTGTGATCAAATCGGGAAAATGGTCCATGGCCGATGTGATGGTGGTGGCCATCTTTATGGCATTCATCGGTTTTGACGGGATCATCGGCAATCAGCTGGACCAGCTGAAACAGGCATCGGAGCAGGTGCATATACTCACCACCAACGGAACAAAATTGCTGAGCGGATTCTACCTCTTCCTGCTTTTCTGTGTTTCCAGTCTTCTGTTGTCAGAAATCTTAACCCGAAAAACATGATAAACAAAATGTCCCATCACCTGGCAGCAATCCTTATGCTGCTTCCTTTCTGCTTTAATTCCATCAGCGCCCAGTCTGCACTCGAGGATCTCGCCACCATCAAACAGGGAGTAAAAAGCCTCCGGATCAGCAGTTATGATCGCTCGGGAGGCAACAACGACCGTTTCGAGAATATCGTGCCCGGCGAAACCCGGACCATTGCCGAGATCGAGGGGGCAGGCTGCATCAACCATATCTGGATCACCATCAGTCCGGAAGCCCCGGAGTTGAACAGGTCCGACATTATCCTCCGCATGTACTGGGACGGTCAGGATTACCCTTCCGTGGAATCGCCCATCGGGCCATTCTTCGGGCAGGGATGGGACGAGACCTACCCCTGGGCCTCTCTACCCCTGGCTGCTTCCCCCGTCAAGGGAAATGCGCTGGTTTCCTATTTCAAGATGCCCTTTTCCACAGGGGCAAGGATCGAGATAGAGAACCAGGCGGACGTCAGCATCCGGGCCTTCTATTTTTACATCGATTACATCCGGCAGGAAAAGCCGGCAGATGACCTGGCCTATTTTCATGCCTGGTATAACCAGCAGGTCACCGAAGCCGCCCCCGAAGGAGAGAACGAATGGGGGATCCTCCCGGCCGAAACGGGAAAGAACCCGCTAGGCGAGCGGAATTACAAGATCCTGGAGACGAGGGGCAAGGGGCACTACGTGGGCGTAAACTACTTTGTCAACTGTCCCACCCCGGTCTGGTACGGTGAAGGGGATGACATGTTCTTTATTGACGGATCGGACCTGCCAATGCTTCACGGCACCGGTACCGAGGACTATTTCAATTCCTCCTGGTGCCCCAATGAACTTTACAAGCATCCATATTTTGGGTATGCCCGTGTCCCGGATCACCTGATGTGGTTGGGCCGGACACACTGCTTTCGATTTCATATTGAAGACCCCATTTTCTTTGACAAGTCCCTTCTTTTCAGCATTGAGCACGGACACAACAACGTGCTGACCCTGGAGATGGCCTCGGTAGCCTACTGGTACCAGGATACTCCCGTGAAGCTGGAACCCATTCCGGATAAGGAGGCCCGCAAACTGATGCCCGTGATCAATATGATAGACATACACCGCTGGAGGCACGAGTGGCGAAAAAATATGGGAGAAGAAAGTAATCCCTGGGGCAGCGAAGATATTTCCAGATAAGACCATTATTCCATGCCAAGCCTCCTGCTAGATAAAGAAAAGTGCCTGCGCAACATTGAGAAGATGGCCTGCAAAGCGGCCGGAAACAAGCTCTCTTTCAGGCCCCATTGCAAAACCCACCAGAGTGCCGAGATCGCTGAATGGGTCAGAGATTACGGAGCAAGGTCCATAACGGTCTCTTCCTTCCCCATGGCAGACTATTTTGCCGGTTCAGGATGGAAGGATATACTGGTGGCCTTCCCCTTCCATCCCGGGGAAACGGAAAACCTGATCCACATATCGGGACAGTGTAAGCTTTCCATCCTTGTGGACAGTCCGGCTGCCCTGGCCTTTCTGAACCAGATCCCCAACCGGGTGGATGTCTATGTGGATGTGGACACCGGCTATGGCAGAAGCGGTATCCGAACAGAGAACCCGGAGCTGATGGAGCAGATCATTGTAAAGCTCCAGGGCAATCCGAAACTGGAATTTCGCGGATTCTACTGTCATGCCGGTCATTCCTACAAGGCCAGGGATCAGGCCGAAGCAGATGGTTTCCATCGCAAGGCAGTGGGCGACCTGGGAGGCCTGAAAAGGCTTTTCAGACAGTACGGACCCAGGGTCATTTACGGGGATACCCCCAACTGCAGCATACAGGAGGAGTTCGGGGATATTGATGAAATCACACCGGGGAACTTTTTTTTCTACGACCTGGTCCAGAACTCCCTTGGAGCATGCAGCCTGGAGGAGATCGCGGTGGCCCTGGAGTGCCCCGTGGCCGGAAGATACCCGGCCGGTGAAAGGATCCTGATACACGGGGGAGGTATACATTTTTCGAAGGAGTCCATGCTCCACAAGGGAACACGCATCTACGCACGCCAGGTGCAAAGAACGGCACATGGATGGACCATTCCCGAGGAAGAACGCTTTCTGACAGACCTTTCACAGGAACACGGTGTCCTGGCTCCTGCCGGTAAGCTGATCAGAGAAGTGAATATCGGTGAAATGCTTTTGTTCCTGCCTGTGCATTCCTGTATGGCGGCCAACCTCATGCGGGAATACAGGACCCTCGATGGAAAAAGGATCACAAGCATGAATAGCTGATCATCTCCTCACCGGCGCCTGCTCGTTTCAGGCCCGTGGCTTCCCGTAAATATGATCGCCTATACGGCGGATCCGGGCCATTTCCCCGGGAGTAAGGGGCCCGGAATCCAGCGTTTCCAGATTTTCACGCATCATCTCCAGGTTCCGGGCGCCGGTCATGCAAACATCCACAGCCGGATTGCTCAGCACAAAGCGGTAACACTCCCGGGCAGTAAGTGGCTTTTCGCCGGGGGGCATCTTACTTTCCTTAAGAAGCTGTCCCCACCGGGTTGCGGTAAATGAGATCATTCCGGGCCTGTTCTCGCCATTACAAAAGGGAAATACATCTTTTTCGGCTCCCGAATTCACTGCATTATAACGTACCTGGAAAATATCAATGGGACTTTCAAGCAGTTTAGGAAAAAGCTTCCGGTTGTGCCCCGAAAGGGCCAGGTGCCGCACCAATCCACTCTCCCTGAGGCCCAGGGCCAGATCCATGATCCGCTTCCCGGGTCTGCGCGGATAGTAGCCCAGCATCAGGGCATCCACATATTCCAGCCCCAGTTTTTCAAGTCCCTTGTGGAAATGGGGTTTGCCGATCACATAGGAATGCGTGTATTCCATCAGACAGACCACCAGCTTATCCCTCTGTCCCCTTCGGGTAATATTTCTTATGGCCGTGATCATCTCCCTGGAGCGGCCCTTCATAAAGCTGCCCATCACAAAATAATTGCATCCCCGTTCAAAGGCTTCCTCAAAGGCCGCAGCCGGGGCACCATAGCTGGAAGAGATCCCCAGCCGGCCCACCCGTAAGCCTGTTCGGCCCAGCACCACAGGTTCATTGAACTTTTCCATCAGAATGATATTAGCATTTAAAGATATCCAAAAGAACAAGGAACAATGCCCAGAACCGGCTGATTCATAGTTAGAATCATTATAAATTATTTTTTTCCTCGAATTACCCCACTTCAGGTATGGACATAGACCTTAAACAAGCTTATTTTGCAAATGGAATGATGACAAAGTCACCAATTTTCTTAAAGAAGCTGACAGGCTCGTTGCTGATACTGGTCATGGGAGGCCTGATGCTGAACCAGGCATTCTATACCCATGGCCACCTGCTGAACGATGGTTCCATCGTCTCACATGCGCATCCTTTCAGCAAATCACAGGAATCAAAAAAGGATACTCCGCATAAGCATTCCACCCTGGAATTATATCTGATCCAGAACCTGCAACTGCTTTACATCGTTACATTGGTGCTCCACGGACTGCTATTGATTTCGGTCAAATACCAGCAGGTTCAGCCTGCCGGCTCTGCATATGTTCCTGTGGACCTTACGGCCATGCCGGGAAGGGCACCTCCCGCAGATATATGATTCTTTCCACTTTTTCCGGGGTCTTAGATCACGGTCCTGGATATAATCCGTCCCGCACAGCGCGCGATCCCATATAATATTTACATTCCCATTAATATGAAGAGAACATATATTTTTTTCACGTTGATCCTGCTTAGTTCCCTCCTGGCCTCCTACGCCCAGAGGATACAAACCGACGCAAACATAGTAGGGCACGTCACCAGTGAGGGTGCACACATCCCGTTTGCAAATGTGGCCATTAAAGGAACCACCATCGGGACCGTAACGGATGAATCGGGTCACTTCCAGCTCATCCATCTCCCGGTAGGCGAACATGTGGTATCGGTGAGCGTGATCGGCTACAGGCCGCAGGAAAAAACGGTGATCCTTAGTCGAAATACCACCACCGAGGTGAAGTTTGAGCTGGAAAAAGATATCATGAACCTGGATGAGGTGGTAATATCAGCCGACCGCAGCCAGCAGAAAAGGACCGAGGCCCCGATCATTGTGAACACCATTGGTTCGCAGGTCTTTCAGAGTTCCCAGAGTCCCACCCTCGGAGAAGGTTTGAATTTTTTACCCGGACTTCGCCTGGAAAACAATTGTCAGAATTGCGGCTTCACCCAGGTGCGTATGAACGGTATGGAAGGGCCCTATTCACAGATCCTTATTAACAGCCGCCCCATTTTCAGCGGACTGGCCGGAGTATACGGACTGGAACTGATCCCCTCCAACATGGTGGAGAAGGTCGAGGTGGTTCGTGGAGGCGGATCGGCCCTATACGG
>Ga0209536_100008771_pt1 | contig 15121 bp, 11 predicted proteins | sample DeeMarSeWOR28_12_FD_187461 | JGI IMG/M metagenome (GOLD analysis project Ga0209536, IMG submission 187461) | Marine sediment microbial communities from White Oak River estuary, North Carolina - WOR-2-8_12 (SPAdes) (version 2) | ecosystem: Environmental > Aquatic > Marine > Intertidal zone >...
AACCAGATGAACCTTCATACTTACAGACTTTAGAATTAAAGAATAGTCCTCCGGAAGAATTGAGAATTTTAGCTGGGAACAAATCAGGTGATGATATCCCTCCTCGAGACGTAGAAACTACACAAGAACAAGCGTTAAAAGGATTGGGAGCTATAACCGATCACCTTGACTATTATAAGGGAAAATCACCTTGGGGAAAATCAATACTTTCACCAACTGCAACGTTTTCCTTAATGGCGTTAGGTTATAATCAAATAAACATTGGTGCTTCAAAAGGAGTGCCTTTTTATGGTGCTACCGAAGTTAAAAATATCGCAGGTCCAGTTATGGTTGACACCCCTTATAGGATTACTGGAAAACTCGCTAGTGTAGGCGTGAGTCGTAAAACCGAATATTTCTGGGTAGATGCTATATTGGAAGAAAAAGAAACCGGAAAGAAAGTTGCATCAATGCGTCATATGAATCGATTCATGAAAGCAGGATCTCCTTTATATAAAGATGAATAACTAAATCTTTTTTCTTTTTTTATAAGTTTCTTTCATTATGAGATGAGACTAACCTTTCAAGTTGAATTAGAAACTAAATAGAAGTTTAGGAATTTGAAATCAAGATCTTTTAATATATAGAGTATAAATCAATAGAGAGATAAGACGGCATTGAAAATAATGAATGAGACTAAAAGATTGTATATATTTTACTTTGACCAAGTAGAAGGGCCAAAGTTGTTTTTCAGTGACCATGGGGTACATCCTTTTGATAACATAATGTTAGACATGCTATTAGGGTATGGTGGTGGAGAAAAACCATTTCCGATTGCCTTTGAAGATTTTCAAACATTGAATTATAGATTTTATATCCCCTCTAAGTGTGCAAGAAGTGGCTTTGAAGAATTTATGTTAACTTATTTGGTAAATGAACGATCCACTGAAAATTTTAAATCTTTAAAGCTTAAATCTCAGATAATCAAAGAATTCGCTCATGAACTAAAGAATCTTAAAGATTTCCCAAAAATCCTGGCCGAAAAGCGTAAAAACCGGAAAAATCTAGAGGAATTAGGATATAACAAATTTAAAAATTCATTGATGGAATTATATCATAACTATTTTGACCTTCTTTCATTACCTCTCGCTGGAAAACCTGAAGAGGAGGCAATTGTGAAGTTGAAGCATAATATAAAGCAAGAGATTCTAATCTATATAGTTCATGCTTGTCTGTTTAGAAAAAAGATTCTTGTTTGCATAAAGAAGGAATCTACTGATTTAATTCCTGATCTTAATAATTTTTTCGATTATATATTTCAACAATCTTTTACTGGTGATTGTCTAATTAAATCCAAATCACAATACAAGAAAAACAAGCAACTATATGAAGGATATGTGATTATGAATGGAAAGAGTATAGTTAATGAAACAAATAGATTGATAGAATCAAACCAATTAAGGTATGAACGAGAGTTAATACGGAATTTCTATAATAATGATGATTGTAGTTCGAGCATACTGGATCTGAAGGAGAGGCTTGAGGGTATTTACATACTAACACGTCATATCTACAATTTTTACGAAAGGAATAACAATGATAAAATATTTACCCCCAGATCAGTGATTAAACATTTAGAAGAATCCCTGTTAGTTAAAAAAATAAGAAAACAATATCTTTATTTCTTGACTGATATCATACGGGTTTATTATGGATTGAGTATTGTGTGGCGTTGGGATAAACTCGGAGAGAAGATTGATGATTTATGGAAGTGCTAAGTGGATTTTCTTAAAAAATATGGTGAATTTCAATAGCTATTATCTTTGGTAAACAATTTTTCCCTCTATGATAGTCATATAGATGGGGATTTCAATTATTCTTTCTGGGGGAACTGTCAGGATATCTTCTTCCAAGATAACAAAATCAGCTAACTTATTTGGTTCAATTGAACCAAGTATGGTTTCATCGAAAGAGTGATAAGCTGCATTAATTGTATATAATTTTAGGGCCTCGATAACAGAAATCTGTTGACTTTTTCCGATTGGTTTACCTGCTTTGGTATTTCTGTTGACTAAGGAATGAATCGCCATTAGTGGTGGAAAAGGTGAGCAAGGGTGATCTGAGTGTGCTGAAACTAAGATACCTGCATCCAAAAAAGAGCGAGCAGCAAACATATGTTCCAAACGATCTATACCGAAAGAGGGGATTAATTTATCTCCGTGGTAATACGCATAAGCCCCAAAAATAGTGGGAAGAATATCCAATTCTTTAATTTTTTTTACCAAATCTTCGTTAATTACACTACAATGGATATCTCTATTGCGGGAATCTGATCGCGGGTATTTCTTTTGCAACTTTTCCATGATATCTAGATAAATATTGATAGCCCGATCCCCATTTGCATGGGCCGAAATTCTAAATCCTTTTTTATAAGCTTTTGTAAGTATTTCAGTGGCTTTTTCTTTTGTGGTGGCCATTACACCATAAAAGTTAGGTTTATCTACATATGGTTCTGATACGGCTGCTGTCCTCGCAGAAATGGCCCCATCAAAAAAAAATTTAATACCACATAACCGAACCCAATCATCCCCCAATCCTCTATAGATTCCAAGCTTATCTAATTCCTCGAGAAGATCAATAGTAACATCCATTCTTATCCTAATAGGAAGTTCACCTGCATTTTTTAAATCAATAGCTGCTCGGATCTCTGATCGTCCTACTAAATCATAAATGCAGGTTAATCCAACGGAACTACACTCATGTAGAATCTGTTTAGCCCCTAGATAAGATTGATCCCGACTGGGTTTGGGAGGCCCTTCAGATCTTAGAAGGTTATAGGCTTCTTCATGAAGACCACCAGTGAGTTCACCGGATTGTGGATCTCTATCGAATTTTCCTCCAATAGGATCAGGGGAGTCCTTCGTAACTCCTGCTAATTCAAAGGCTTTTGAGTTTGCCATCCAAAAATGACCACCGACCGTAGTTATAAGAATCGGGTGATTCATTGATGCCACATCAAGTTCTAATTTATTAGGGTGTCTTTTCTCGATTAATTTGGAATCATCTTCTTGGTAACCAAAAATCCATTGACCAATAGGAGTTTGATTGGCTTTTTTCTTTAGAATTTGTTGAATATCAGAAATTGAATGTATTCCAGCTTCCTCACTTAGATCAATGTAAATCTCTCTAGAGGAGCCTTCATTTAAAAAATGTCCATGGGAATCAATGAATCCAGGTAAAACAGTTTTTCCCAAGAGATCTATAGTTACTGTTTCTTCTCCAACAAATTTTCCGATATCATTATTACTACCAACAGCGATTATTTTTCCGAAATTAATAGCTACAGCTTGCGATATAGATTCCTGAGCATCCATTGTTATAACTTTGCCATTGGTTAGAATAAGGTCTGCATAAATCATTATAGTTTTATCAAAAATCCATATGATTTATTAATTTCTTTTTCAGCATTCTATCTCAAAAAGACTTGTTATTGATAATTACCAATCAATGATTAGACAGCCTATTTTTTGAAAAAATCGGATTTTAAAAAGATATTTTTAAATTAACATATAACTTGATCGTAAACCATGTCGACAAAACTATTAGTATCAAAATTGTGTATTTTGGACCAGCTTTTTCAGGTAAAACTACAACAATTAAGGCTTTATTTTCCATTTTTGGTAAAGCTGAGGAAATATGTAGCATCGAAAGTACGGTAAATCGTACACTTTACTTTGATTATGGCACAGTTACGTTTGAAAATCAAGAATGGAAACTTAAGCTCCATATTTATACTACAACAGGTCAGGATTTTTACTTAATAACCAGATTGACAACATTGAGAGCTGTTGATGGCATTATTTTTGTAGCGGACTCTCAAAAAGATGTTTATGAAAGAAACTTGGTATCATGGAAGGAATTATATTCATATTTTAGTGATTATATAGAAGACATTCCTATTATGATTGCTTTTAATAAACAAGATTTACATTTTGATTTAAAATTTAATACTGAGGATTTTTTACGAGATGTTGTGGTAAAAAAGTCTAAAAAAATCAATTCACGGAATACCAGTGCGACAATGGGTGAGGGAATCTTAGAATGTTTTGAGGATGTATTACAATTAGTATTAACAAAATATTATAGACACAAGCTAGTTTCAATTTTGAATTAATCGCACCAATTAAATTATTCCTAAGCGTTTTCGATTTTCTTCAGTATCCTCATAAATCACCCAATTAACAAGCAAATCATTTTCAATATTAGTCGTCCAAATAGCATGATCTTTTTCTGTTGAATCCTCAGACCATATTGCATATCCATTTAAGATAACCAAATTCCCTTGAGATTCTACTCTGGTAAAAAAATTTTTGTAAGTGGGCCACTCCCTAAAAAATCTCTTCCAACCATTAATCATATTGCTGTCACTATTCCCTTGTCTATCTATAAAGATATGATCTTCTGCCATAAGGCTAGAAAGTCCTTTAATATCTTGATTATTGATATATTCATTAAATTGAAGAGCTGTTAATTTCGGATCTCTTAAGTTCATTTACAAGCCCTAATTAAGGATTTTTTTTAACTAAGGAAATATACGATGTAATTACCATTAAATATTTCTTTTTAAGTGTATATTAAAAAATTTCTAAAAATAAATAATAAACAATTGAATTTACTTTAATTTAGGAGCCAATTTAAGTTAAGCTTCTTTAGTGTTTGTTCAGTAGGATTCCCCGTTTTTTCATCCCACCCTGCAATTTTATAATACATTTCTTGACCTTTAGAAAATTCTTCTTTATTGATACCTGTCCCTTTTCCAGGTCCTTCGGGTATGGGTTTGAACACACGTTCAGGCAATACATCATGTTCTCTCGTAAATCCTTCACGAGCATTAAAGTGTCTCATCATATTAAGGCAACGTTCTCCGGTTTCAAGGAGTTCTTTCATATCTGTATTCCATCCTAACCCATACTTACAGAGTTCTAGGATGTGATTAGGACCGTATAGTTGCCACGCCATACCCCATATAAATGTACAAAGATTAAACGAATTATTTATCGCATAGAAACACTGTCCGTCAAATATATATCGTATCTTGTTTTCGTCGATAAGCGTGGAAACTTCATAATGATTATAATTTCCTACAAGATCAGTACGAGCTTTAAAAGGATTTCCCCGAATTGCTATCATTGTGTCATGCTCAGTTGATTGATGATCAGCCCCATATGGGTTAACAGAGTAAATTATACCTAAACCCGGTTTTTGTTGGGGCATATGAGCAGGAAATTCCTGTCCTTTTACTCCCATAAATAATTCTTTAGCTTTACCACCAAGTTTATCAGCATATCGTTTACTACCTTCTGCAAGGAGATCTCCGAAACCCTCTCGATTCGCAATTTTTTCTACTAGAATAGGAAGTACTTCATGATTACCAAAATCAAGTTCTAATCCATCGGTGTTTTCCTTGGAGATAATACCATTTTCATAGCAGTCCATGGCAAACGCGATAGTTGCGCCTGCAGAAATTGTATCAAGTCCGTGCATATTGCATAATTGGTTACAAATACAAATTGTTTCTAAATCAGTTACTCCACAATAGGACCCAAATGTTGCTAGTGTTTCATATTCAGGTCCCCCGTATTGAGGATCAACCTTACCTGGGATATCTACTACTCTTTTACACCTAGCGGCACATACATAGCAGGTTTCTCTTCCTTTTAACATCCCAGAACTTTCCAGTGAGGTACCATCTATTTTAACGGCATCTTCCATTATTCCTTCTGAATAATTTTTTGTAGGTAAAAATCCAGCTTTACTCATAGGAATGATTGTTCCTGAAGTACCATATTTACCAAATCCTTCAGCAAATCCAGGTATTCTCATTTTCATTTCAGGAGATTGGGTTAGATTTTTAAATCCTTCTTTATCCTTCGGTTCGATCGTTTTCCGTCTTTGGACGACCACTGCCTTCAGATTTTTAGATCCCATTACTGCTCCTGTACCATTTCTCCCATTCGCTCGGGTCTTCTTATTTATAATACATGCAAATTTTACTAAATTTTCACCAGCAGGTCCTATCTGAGCAACTTCAATTTTATTATTATTAAGTTCTTTCTTAATAATTTCTTCAGAATCTCCAGTGACTTTTCCCCAAATATTATTTGCATCTTTAAATTCTACTGATTCACCATCGATATAGATATATGTTGGTTTATCTGCTTTACCGTGAAAAACAACTGCATCATATCCATTAGCTTTTAAAAATGCAGGGAAATCACCGCCTCCCTGGCTATCCCCGAATCCCCCTGTTAATGGGCTTTTAGTTGTAACCGTTAATCTACTCGTACCGCTAACAGGTAAGCCCGTAAAAGGTGAGACTGCAAAAACTAGTAGGTTATCAGGGGATAATGAATCTATTCCTGGTTTCATTTCTTGGAGCATTAAGTATGCCCCTAAAGCAGTCCCTCCGGGATATTGTCTATATATATCACCAGAAATCGTTCTTCTTGTAGCGGTTTTAATAGTAAGATCTACATCCAAAATTGATGCTTCTGGAAAATCTGTATTCTTATTTTTTTCATTCATTTTAAATCCCTCTTTTGTCTTTTCTGTAAGTTAGTAGGCAAAAAAGATTATTATAAATTTATAAAATTTAAGAATCTACTCAATTAAAATTTTGTTTTATTTATTTTCGTTTTTGCGTTTCTTTTAAGCCGTCGTTCTTTATGTTTAAGGTATTTTTTATTTAGCAGGAGTTCTTTTTTAGCTACTAACCTTAGAAGTGCATGAATTATAAAAAGCTCCCCAAATTCATCTTTAAGCACATTTAATATCAGTTTAAAAAACTTTTTAGTCTTTTTACGTTTATCAAGGGAGAGATTTTTGTAAGCGTTGTTTCTTTTTGCGAAATCCTTTAGAGTTATCGTTAAAGTGTTCCAAATACTTCTATCATAAAAACGAGCAATTTTATACTTATTATATTCCGTGCATAGTATCTTCCAATTTGGGATAAATGTGTAATTCACGTTACGATAAAAAAAAGAATGAAATCTTTTTCTGAATAATATAGGGGCGATAGTATCAGAATAAGAAAAATACATAGCAAATGGGAGAGTTGTTGTGATTTTATCTTTTTGATATTTAATATTCACATAATAAACTCTGCCCCTGTAGATTTGATGTAGGCGCATTTCTGCTGGCGATATCTTCAAATTTTTACCATTTTTTGGGTCTTTGGGGGATTCCACGCATCTTCCGTCCCCATATAGTACCCATAAAACATAGATTCCTCGAGAGTTATAGTCTTTAGTTCTAGCTGTAATATCTTTAGATGTAATTGGTGAATTTTGAATTTCTACAACTACTTCTTGTCCTGATGTAAATTTAAAATATACATCCGCACGTCTAGAACCAAAATACTTCTCTAACGAAGCTTCAATGATATTAGTATTACTTTCTAAGACTTTCTTATAAAAAAGTTGTTTGATAACTTTATGTGCGAAGGATTCTGATTTTGATTCTATTTGTGGTATCAGAGAATTCAACATTTTATATTTCATGATCAACCACCAATTTTCAAAGGAGGTCCAAATTACCCCCAGGATTTAAAGTTAAATCAGTAAACGTTAAGAGTACTAGAGATTTAAATGATGAGAGAAACTGTAATTTTTAATTTCTATTTCGAAGTTTTTCAATAATCTGGGATTCTCTTTTTCTTTAAATACATTGAATGAATAAAGATAATATCCTAAAGACCAAAGGTGATCAATGATCGTAGATATTCACAATCAAAGTTTTTTTGGCCAATCCACTGGGATGTTCATTCAAAGTTCTTCAAAGGCTGAGGCATTTATTTATTTAACCTTTATTAAGAAGAAAGAAAATGGATCTTGGGAAAAATTCTCAACGGGGGAAGGTAAAACCGTCAAATGTAGTTTAGAGGAAATGGTAATGATCCTGGAAGTGTTGAAAAAAAAACAGAAATCATGGTCAACCGTTCATAGTTTTAAACAAGAAAAAACATCAATTTCTGTTAGTTGGGAAGGAGAAAGTAAGATCTGGTTCAATGTGGGAGAATATCCCAAAATGTTGAATTTTGCTCAAATTGAGATTTCAAAATTATTGCTACATCATATTCTAAAAGAGAAAATTGAACATTCGACAGTTCCAGATTCGAGTAAATCAATTAAACCCATTATGCCAAAAAAAGACTCTAACCTTAGAGCTTCAGAAGCGAGAATGGAAGGAGATGGTTTAACTATTCATGAAGAAATGAATTTAGGGGACAAAGTTAGTAAATTAGAGGGTGAAATTGTTGGTGAAACCGAGAAAGCGTTACGGTTAAAAACAATTTACGGGGATGACGTCTGGTTCCCTAAGTCAACAATCAAATCGCAGTTTAATGTTGAATTGGCAGGGAAACAAACATTCTTAATTGATACGTGGATTTTGGAAAAAAATAGTCTCATTCCTCAGAAAGCCTCCCAACAGGAATAATTTAAAACTGTGAGCCAAAATAAAATAAAATTGGATTCTCAAATTAATTTTCAATTCTTAGCTGAGATCTATTAAATCTTTGAGCTATAACCCCAATTTTCTCGTATTTTTTCTTATTTTTTCTTTTTTGACGTCTTGAGTTCATCATATGATTAATCACATGCTGTGCTATTCCACCTATTGCGAATCCAGCTTTTCTATCTCTCTCTTGGATCTTCTTCATTAGAGACCCGACCGTTGTATCCAATATTGGTCTTTCAAACTCATAAGGAATGTGTGAAAGTTCAGATTCTAAAGCATTAATCATTTGGAAATTTTTATCAGATTTTATTAAACATTTCCACGGCCAAGTATGATCTAACTTTTTTTGGTCATAATCGAATGATCCAGGAACGATATACATTGGGGATGGTCTCCATTGAATAGAAATAGGAGCTAATTTTCCGCTGTCATCCATCCTCTTTACAGAGGAGAAATAGTCAATTGTTTTCAAAATATTTTCACAATTCCTTTGTTCTTCTTCTAAAGTGGAAAACCCTATGACTAACATGGCAATAACGTTAATACCTGCTTGAGTTAGAGTTTTAATAGTCGCGATATTTTGATTAACGTTGGTTCCTTTATTCATTTGCTTCAAATCAGTGTCGGAAAATGCTTCAAAACCAACCCACGCATCATTAAATCCCGCCTGTACTGCTTTTTGAGCCAACCGAGGAGATATATTTACTCTAAAATGTGTTCCAAAGTTAATCTTGAATTGTTTTTCAACCATACTATTGCATAACTGTTCAAAATAGTCTGAACTATCGTTAATCAACGATTCTCCGAAGATCATATATTTCGGATGATGCATATCAATTATGGTTTCGATATCATGCACAATATTTTCCACTGATCGAACTCGAAATTTCCTCCCAAACAATCTCCATTCAGCACAAAATTGGCATCTATGTGTACACCCACGAGATCGATATACTGAAGCAATGTTATAGTAAGTATTTAAAGGTAGATCCGTGTAATCAGGTGTGGGTAACGAATTTATATCAAGCGGAATTCCAGGTTTGAACCCTACATTGGATTTATTTTTCAAACTTATAACCCCTTGAACATCTCCCAAAGGAACTTCATGTGAAATATCTAACAGAGGTTTTTCACCTTCTCCCACCACAAGACCATCACATATCCCCTTCTGCAAGAAAAGACTAAATGCATCTGAAGATTGAGTTATAGTCGGACCACCCCATACAATTTGAATATGAGGATCGTTATGTTTTAAGAGAGCGGATGCAATTACCGTTTCCACTACGTTAAGGTAGTCTAATGAAAAAGCAACAAGTGAATAAGAATGTGATAAATTCTGGATTATTCCCCCTGTATAAGACACCATGGAATCAAACCTTTTTTGAGTAATCTCAGGTATTTCATACAATCTTTTAGCGTAGTCTTTAATTATATCTGGGAAAATTCCCTCATTAAAATCAACATGACCTTGAGAGAGGAGACCTTTAGCAAGAGGTACTGTTAAAGGAAAATCTTGGTGATTCATAATAAAACGAGGTGGTTTTAATTGGATTAATGGATCCGAAGCTACTTTAGGTAGTGTATATTGCTCTGTTCGAAAATTAAATACCTTTATTGGTATGGAATGTACTTTTAAATAAGCTTGTAGACATGCTATCCCTAAGGGGATTAATCTATCATTAATACATGATATCTTTACTAATGCTGTTGTTATCTATATCACCATTATTAGTTTGAACTAATAATTTGATATTTGTATATAAAGGAAAAAAAAAAATAAAAAAAAAGAAATCAGAATAAAAAAATAACTCTTAAACTCTCTTTTGGGCTATATAGTGCTTTCGGATCGGAGAGCAATGGGGAAATATAGTATCAATCGCCCTGGTATTGTTTGACCAGATTGCTGTCCCTTCGAAATAATCCACCCCAAAAATACTAGCGGTTAATTGTCCAAGATTGTTTAAGGCAGAAAATATCCCTTTCCCATAGTAGTCCTTTTTTACCATCGCAGTATCAACGTTTGCTCGTGTAATATGTTTCCCATTCCATATTTGATAGAGGTCTGGTAGTCCTAACAATGCTCCTGCAAGTTCTCCCGTTCTTTTATCGAATGCTAGCGGTGCCCACACTTCAATTTTTTTTAGATCACAGGATTCCCATGCTTCTAGAAATTGAGGGATATGAGTTAACTTGGAGGCTTCAAAATCGTCGGGTAAAGTAGAAAAGGTTTTTGGTACCTGAGAAAATGCTTCAAAGAATTCATAAATTCTATTCCTTCCTGAAGAATCAGGTAAAATTTCGAAAAAGGAACTCTTGGCAAGATCGCAAATTTCATCTGCCATGATTCGCAACTCATTTAGAGTAAAATAGCGAAATTCTATATCTTTATCAATTTTTTTCCCCTTTTCCCATGTCTTTTGCTCAACGCGGACACATGTATATTCTGACTCTCTCTGGTATCCTAATGCGTCTAAATATTCTAATATCTGTGAATCTCGGTGATTATAAGCAACCCCGTATAACATTTCTTGATTAAATCCCTGAAATTGAATACCTATTCCACCCAGATTTTTGGGAAAGTTTATATTACCACGTAATTTACGAACTTTATTTTCCTTCACAAAGAGCTCACATTGTCGTATTAATAGTCTACATACTTCAAATGAATAAGCGTGAAGCCATCCAAAAGTGCCGCACTTACGACTATAGCTTCTATAGTATGGATCAATCTGGCATGAAACAATTCCGACTGGTTGAGTATCTTGATAGGCAATAAATACCTTAAGTGGATATTCTGGAGTTTCAAATTTGGAGGATAAATAGCTTCCCAACTCATCAATAATTTTTTCTTTTACCTGATTTTGTGGGACAAACAGCAAGGTTAGAAGTGCTTGCTTAATTTCTAGCAAACATTTGGTATCATTTATATTAATTCGGATTCTTTCCAATTTCTGAGTTGGTTTGTGCAGTATTTGTGCCATTATTAGTACTCACTTTAATGATTTTACAGAATATTATCACATGCTATATATAAAGAAAAAAAAGTTTTAGTAGAAAAAAGACCATAAACTCATCGGGGCACTAAATCCTAGTATTGAAAAGAGTAAAAACCATTCAATTATAGGTGTTGCTAAAAGAAAGTAGAGTCCAAATAGTAGCAGTGGTACACATAGCCCAAATACACCAAAAAATTTCGGTATTATATTCTGACTAAATACTATCTGGATGCTGAAAATAGCAATTGCACCAACAAATCCTGAAAAAGCAATTACTGAACTAATCCCATGAGCCACATTATTCGGTCCAGCTCTTTCTAAACTGAAAACTCCTACAAAAAAATACCCGATTCCTCCTATAATCCCGGTTAACGTCCCACTCTTCAATAGGATATTTTTATTACCAGAGATCCCATAAAATGATACTTTTTTCTGTAAAATGAAATAATATGGGATAGCGACCAAACCAGCCATCATGCACGCAATATCAAAGAGGAGTGGTAGTGGAGTATAAGTTAATGACCCCAAATCACTTATTGTATGTTTCATCAAATTATATTCTTGAGGCCCTAAGAATGTGGCAACCAATAGACTCAAGATAATCATTGTCAAATATCCAACAACCATGATACCGCAAGATGATTTTACATATTTCCGAAATAGCCGGGATCCGGAGATCAGAGCTTTTATTTCTTGCTCTTTACAGATAGAAGCTTTTTCTACTCTATAGGTTGAAGGATGTAATTCTAACACTTGAAGTAACTCTATTCCCTCATCAATTAACTGGATATTATCGTTAATAGTGCCCTCAAACATGTTAAAGAGTATGTGGTCTTCAAAAACATCAGTTTCAGCATTAAACATCCAACTTGGAACGTAACCCCTCGGTTTTAATCCGGCATCATAAAAGAGTTGTTGGTGATCAGGTTTATATGCTGAAACGAATACTTCACAATACCTAATTCCTAATTCTTTACCGGAATTTTTAAATTCTTGGATAAAAGCAGAAAGTTCTTCATTAGATTTTACATTATAATGAGTGTGTTCGAAATTCTGTACTTGAGGTGTGTATACAAACTCAAAAAAAGAATCAGATCCCTCAATGGTAAACCTAATCGTTTCATACCCAAATTTGTCTTTAGATACTTGTTTTTTTAATTGATTTTTTAGTTTTTGAATCTTTACCCGGTCCAATTCCAATTCTGGAGTAATAACCATATAGGTGCCTAGATTATATCGTTCCTCTGAATACTGATAGCACGGTTCAACAACAGATATAACACGAGGTATGTCATGAGATCGGTATTCTCTTAAGACTTTCTCATCATAGAGTACTTGCATTAAGTCAGATTCCACTTCCCCTAAAAAAACATCCTTATTTGGATAAAATCCAACAGGAGCAATTCCGCACACCCACATAGAATATTGGGATTTTGAGTGGAAAGTTCTATTTTCCACATACCACGTAAGGATGATGTCTTTGTACTTGTGAAGCATTCCTAACATCGAGCCAATCATGGCTTTAGTAATGTCAATATATCCTTGATATCTTTCTCGCAACATAAATCCTCGGATATAACCGCGGCTGTTATTAAAGTCTAAGACAAAAGTAATACAACCCGCAATGTTAAAGGAAGGATCTTGATAGATAATCCACTGGATGCTAGGATCTTTTATCATTCTGCGAACTTCTTGCTCATCTTGCATTTCTTTATAAGGGTACGTCTTTTTATACAACTCCTTATAAATTTCTACAATCTCATGAGCATCCTCAGGTCGAGCGAACCTTAATATAGGACTTACTTTATGGGAATGTTTTCTATCTACGATTTTAAAGGGTAAATGCATGTATTTGTGGAATACTGGTTCCATGATGTTTTCAAACGGTTCTAAAAATTGCTTCGTATAACTGGGAAATAATTCCTGGAGTGAAACTGTCGATTCGGCATAAGTTTTATCAGAAATCATGTTAGATTACTTTTATTGATGATAGTAAAATTACTCACTTTAGGTGTTGAGTTTATTTAAATAAAAAAAGAGCAATAGGATGATGAAAAACTATTAATGTTCTAATCTTTTTCTTAAGGTAGTGATGAATTTATTTATTCTAAGATTTACTTCTTGAAGGAGATAATTCCTTTCATTTATCTCCTCAAGTAGTTTATCTCTTCCTTCTCCTCTACTCTTTTTAAGCGGATTATCTAATAAGTGGATTTCGCTTGCTTGTTGGCTATAAAATGGAAATAGATCGAGTAATTTTTCGATTAGTGAAACTCGAAAATCAATAATTAATTTTCTTAAGACTTTCGGAGATTCTTGTCTTGTATGTACCTGATCAATAACTTTTTTCAGATTGACAAGGTCTTCCTCTCGAAAGAGAATTTTTTGAAGTATTTTCTGCAAATCTTCTAAAATTAGCTTATTCATTCTGAACATCTTCGTTTTGTTCACTATAGATAAATTTTTGAATTTCAATAAAAAATTTATAGATTAATTGATAATTTTCTACTGAGATCACCTCAAAATTCCCTTCTTCGAAGTTGATAAATCGCAATTTATCAATATATTCTTGGAGAGTATCCTTGGTAAAGGGAAAGTTAGAAACCGATGATAAGTATTCGAAAAATACCTCTAAATCTTGGGAGGTTACAATATAATTTACGTTATAGAATTGAGAATACACGTTAACCAGAAACTTGTAGATAAGCCCTTCTTCAATTTTCAGAGCATTCTTATAATCCTTATGATTAATATAGAGATAAATATTGAATAATTCGAAATTTAAATCACTAATTTCTCGAGCAAAGGCCTTCTTAATATCTCCTGCTTTTACAATATAGGAACGTGAAGAAGGTTGAGGTTTAGTTAGTTTTTCGCTTCCAACTACTTCAAATGAAAGGTCGGATTGGAGTGAAGCTTTGGTTCGAAAATAATCTTCTGTAGCTTTCTCAAACTGCTCACCCACTCGATAGCAGGTTCGAAGTGATTCAGAACCACTGGCTTTGTTTGGGTGAGCCTCTATCAAATATCCTTGACGAAGTAAAATAGAAAAAAGCTCATCACGAATTTTTTTAATATTTTCCTTTTTACTGGTTTTTTTTGATGCTTTCGGATATATAATTTCTTTGAATTGATCTTTCAATTTAGATTTATATAGATTCCCTACACCATCAACTTGTTTAATCTGTTTTAAAAATAATACTACTTCATCCATGTAAGAAAAGTAAGCACCCAAATCTTTTTCAAATAATGTCTGTTTTGCCAATTCCAAGACATATCTTTCCGCATGCTTGGGGTTATATCCTTGATCTTCCATAAATGCTATAACCTCCTTATATGGAACAGGGTCTACCTTTTCGATATCTTCCCAGTTAATAACCACAGGGAATGTTTGAAAATTATCAGAACGTTTCAAAATTACCTCATTATTATTCATTGTTTCAAGATAACGTATCTGATAAGTTTGGTTACGGGAACGTGAGTAATATCCCCTTCCTTCTAGCTCTTGCAAATTCATGAGACGGCTCAATATCGCGATATCACGGCTGTCGGTACTTCTAAATGCCATAATATTCTCAAAATAGGTGAATATATTGGGATGAAGATAATGGATTTGATTTGCAGAAAGA
>Ga0209536_100008772_pt1 | contig 15120 bp, 17 predicted proteins | sample DeeMarSeWOR28_12_FD_187461 | JGI IMG/M metagenome (GOLD analysis project Ga0209536, IMG submission 187461) | Marine sediment microbial communities from White Oak River estuary, North Carolina - WOR-2-8_12 (SPAdes) (version 2) | ecosystem: Environmental > Aquatic > Marine > Intertidal zone >...
GAATATTGCGATCGCCCGGTCACCGTGGGCTACATGTACATGCTGAAGTTGAACCACCTGGTGGACGACAAGATGCATGCGCGTTCCACCGGCCCGTACAGCCTGGTTACCCAGCAGCCGCTGGGCGGCAAGGCCCAGTTTGGCGGTCAGCGTTTCGGCGAGATGGAAGTCTGGGCGCTGGAGTCATACGGTGCTGCCTACACGCTGCAGGAAATGCTGACGGTCAAGTCGGACGACGTCAATGGCCGTAACAAGATGTACAAGAACATCGTCGATGGCGATTTCAGTATGGAGGCAGGAATGCCTGAGTCGTTTAACGTGCTCCTCAAGGAAATTCGTTCCTTGTGCCTGAACATTGAACTTGAACAGGAATAACTATGAAAGACTTACTTAATCTATTGAAGAAACAGGGTGCGGACGAAGATTTTGACCACATCCGGGTAGGGCTGGCCTCGCCAGACATGGTGCGTTCCTGGTCTTACGGTGAAGTCAAGAAGCCGGAAACCATCAACTATCGAACCTTCAAGCCGGAGCGCGACGGTCTTTTCTGTGCCAAGGTCTTCGGCCCGGTAAAGGACTTCGAATGTCTCTGCGGTAAATACAAGCGCCTCAAGCATCGCGGAGTCGTCTGTGAGAAGTGCGGCGTCGAGGTCACCCAGACCAAGGTGCGGCGTGAGCGCATGGGCCACATCGAGCTGGCCTGCCCGATCGCGCATATCTGGTTTCTGAAGTCGCTGCCGTCGCGTATCGGCCTGCTGCTGGACATGACCTTGCGTGATATCGAACGGGTTCTCTACTTCGAAGGTTTCGTCGTCATCGACCCGGGCATGACCACGCTCGAGAAAGGGCAGCTGTTAACCGATGAGTCATATCTCGAGGCCATCGAGGAATTTGGCGACGATTTCAATGCCAAGATGGGTGCCGAGGCGATTTACGAGCTGTTGAAGGACGTGGACCTGATGCGCGAGGCGCAGGAGCTGCGTGAAGAAATCGAGAGCACCAAGTCGGAAACCAAATTCAAGCGGCTGTCCAAGCGTCTCAAGCTGGTCGAGGCCTTTATCGATTCGGGCAATCACCCGGAATGGATGGTGATGACTGTGCTGCCGGTATTGCCGCCGGATCTGCGTCCGCTGGTGCCGCTCGATGGCGGCCGCTTCGCGACCTCGGATCTGAACGACCTGTATCGCCGCGTGATCAACCGTAACAACCGCCTCAAGCGTCTGCTCGAACTGAACGCACCGGATATCATCGTGCGCAACGAAAAGCGCATGCTGCAGGAATCGGTCGACGCGCTGCTCGACAACGGTCGCCGCGGCCGCGCCATCACCGGCACCAACAAGCGTCCGCTGAAATCGCTGTCCGACATGATCAAGGGCAAGCAGGGGCGTTTCCGCCAGAACCTGCTCGGCAAGCGCGTCGACTACTCGGGCCGTTCGGTCATCGTGGTCGGCCCGACGCTGAAGCTGCACCAGTGCGGCCTGCCGAAGAAGATGGCGTTGGAACTGTTCAAGCCGTTCATCTTCAGCAAGCTGCAGATGCGCGGTCTGGCGACCACCATCAAGGCGGCGAAAAAGCTGGTCGAACGCGAAGTGGCGGAGGTCTGGGATATTCTCGAAGAGGTCATTCGTGAACACCCGATCATGCTCAACCGTGCGCCGACCCTGCATCGCCTCGGCATCCAGGCTTTCGAGCCGATCCTGATCGAGGGCAAGGCGATCCAGCTGCACCCGCTGGTGTGTACCGCGTTCAACGCCGACTTTGACGGCGACCAGATGGCGGTACACGTGCCGCTGTCGATCGAGGCGCAGCTCGAAGTGCGCGCGCTGATGATGTCGTCGAACAATATTCTGTCGCCGGCGAACGGCAAGCCGATCATCGTACCGACCCAGGACATCATCCTCGGCCTGTACTACATGACGCGCGGCAAGATCAACGTGAAGGGTGAAAACATGGTGTTCGCCGATGCCAAGGAAGTGCTGCGCGCCTATGCCAACAAGGCGGTCGAACTGCAGGCCTTCATCAAGTGCCGCGTTTCTGAATATCACCGTGACGAAGACGGCAATCGCGTCGAGACCCGCACCCTGACCGAGACCACGGTCGGCCGCGCTATCCTCAGCGAAATGCTGCCCGAGGGCCTGCCGTTCTCGCTGATCAACAAGACGCTGGACAAGAAGGCCGTTTCCAAGCTGATCGACGCCTGTTATCGAGAAGTCGGACTCAAGGATACGGTTATCCTCGCCGACCAGTTGATGTACACCGGTTATCACTACGCCACCCGCTCGGGTATTTCTATCGGCGTCAACGATATGATCATACCGGAAGCCAAGGTCGAGCTGATCAAGGCGGCCGAGGCTGAAATCAAGGATATCGAAAAGCAGTGGGCCACCGGCCTGGTGACCTCCGGCGAGCGCTACAACAAGGTCGTCGATATCTGGTCGCACGCCAACGACAAGGTGGCGCGCGCGATGATGAACGAGATCGGCAAGGAAACCGTGGTCGATGCCGAGGGCAACGAAGTCGTGCAGGATTCCTTCAACTCGATCTTCGTCATGGCTGACTCGGGTGCGCGGGGTTCCGCGGCGCAGATTCGTCAGCTCGCCGGCATGCGTGGACTGATGGCCAAGCCGGACGGCTCGATCATCGAGAATGCGATCACCGCAAACTTCCGCGAAGGCCTGGACGTACTGCAGTACTTCATCTCGACCCACGGTGCACGTAAAGGTCTTGCCGATACCGCGCTGAAAACCGCGAACTCGGGTTACCTGACGCGTCGCCTGGTCGACGTATCGCAGGACCTGGTGGTCAACCAGGACGACTGCGGCACCATGGAAGGGATCGTGCTGCGTCCGGTCATCGAGGGGGGCGACATCGTCGTCGACCTCGGCGAACGTGTGCTCGGCCGCGTGCTGCAGCAGGATCTCGAAGACGGAAAAGGCAAGGTGCTGATCGAACAGGGTACGCTGCTGGAAGAGCGCGAAGTGGAACTCATCAACGAGCTCGGTGTCGATGAGCTGAAGGTGCGTTCGGCGGTAACCTGCGAGGCGCGTCACGGCCTTTGCGTGCAGTGTTACGGACGCGAACTGGCGCGCGGTCACCGCGTCGGTAAGGGCGAGGCAGTCGGCGTTATCGCCGCACAGTCGATCGGCGAGCCGGGCACCCAGCTGACCATGCGTACCTTCCACATCGGTGGTGCCGCGAGCAGCTCGGCCTCGGTCAACAGCATCGAGGTCCGCAACAGCGGTACGGTGCGTTTCCATAACGTCAAGGTGGTGCAGAATTCAGCCAAACGACTGGTCGCGGTATCGCGTTCCGGCGAAATCGGTGTGGTCGACGATGCCACCGGGCGCGAGAAGGAACGCTACAAAATCCCCTACGGTTCGGAGTTCGCCATCAGCGATGGCGCCGAGGTAACCGCAGGGCAGACGCTGGCGACCTGGGATCCGCACATGCACCCGGTTATCACTGAGGTTGCCGGTAAGGTCAAGTTCAGCGATTTCGTCGAGGCGGTTACGGTCCAGCATCGAGTCGACGAGATGACCGGTCTGACGACCATCGAAGTCATGGAAGATTCGATTCGCTCCAACGCGGGCAAGGAATTGCGTCCGACGGTGGAACTGGTGGATGGCAAGGGCAATGTGCTGTGTTACGCGGGAACCAATATCCCGGTGCACTACATGCTGCCTGGCGGCGCCTTTGTCAACGTCGAGGATGGCGCCAAGATCAAGGTTGGCGACGTGCTTGCCAAGATCCCGCAGGAATCGTCCAAGAACCGTGACATCACCGGTGGTCTGCCGCGTGTTGCCGATCTGTTCGAAGCACGCAAGCCGAAGGAGCCGGCAATCCTCGCGGAAATGACCGGTACCGTGTCTTTCGGCAAGGAAACCAAGGGCAAGAAGCGACTGGTCATCACCGACGCCGAGGGTGAATCAATTGAAACGCTGATTCCGAAGTTTCGTCACATCAACGTGTTCGAGGGTGAGCACGTCGACAAGGGCGAGGTGCTGGTTGACGGCGAATTCGATTCGCACGACATCGTGCGCATCAAGGGCGTACGTGATCTGACCAACTACATGGTCAACGAGGTGCAGGACGTCTACCGTCTGCAGGGCGTGCAGATCAACGACAAGCATATCGAAGTGATCGTGCGGCAGATGCTGCGCAAGGTCACCATCACCGACGGCGGAGAGACCCGCCTGTTGCGTGGCGACCAGGTCGACAAGGCGCGCGTGCTCGATATCAACGACAAGGCGATCGCGATGAGCAAGAAGCCGGCAACCTTCGTACAGGATCTGCTGGGTATTACCAAGGCTTCGCTGGTCACCGAATCGTTCATCTCGGCGGCGTCCTTCCAGGAGACCACCCGTGTACTGACCGAAGCTGCGGTCAGGGGCGCCAAGGACGACCTGCGTGGACTCAAGGAAAACGTTATCGTCGGGCGCCTGATACCTGCCGGTACCGGGCAGACTTACCACGAGGAGCGTCGCAAGCGACGCATGCAGCCCACAATGCCGGTGATGCCGGAAATGGGCGAACTCGAGGAAGCGCTGGAAGGGGTTGCGGAGAAGGCTGCTGAAGCGGCCGCGGAAGCAGCTGCAAAAGAGGCCGCGGTATCTGAGTAGGCCGGCAATAAGCGGTTGACAGTGGGCGGTTTCGCCCCTAGAATTCCGCCTCCTATAATAGCAGGCTATACAAATGTATAGCCTGTTGTTTGTTGAAAAGCATGAAATTTAACGACCGACCGCAGGAGAGTCGAATCGATGGCAACAGTTAACCAGCTGGTACGTAAACCGCGCCAGTCCAAGCGCAGCAAGAGTAACGTGCCCGCGCTTGAAGCGTCGCCGCAAAAGCGTGGCGTTTGCACCCGTGTTTACACGACCACCCCGAAGAAGCCGAATTCCGCGCTGCGCAAGGTTGCTCGTGTGCGTCTGACCACGGGCTACGAGGTCGCTTCGTACATCGGTGGTGAAGGCCATAACCTGCAGGAGCACTCGGTGGTGCTGGTGCGCGGCGGTCGTGTCAAGGATTTGCCTGGTGTGCGCTACCACGTAGTGCGCGGCAGTCTCGATACCCAGGGTGTGCCGAGCCGGCGCCAGGGTCGTTCAAAATATGGCGCCAAGCGCCCCAAGTCATAAGTCAAAGGTAGCCCGATGCCCAGGCGTAGAGAAGTCCCGAAAAGAGTTATCCTGCCGGATCCGAAATTCCACGATCTGCAGATTGCCAAGTTTATCAACATGATCATGCGCAATGGCAAGAAGTCCACTGCGGAAAAAATCATGTATTACGCGCTCGATAACGTGGCTGGCAAGAGCAGCCTCGATTCGGTCGAGTTGATGGAAAAGGCGCTGGAAAACGTGCGGCCGATGGTGGAAGTCAAGGCCCGTCGGGTCGGTGGCGCTACCTACCAGGTGCCCGTCGAAGTGCGCGCTTCGCGCCGTAATGCACTGGCGATGCGCTGGTTGATCGATGCGGCGCACAAGCGCGGCGAAAAAACCATGGCGCAGAAGCTCGCCGGTGAATTGCTGGATGCCTCGGAAAACAAGGGTACCGCGGTGAAGAAGCGTGAAGACACGCACCGCATGGCCGAAGCCAACAAGGCCTTCGCTCACTTCCGCTGGTAACCTGACTCCAGCCTGAACTTAAGGAATTAACGGTGGCTCGCACGACACCGATAACCCAGTATCGAAACATCGGCATTATTGCCCATATCGATGCCGGCAAGACCACGACCACGGAACGGATACTGTTTTATACCGGCGTATCTTACAAGATTGGTGAAGTGCATGACGGCGCCGCCGTGATGGACTGGATGGAGCAGGAACAGGAGCGCGGCATCACGATTACCTCGGCCGCCACGACCTGCTTCTGGGATGGCATGGACAAGGAACTCGGCCATCACCGTATCAATATCATCGATACGCCCGGCCACGTCGATTTCACCATCGAGGTGGAGCGCTCGTTGCGTGTCCTCGATGGTGCCTGCGTGGTGTTCGACGCGGTCGGCGGGGTCGAGCCGCAGTCGGAAACGGTGTGGCGACAGGCCAATCGTTACCACGTGCCGCGCCTGGTATTCGTCAACAAGATGGATCGGATGGGCGCTGATTTTCTGCGCGTGGTGCGGCAGATCCGGGAACGGCTCGGCAGCAACCCGGTGCCGATACAGCTCAATCTCGGCGCGGAAGAAAAATTTCGCGGCGTGATCGACCTGGTGCGCATGAAGACGATCCTGTGGGACGAGGATAAACTCGGCACGACTTACGAGGAGCAGGATATCCCGCAGCAAATGCTGGAGGAATGCCGGACCTGGCGCGAAAAGATGGTCGAAGCCGCGGCCGAGGCCAACGACGAATTGATGGAAAAATACCTCGAAGAGGGGGATCTCTCCGAGGAAGAGATACACAGGGGACTGCGTATCAGGACGCTGGCGAACGAGATCGTGCCGGCGCTGTGCGGTTCTGCCTTCAAGAACAAGGGCGTGCAGGCGATGCTGGATGCGGTGGTGCGCTACCTGCCTTCGCCGCTGGATGTGCCGCCGATCAGGGGCGTGAACAGCGAGGGCGAGCGCGAGGGCGAGCGTCACGCGGACGATAACGAGCCGTTTGCGGCACTGGCGTTCAAGATCGCTACCGATCCCTTCGTGGGCAACCTGACTTTCCTCAGGGTGTACTCCGGGGTATTGAAGGCGGGCGACGCGGTGTACAACCCGGTGCGAGACAAGAAGGAGCGCATCGGCCGGCTGCTGCAGATGCACGCCAACACGCGCGAGGAATTGAAAGAAGTTCGCGCCGGCGATATTGCCGCCGCCGTGGGCTTGAAGGATGTGACTACCGGCGAAACGCTGTGTGACATCAGCAACCGGATCACGCTGGAGCGCATGGATTTTCCGGACCCGGTGATTTCGGTGGCGGTCGAACCGAAGACGATTTCGGACCAGGAAAAGATGGGCGTCGCTCTCGGCAAGCTGGCCCGCGAAGATCCTTCGTTTCGGGTACGCACCGACGAAGAGTCGGGGCAGACGATCATATCGGGCATGGGTGAACTGCACCTCGATATTATCGTCGACCGCATGAAGCGCGAGTTTGGCGTGGCGGCGAATATCGGCAAACCGCAGGTCGCGTTTCGCGAGACGATACGCAAGAGCGTCGAACAGGAAGGCAAGTTCATTCGCCAGACCGGCGGTCGAGGAATGTACGGCCACGTGTGGCTGAAGCTGGAACCGCTACCGGGTGGTTCGGGTTACGAATTTGAAAATGCCATTGTCGGCGGCGTGGTGCCGCGCGAGTTTATCGCGGCGGTCGACAAGGGTGTGCAGGAGCAGATGGAGAACGGCGTAATCGCCGGTTTTCCGCTGGTCGACGTCAAGGTGACGCTGTTCGACGGCTCCTACCACGATGTCGACTCGAACGAGATGGCGTTCAAGCTGGCGGGATCGCTGGCGATGCGCGAAGGTGTGCAGGCGGCTAATCCGGTGTTGCTGGAGCCGATCATGAAGGTCGAAGTGGTTACCCCGGAAGAGTACATGGGGGACGTCATGGGCGACCTGAACCGCCGTCGCGGACTGGTCGCCGGTATGGAGGATTCGGTATCCGGCAAGATTATTCGCGCCTCGGTACCGCTCGCCGAAATGTTCGGCTACTCCACCGACCTGCGCTCGGCAACGCAGGGGCGGGCGACTTACTCGATGGAGTTCGAGAAATACGACGAGGCGCCCAAAAACGTGGCCGACGCGGTCACCAAGGGTCACTAGGGACCGGCGCTGTAACGAGTTTGGGTTATAGGATTATTTATTTTTGATAGGGGATTAGAATCGTGTCAAAAGCAAAATTTGAAAGAAACAAACCCCACGTCAACGTGGGTACTATCGGTCACGTCGATCACGGCAAGACGACCCTGACGGCAGCGCTGACGAAAGTCATGGCGGAATTGTCGGGCGGCGAAGTAAAGGCCTTCGACGAAATCGACAATGCGCCGGAAGAAAAGGCGCGCGGTATCACGATTGCGACCTCGCACGTGGAGTACGAGTCGGCTAACCGCCACTATGCGCACGTGGACTGCCCCGGACACGCGGACTACGTGAAGAACATGATCACCGGTGCGGCGCAGATGGACGGCGCGATCCTGGTGGTCTCGGCCGCGGACGGCCCGATGCCGCAAACGCGTGAGCACATCCTGCTGGCGCGCCAGGTCGGCGTACCCTACATCGTGGTGTACATGAACAAGGCGGACATGGTCGACGACGAAGAGCTGCTGGAACTGGTGGAGATGGAAATCCGCGAACTGCTGGATGCCTACGACTTCCCGGGCGACGACACCCCGATCATTACCGGTTCGGCGCTGAAGGCGCTGGAAGGCGACGACAGCGAGATCGGCGTACCGTCGATCGTGAAGCTGGTGGAAGCGCTGGACAGCTATGTGCCGGAGCCGGAGCGAATCACCGATGGCGCCTACCTGATGCCGGTGGAAGACGTGTTCTCGATCTCGGGTCGTGGCACGGTGGTCACCGGGCGTATCGAGCGGGGTATCATCAAGGTTGGCGAGGAAATCGAGATTGTTGGCATCAAGCCGACGCAGAAGACGGTTTGTACCGGCGTGGAGATGTTCCGCAAGCTGCTGGACCAGGGCGAGGCGGGCGATAACGTGGGCGTACTGCTGCGTGGCACCAAGCGTGAAGACGTGGAGCGTGGCCAGGTACTGGCGAAGCCGGGATCGATTACGCCGCACACCAAGTTCGAATGTGAAGTGTACATTCTGTCGAAAGACGAGGGTGGCCGTCATACGCCGTTCTTCAATGGTTACCGTCCGCAGTTTTACTTCCGTACCACGGACGTGACCGGAGCCTGTGAATTGCCGTCCGGAATCGAGATGGTGATGCCGGGTGACAACGTGAAGATGGAAGTAACGCTGATCGCGCCGATCGCGATGGAAGACGGGCTGCGCTTTGCAATCCGTGAAGGTGGCCGTACCGTCGGTGCGGGCGTCGTATCGAAGATTATCGAGTAAATATAATGGCAACTAATCAAACAATTCGTATTCGCCTGAAGGCTTTTGATCATCGACTGATCGATCGTTCGGCAGCGGAAATCGTCGAAACCGCGAAACGCACCGGTGCGCGTGTCAAGGGACCGATTCCCCTGCCGACCCGCAAGGAGCGTTTTACCATCCTGATCTCTCCGCACGTCAACAAGGACGCGCGCGATCAGTATGAAATCAGAACGCACAAGCGCCTGATGGATATCGTCGATCCCACCGACAAGACTGTCGATGCGCTGATGAAGCTGGATCTGGCAGCCGGCGTCGACGTCCAGATCAAGTTGAACTGACCGGGCTGCTGCGCGGCTCCCTGGCCGCGTTGGATTTTGACTCGGACCGCTCGCGTACCAAGGGTACGCTCACGGCCACTCGTCAAAATCCGCCTTGCCAGGAAGCCCCTCGTGACGCTCGGGCGGCCCAGTTGGGGCAATCGATTATTAACCGGGGGTTCCCACGGGTTTTTGATGGTGAAGTGATCGTGGCCCTGAGTGAAAGTCGGATTTCAGGGTACGCAAGAAAGGTGCCAATTTTTAGTTAAAAGGCTTAACTTCCGGATTTTACTCTGGTATAGTACGCGCCCTCGCGGCCCGATACGGACATTTCGTATCGGGCCGCACGTTTGAAAACGGGGCAGAATTTATTACGGTGGCGCTTTCGCGCCGACCGCTGCAGACGGAACTGCAGGCGTTTTCCCAGGCGAGCAAGCCTTTGAAAACGAAAGAGAAGTATAGATGGCTTGTATTTCTCGTCATTTGAAAATTCGTGGAAGAATTAATCAAATGCAACAGCATAAAAGCACAGAAGCTTAATTTTTTAGAGGTTACACAATGTCTCTCGGTTTGGTAGGGCGAAAAGTCGGCATGACCCGGGTTTTTACCGATGATGGTGCTTCGGTTCCGGTTACGGTTATCGAAGTCGAGCCCAATCGGGTCTCGCAGATAAAAACGGTCGAAACGGACGGCTACGTAGCGGTACAGGTAGTTACCGGTACGCGGCGAGCTAGTCGTGTGACCAAGCCGATGGCCGGGCACTACAAGAAGGCGGGCGTCGAAGCCGGCCGTGGCGCCTGGGAATTTCGCGTGGATTCGGTCGACGAAATCGAGCTGGGCTCTGAATTCAAGGTCGATCTGTTCGAACAGGGGCAGATTGTCGACGTTTCCGGTGTTTCCAAGGGCAAGGGCTTCCAGGGTGGCGTCAAGCGTCACAATTTCAGAATGCAGGACGCAACCCACGGCAACTCGGTGTCGCACCGTTCCAACGGTTCCATCGGTCAGAACCAGACCCCGGGCCGCGTGTTCAAGGGCAAGAAGATGTCCGGGCACATGGGTGCGCGCAACACGACGACGCAAAACCTCGAAGTGGTCAAGGTCGATCTCGACCGTAACCTGCTGTTGATCCGCGGCGCAGTGCCGGGCGCCAAGACCGGCGACGTGATTATTCGCGCGGCCAGCAAGGCCTGAAGCCCGGTGCGGTCGTAGCCAGAGAATTCAGAGAAATAAGTGATGGACATAGCGATTCATAATTCAAACAAGAAAGTATCGGTTTCCGACGATGCTTTTGGCGCCAGCTTCAATGAGGCACTGGTGCATCAGTTGGTCATGTCATACATGGCGTCGGCGCGTGCCGGCACCAAGGCGCAAAAGACCCGTTCAGAAGTGCGCGGCGGCGGGGCGAAGCCCTGGCGTCAGAAAGGTACCGGGCGCGCACGCGCTGGCACCATCCGTAGCCCGATCTGGCGCTCAGGCGGCGTTACCTTTGCCGCGACCCCGCGCGATTACAGCGTCAAGCTCAACAAGAAGATGTACCGTGTCGGCATGCGCAGCCTGGTTTCCGAGTTGCTGCGCCAGGATCGCCTGATCGTCATCGATCAGCTGGGTGTCACCGAGCCCAGGACCCGCCAGATGCAGGCGCGTCTGCAGGAGCTCGGCGTGAATGACGTGCTGGTGTTGACCGATGGCCTCGATTCCGCGGTCTATCTTGCCGCGCGTAACCTGCCGAATGTTCAGGTCATGGATATCGCTATCGTCGATCCGGTAAGCCTGATTCGCCAGGAAAAGGTGGTAATCGACGAACCGGCGCTGAAAAAACTCGAGGAGCGTTTGTCATGAACCAGGAAAGAATTTTCCAGATTTTGAAGACTCCGCACATTTCCGAGAAATCGGCAGTGCTGGGCGATAATGCCAACCAGGCGGTGTTCCAGGTTTCGACGGACGCGAAGAAAGCGGAAATCAAGGAAGCGGTCGAGCAATTGTTCGACGTCAAGGTCGCCAACGTGCGTACCGTCAACGTGAAAGGCAAGACCAAGCGTCAGGGCCTGCGTCGCGGCAAGCGTTCCGACTGGAAAAAGGCGTATGTTTCACTCGTACAGGGTCACGAGATCGACCTTGCATCCATAGGCGGTTAAGCATCATGGCGTTGATCAAAGCAAAACCTACTTCACCCGGACGCCGCTTCGTCGTCTCGGTCAAGACCCCCGGGCTGCACAAGGGCAAGCCGTTTGCCGGCCTGCTGGAAAAGAAATCCAAAACCGGCGGGCGTAATAATGCCGGTCGCATCACCACGCGCCACATCGGCGGTGGTCACAAGCAGCACTATCGCGTTATCGATTTCAAGCGCAACAAGGACGGTATCAACGCCGTGGTCGAGCGCGTCGAGTACGATCCCAATCGCAGCGCCCACATCGCCCTGCTGAAGTACATGGACGGCGAGCGCCGTTACATCATTGCCCCCAAGGGCGTGGCCGAAGGCGCGGTATTGCGCTCGGGCGACGACGCCGGCATCAAGAATGGCAACTGCCTGCCGCTGCGTAACATTCCGGTGGGCTCGATGGTGCACTGTATCGAACTCAAGCCCGGCAAGGGTGCGCAGATTGCGCGTTCAGCCGGCACCTCGGCGCAGTTTGTCGCGCGTGACGGCGCTTACTCCACGCTGCGCCTGCGTTCCGGCGAGATGCGCAAGGTATTGTCTGATTGCCGCGCGGTGATCGGCGAAGTCGGTAACGGCGAGCACAGCCTGCGTTCGCTGGGTAAAGCCGGCGCAACCCGCTGGCGCGGAGTGCGTCCTACCGTACGCGGTGTGGCGATGAACCCGGTGGATCACCCGCACGGTGGCGGCGAAGGCCGTACGTCCGGCGGCCGTCATCCGGTATCGCCCTGGGGTACCCCGGCCAAGGGATTCAAGACACGTTCGAACAAGCGCACCGACAACCTGATCGTGCGTCGTCGGAACAAGAGGTAAGCATAGATGCCACGTTCACTGAGAAAAGGCCCGTTTATCGACCAGCACCTGATGAATAAGGTGATGACGGCCGTACAAACCAACAACAAGCGACCGATCAAGACCTGGTCGCGTCGGTCGATGATCGTGCCCGAGATGGTTGGCCTGACCATTGCCATCCATAACGGCCGTCAGCACGTGCCGGTATTGATTAACGAGAACATGGTGGGCCACAAGCTCGGCGAATTCTCGCTGACGCGTACCTACCGTGGACACATCGTCGACAAGAAAGCGAAGAAAAGGTAACTGACATGCAAACCAGTGCAAAACATCGCCACGCCAAGATATCAGCGCAGAAATGCCGCCTGGTAGCTGACCAGGTGCGTGGCATGCCGGTAGAAAAGGCTCTGACGCTGCTTACTTTCAGCAACAAGAAGGCGGCAGTGCTGGTGCGCAAGGTGCTCGAATCGGCGATTGCCAATGCCGAGCACAACGACGGCGCCGACATCGACGAGCTCAAGGTCGCGGCGATATTTGTCGACCAGGGACCCAGCATGAAGCGTATGCGCGCGCGTGCCAAGGGACGCGGTAACCGAATTTTAAAACGCACCAGTCACATTACCGTGACGGTTGCGGACAGTTAAAGAGGCCAGCATGGGGCAAAAAATACATCCTACCGGTTTTCGTCTGGGCATCGCCACCGACTGGACGTCCAAGTGGTATGCCGGTTCGGCGAATTTTGCGGATTTCCTCGCCGAGGATCTCAAGATCCGCGAGTTCCTGCGCAAGAAGTTGTCGCAGGCCGCGGTCAGCCGAATCCAGATCTCGCGTCCGGCGAAAGCGGTTGCGGTCACCATTCACACCGCGCGCCCGGGTATCATCATCGGCAAGAAGGGTGAGGATATCGAAAGGCTGCGTATCGAAGTGGCTGCGCTGGTATCGGTGCATCTCAATAACGTCAAGATCAGCATAGAAGAGATTCGCAAGCCCGAGCTGGATGCGCAACTGGTAGCAGAAGGCATTGCCTCGCAGCTAGAGCGTCGCGTCATGTTTCGTCGCGCCATGCGCCGTTCGGTCACCAATGCGATGCGCATCGGTGCCGAGGGCATCAAGATCAATGTTTCCGGCCGCCTGAACGGCGCCGAGATTGCACGTAACGAATGGTATCGCGAAGGCCGTGTGCCGCTGCACACGCTGCGCGCCAACGTCGATTATGGATTTGCCGAAGCCCTGACGACTTACGGTATCCTCGGTGTCAAAGTCTGGATTTACAAGGGCGAAGTATTCGACCTTGAAACCAAGGACTCGGGCAATCCGCAGGTGGCGAAGGCAAAGTAAGAGAGTCGAGATATGTTACAGCCTAAAAGAACAAAATTTCGCAAGCAGTTCAAGGGTCGCAATCGTGGCCTGGCGACGGCTGGCAGCAAGGTCAGCTTCGGTGAATACGGACTCAAGGCCGTAGAGCGCGGCAAGATTACCGCGCGCCAGATCGAAGCGGCACGTCGTGCGATGACGCGTCACATCAAGCGTGGCGGCAAGATCTGGATTCGCGTGTTTCCGGACGTGCCGGTTTCCAAGAAACCGCTGGAAGTGCGCATGGGTAAAGGTAAAGGCAACGTCGAGTTCTGGGTTTGCAAGATCCAGCCCGGCCGGGTGCTTTATGAAATGGAAGGTGTCGACGAGACCATTGCGCGCGAGGCGTTTCGCCTGGCCGCGGCCAAGATTCCCTTCAAGACAACATTTGTTTCCAGGACCGTAATGTAATGAATGCTGCAGAACTACGTGGAAAATCAGAACAGGAGCTGCGCGACGAATTGCTTGCGCTGCGCCGCGAACAGTTCAATCTGCGCATGCAGCGCGGCGTCAATCCGGACGCGGTTCGCAGCGCCCAGGTCAAGACCGTGCGCCGTAACATCGCCCGCGTCAAGACGGTAATGAATGAACAGCGTGCCGCCAACAAGGTTGAGAAATAGTCATGAGTGAAAAGGTTTTAAGAATCCAGACCGGTTCAGTGGTCAGCGACAAGATGGACAAGTCGGCCGTGGTTTTGATCGAGCGCCGGGTAAAGCACCCGATCTACGGCAAGTTCATGCGAAAGTCGACCAAGCTGCATATTCATGATGAAAACAATGAGTGCGCTGTCGGCGACACCGTGCAGATTTCCGAGTGCCGGCCGATTTCCAAGACCAAGTCTTGGACGCTGGTCAAGATCGTCGAAAAAGCCAACTAGGGCGCCAGGTAGAAAACTATGATTCAAATGCAGACAGTATTGAGCGCCGCGGACAATAGCGGTGCGCGCAGGGTGCAGTGCATCAAGGTGCTCGGCGGATCCAAGCGTCGTTACGCGGGAATCGGCGATATCATCAAGGTCAGCATCAAGGATGCAATTCCTCGCGGCAAGGTGAAGAAGGGCGAGGTCTATAACGCGGTGGTGGTGCGTACCGCGCACGGCGTGCGTCGTCGTGACGGTTCCGCGATCAAGTTCGACGGCAACGCGGCGGTTATTCTGAACAATAACCTGCAGCCGATCGGCACGCGCATCTTCGGGCCGGTCACGCGTGAATTGCGCGGTGAAAAGTTTATGAAAATAATTTCGCTTGCACCTGAAGTGCTCTAGCTGGATTAAGGTTATGCAAAAGATTAAGAAAGGTGACGAAGTCATTGTGATCGCGGGCCGCAGCAAGGGCCAGCGTGGTAGCGTGCTGAAGCGAGTTGGCGAAGACCGCCTGCTGGTGGAAAACGTCAACATGGTTAAAAAGCACGTCAAGGGTAACCCGCGCAGCGGCGAAGCTGGCGGTATTATCGACCAGGAATCTCCGATTCAGATTTCCAATGTGATGTTGTTCAACCCGCATACCCAGAAGGGTGATCGCGTTG
>Ga0209536_100008773_pt1 | contig 15119 bp, 13 predicted proteins | sample DeeMarSeWOR28_12_FD_187461 | JGI IMG/M metagenome (GOLD analysis project Ga0209536, IMG submission 187461) | Marine sediment microbial communities from White Oak River estuary, North Carolina - WOR-2-8_12 (SPAdes) (version 2) | ecosystem: Environmental > Aquatic > Marine > Intertidal zone >...
GACCCGTTTTGTTGACGGAAGACCCGGAGAATATATCGGAAATAAGAAAAAAGATGGATCGTGCGCTTAACGGGAAATATTGGACAAAAGCAAGCGTAATCAATGCGCTCTATGACCTTGCCGGCCGGGCCGGAAACAAGCCTGTATATGAGCTTTTGGGCGGGACATGGCGGGACCAAGTGCCCAACCTTACGGGAATGGTCGGTATCGATACGGCTGAGAATATGGTAAAAAAGGCGCTGAGTTTGACTGAAAAAGGCGCCTCAACGATCAAACTTAAAATAGGCGAATCCGTCGACCGGGATGCCGATCGCATTCGGGCCGTGAGAGAGGCGGTGGGAAGCGAGATTGGGATTCGTGTGGACGCCAACAGCCATTACGAGATGGCAGAGGCCGTAAGGCTGATAAATAAGATTGAACGGTATCGCATTCTGCACATAGAGGCCCCGGTTGATAAGCACGATATTTTAGGCCTGGCAGCGGTGAAGCAGGCGGTCGGCATTCCCATCATGAGTGATGAAAGTGTCAGGACCCCTATCGAGGCGAAAAACCTGCTCGAAATGAATGCCGTGGACATTATCAAAATAAAAGTAACCAAGATGGGGTTCGACCTGGCGGAAAGGATTTTGGAGATAACTGAAGGCAAGGGGAAGAAGTGCATTCTCGGCCACATGCTGGAGTTGGGTATCGCGGGTACGGCGGAAGCACATTTTGCAGTGGCTCATCCTCAGCTGATCGAGCCGCATGAGATCGGCAGTTATCGCATGATCGGGATATCGGAAGATATCATTCGCGAACGCGTGGATACCCAACCGAACCGCTTTACGATTAACGAAGGTCCCGGGCTGGGTGTGACCGTAGAACCGGGAAGGCTAGAACAGTACCAAGTGAGGGCCTCGTTTTAAATTAATTTTCATGGGCCCATACCGGATCGGTCTGGCGTGCCGGCGGGCAGTTCGAAACGCTTCGCTTTAGGATGCTTTTTAGAAGCATCGGGGGCAAATCCGAACCTATTTGAGGCCCGCCACGGCTTCGGCGATATTGAAACAGTAATCGCCCATTTTTTCAAAGTTGGAAAGCAGGTCGATAAACACGAATCCGGGGTCGATTTGACAATCTCCGGCGCGTAGCCTTTTCAGGTGGTCGTCCCGCATTTCCTCCCGCATGGCGTCGATTTCATTTTCCATCCGCACCGCTTCTTCCATAAAATTCGGGGCGTGTTTCTGGATGCCGGCGCTGACATGGTTGAGGAAGTTGACGACCCTGGCAGATATCTCTTTGATGTCTGCCATGGCGGCCGGGGTGAAGGGCACGTTGTTTTCAATGATGTTTTCGGCCAGCTGGGCGATGTTTTCCACCGAATCGCCGATGCGTTCGATGTTGTTGGTCATGCGCATCAAACTGGAAATTTCCTTGGCGGCGGTTTCGCTCAGATCGCCCTGATAGACGCGGGTTAAGTAGGCCGTGATTTCACGCTGCATGTCATCCAGAAAGGTCTCAATGCGCGTCCATTCGGAAAGCTTTTTAAGATCCCGGTCCTCGATCCTTAGCAGGGTGCTTTGAAACATATCGATGGCGACGGTCGCCATCCGGATAATCTCGCCGCGGGCCTGGGCCAGGGCGGCGATGGGTGAATCGATAAAACGGTCATCAAAACGGGGCATGCGGTAAGTGTCTTCGGGCTCCTTGGGCCCCGGAGACAAAAACACCACCACCTTGACCAGCAGGGGCATAAAAATAAGAAAGATGACGGCGTTGACCACGTTGAACAGAGTGTGGCCATTGGCGATGTAGCGGGCGATGTTGACCGATTCGCCGTCGACAATTTTAGCGGCCGGGCCGGTACCCATCTTCATGGTGATAAAGGTGATAAAATCCAGAAAAAAGGGGAAGATCAGCAGCATAAGAAGCACCCCGATCGCATTGAACAGGGTGTGGGAGTTGGCCGCCCGATGCGCGTCGGTATTGCCGGAGCCGATCGTGGCCAGCTGGGCCGTAATGGTGGTGCCGATATTTTCCCCCAAAACCAGGGCCATGGCCGCCGGAAAAGTCACCAGGCTCTGGGTGGCCAGCGCCATGGTCAAGCCGATGGTGGCTGAAGACGATTGCACCAGGACGGTTAACAAGGTGCCCACCGCTACGCAAAGAAGCGTGCCGCCGAGGGTGTCGGCATTGAATTTAGTAAAAAAGGCGATAAAATCAGGGTCGCTTTTAATGGGCGAGAGCCCGTTTTTCATCACATCCATGCCGAAGAAAAGCAGGCCGAACCCCAGAATGACGTCCCCGGTATAGCGGTATTTTTTTTTCTGGGTGAAAAACTTTAATAAAACGCCCACCGCGATGGCCGGCAGAGCGGCCTTGCTCAGCTTGAACGCGATCAGCTGGGCGGTTACGGTGGTGCCGATATTGGCGCCCAATATGACGCCCACGGCCTGATGCAGGGTCATGAGCCCGGCGGTCACAAAGCCGATCAGCATCACGGTGGTGGCTGAGGAAGACTGAACCACCGCGGTGACCCCGGCGCCGGTCAAACATCCGATGGCCCGGTTGGAAGAAACCGCGCTTAAAATCATCTTTATTTTTTTGCCGGCCGACATCTGCAGGCCCTCGGTCATTATTTTCATGCCCAGGACAAAGATGCCCAGTCCGCCGATCGTCTGGACTAAGACATTGATTATACGCAACCTTTTAAAATCCTTTTAATAATTCGAATCTGAATATAGAATAACTCTGAGGCCTTCCTTCTATTTTCCTGCAAATTTAAAAATTTTCTATGGATAAGTCAAGTTTATAAACATGGGGAATTTTTTAATGATATGGCGACCCTTAGGGATGCAGGAAGTCCGGGATCAAGGCGCCGGAGGCCGGCCGCAGATCGGGGTGTCGAATGAAATACTCTAAAACTACAAGAAGTTGGGTTTTTTAAAAACACACAGAGATAAAATCAGACTCTCAATTATAGGCCGCTGAATTGCTGAAAAGCAAGCGCTGTGGCGTGTATTGCAATGACGAGCCCAGGATAAAAAATGATAGTGAAAGACAATAACGCCATTAGTCAACTTAAAATTGCAGATACAAGGGGTTTTCTCGGAGCCACTCCTTTTTAATCAGAAGCATCCACCGCAATCACCATGGGATGCCCCTTGTGCATACTTACCTCCACCGGCAGCCCGTAAACCGCTGCAATCGTTTCGGCCTCGACGTCTTTGGCCCTTCCGGCGGCATAGATGGCGCCGTCTTTTAAAAACAGATACTTGTCGGCAAATCGCAGGGCCATGTTCAGGTTATGCATCGTCATAACGGCGGCAATGGCATGCTCCTTGACGACCTGTCGAATCAGCCTGAGAATCTGGATCTGGTTTTTTAAATCCAGGCTGCTGATGGGCTCATCCAGCAGCAGCAGTCTGGGTTCCTGGACCAGGGCGCGGGCGATGGAGACTTTCTGCAGCTCACCCCCGCTCATCTGATCAATGTAGCGCATGGCCAAGGGCTGAAGGTTCAGTCGGTTGATGGCCGAGTTCACGATCTTCAGATCCTTTTTGGAAACCCGCCAGGAAATATGGGGCCGTCGTCCCAACAGGATGGCATCAAATGCCGTTAACCGGACGCTTTCGGACCGCTGGGCCACATATCCCACCCGGCGGGCAATTTCCATCGAATTCAGGGAGAACACATCCTTTCCATTCACCCAGACTGTGCCCCCTTGGGGCGACAAAATCGCATTTATGCATTTGAGCAGGGTTGTTTTTCCGACTCCGTTCGGCCCCAGAATGGCCAGCAGTTCGCCGCCGGCCAATTCGAATTTTATTTCGCTTAACACCTGATGACTGTTGTAGCCGAATGCGATATCGTTTACTTTCAGAATCATCGTCGGTAGCCCTTTACAATCAGGTAAATAAAAACGGGAGCGCCCAAAAACGCCGTCAGGATGGATACGGGCAGCAGATGGGGTGCCAGTATCAGGCGCGCCGCCGTATCGGATCCCAGCAAAAGCAGGCTGCCCATCACGATCGAAGCGGGCAGAAGAAAGCGGTGGTCGCTGCCGATCAAGCGGCGAACCATGTGCGGACAAACCAAACCGATAAAGCCGATGATGCCCAGAAAAGCGACGATGACCGCGGTGACCAGGGAGGTGAGCATCATGCCGACGAGCCGGATGCGTTCGACCCTGACGCCCAGTCCCTTGGCGGTTTCGTCGCCGGCGTCTACCGCGTTGTAATTCAGCCCGTTGGCGACAAAGTAAACCGTAGCAAGGAGCGTGACCATGCTCAAAATCCCCAGTTCAGACCAGCTTGCCCGCCCCACGTCGCCGAATGTCCAAAATACCATGGCCGCCAATTGTACATCGTCCGCAAAAAATTGCAGAAACATCGTTCCGGCCGTAAAAAGCGAGCCGAGCGCTACGCCTGTCAAAACCATCGTTTCAGGGGAAGCCCCCCTCACTTTTGAAATCGCCACGATGGCGCCGGCGGCCAATAGGCTGAAGATAAAGGCGATCAGGGTGGTCAGATAGATATTGGATATGCTGATCGCACCCACACTGGAACTGGTCATCACGCCCGACCCTAAAATCATAACGGCAAGGGCCGCACCGAATGCGGCCGCGTGGGATATACCCAGAGTAAACGGAGAACCCAGCGGATTGCGCAGAATCGATTGCATCACCGCACCGGCCACCGACAGACCGGCGCCGGCTACGACTGCGGTAAGAATTTGCGGCATCCGGATACCCCAGATAATGATGTTGAATCTCTCCGAAACACCAGCGCCCGCAAGCGTTTTGATGACCGCGATGATGGGCACACCGGCCGCACCCTGGGAAATACTGAATAATACCATAAATCCCAATGCGGTCAGGCAAATCAAAATAAATAGGATTTTGCGCCCCACATAGCGAAGGTATGCCGTATCGAGATTGTTTTCGTTTAAATGCATCGCTTTTTTTAATCCAAGGCCACCGGCTTAAAAGCCAGGTTGCCAAGGGTTGCATCCAACTGACGAAAGACCGCTTTCCCGACCAAAAATGTGAAAATTTCATCTGCCCGGGCAGCCGGACTCATGTCGGAAAACCGATCCGGGTAAAGCACTGTTCCGATAAAATAGGCGTTCGCCAGAATGGACCCGAAATTTTGGGTGTACCAGTTGTATGGCAGAAGTCCATAAACCTTGTTGGTCTTGACTGCGGTCAACGACCGGTAGGCCGGATCGGTTTTCAACTCATGCAGCGCGCCGGCATCCGCGCCCATCTGCAGGGTCGACAAATCCACAAACAGAATGTCCGGATCCCAGGCCACGATTTTTTCCTTGGCGATGTTGCCGTGCTGCAAGGCCTGCTTCTTTAAGGACGGATCAAATGCCAGGTTACGCGCCCCGACAAAATTAAAGGGCGGATAGCCCGGCTCGGTCGACTGGAAGCCGTGAGGACCCCGATGGGCCACGCCTCCTAAAAAGCAGGAAGGACGCTTTTCCGGCGCAATATCCCGGGTGCGCTGCTTCAGATCCGCAACCAAGGCATCAAAATAGGAAATGACCGCTTCGGCCCGCTTTTCTTTTCCAAGAACCTGTCCGCAGATGCGAAGGGCCTGGTATAAATCCGGGCGGTACCACCCCAGGTTGCCATAATTGAAAACGACCACCGGAATGCCCGTTTTCTGCTGCAATTCCATCGGATCATAGCCCGTTGTGCTGAAAGCTTTAATAATCACTTGAGGCTGCGGCTCAAGAGAAAGTATTAGTTCCGGGTTGTCATGCCCGCGGAATTCCCCAAAAAGCGGGCAGGACTTAAACTGCGGATTGGCCAGGGCATAGGGCCGGGCATCAAATATAGTCCGCCGCTTTTCCATGCTGTCGACCGCCACAATTTTGTCCTGACCCTGAAGATAGGTGATCAGGCGCAAGGCGCCTGAACCGGAGGCGATCAAATATTCGACTTTTTCAGGAATTTCAACCTTGCGGCCGATGCCATCGGTTATGGTCTTGGCGGAGCTCCAGGCGGGGACGGCCACAAGGAGCAGCCATATACAGAGAATTACCGGGAAGTTCCATTTCTGCCTGTATAAGCTCAATCGGAAACCTCCCTTTGAAGTTTGTTCATCCATTCGGGGACCACAGGAGTTTCCACACGGTAATACCTCGGGTTGTAAGGCTTGATATCGACGACCGGACTACCGTCCACAGCCTCAAGCCCTTGAACGCGCAGGACGTTTCCGATTCGCTGCACCAGACGGACGGCGGTGACCAGCACCGGATTCGGACGCGCCGGGCTGCAGGTCGCGAAAATCCCTTGCCGGGGAATGTCTTGGCGGCCCTTGGGGTGAACTTTAACGAGGTTGCGACGCTCCGCGGCAACAAGGTGCGGCCAATATAGAACCAGCAGATGTGAAAAGCCTTCGATGCCATCCAGTGTTCCGGAAAGTTCCTCAGCCAACACGATTTCGCTGACCGAGGATTCAAGTTTTTCGCGGTAGGCCGTTTCTTCCTGCGGCATCCGCACCTGCCGGGCCAGCCCGTCATCCCCGGCCTGGAGGGTCGGCTCCTTGAGCGGGCTGCGGACAATGCCGACCGGTACGAGTGTGATGGGGTCCGCGGTCGTTCGTTTGTAACATGGGTGGTCTTTTGCCCTGATGTTCATCGTGTTCGGCCTCCCGTATTCATTCACCGCTTAAGCAGGTTCGTATCAAGGAAAACCAACAGGCGGTTTTGGTTAACATCGATCAGCCGGTTTCGATCTTAAGTGTTACATTTTTTAAATTCGTAGCACTTTGAATTTGAATTGTCAAAAAAAATTTTAAGCGTGAAATTTTAAAACTTAGCCGATTAGAATTTTCTAAATTTCTATGGGGAGGTGGGAAGGTCCGCTTTTTGAGGAGGGATAAATAGGATTATTTGTGATGTTGAGTTTTATGCGGACTTAACCGTCCTTTTCCCAACGGCGACCTGAGCCGCCATTTCCATTTCAAGCAATCCAGCGCCGCTTGATGTTTCGCAGGCTGATGAAAAATAGTCCTGCGCAGAAAAATACCAGCAATATGAAATCAGTCAGCAGGGACATGGTGTTTCTCATGTTGAAGGCCCCATGAAGAATGTCGGCGCCGTAAGTCAGGGGAAGGACGTAAGCAATCGGCCGGAGAAAAATCGGCAAGCGCTCAATCGGAAAGAACAGCCCGCACAAAAAAATCATGGGAAAGCGAAAAAAGTTGGAAAAGGTCTGGGCTTCAAAAACTTCACTGACGGAGACGGCGATGAAAAGCCCTAGAAAGGTTGAGGTCGCCGCAATGAGAACTATGGCGGGAATAGCGCTGCTCCAGGCGGCTTGGGAAAGGTCGCTTAAAAAGGCCGCAAGGATGATGGGGATTAAGGCGTTGACCGTGCCGAAAAGGATCGCCCCCGAAGTTTTGGCCAGCATCAAAAGTTCCAGGGGTATCGGCGCCAGCAGCAGCCGATCAAAGGAGCGCCCTTTTTTCTCGAAGGTGACCGTAACGGCCAGCATGGAGGTAGTTCCAAAGAGAATGGAAACGGCAACCACGCCTGGGAGTAGAGACAGGATGTCTTCCAAGCCTCCACCGGATTTGATAAAGAACATCCCTGTCCAGGCCAGCGGGAAAATCAAGCCCCAGCTGATATTGGGCGGTTTAAGGTAATAGGCCCGCATGTCCTTGATGAGAATATTCCAGAAAGCGATCCACCGTTTCACGCCCCGCCTCCTTTTTTTTCCTTTTCTTTGCGCAGGGCGTCCACCTCGATGCCGGTGATCCGCACGAAGACATCCTCCAAGGACAGGCGCACTTTCCGGGCTTCGGACACCTCGGCGCCCTGCTCCTCCAAAAAACGCACCAAAGGGCCGACCTGAACGGGCTTGTCGGCCTCAACCCGCAGCACCCCCTGGGGAAGCGCTTGGAAAACAAGATGTGGAAATGCTTCGGAAAGTATTGCATGCAGCCCGGGCTTTGAGTTTGACACGGCCAATTGCATCACATGCTTGTCTTGAATGGGCTGGATGAGGTTGGCCAAGGTATCGATGCGGACGACGCGCCCTTCGACAATGAACGCAATGCGGTGACAGAGACGTTCGGCCTCCTCGATATAGTGGGTTGTCAGGAAGATCGTGGTGCCGCTGTCGTTCAAGCCGGCAAGAATTTGCCGGATCTGCCGGGCGCTGGCGACGTCGATGCCAGTGGTGGGTTCGTCTAGAAAGAGGATCGGCGGGTTGTGAATTATCCCGGCGGCGATGGCGAGTTTCCGTTTCATGCCTTTTGAAAAACCACCGAACTTTCTATTGCCGGCCTCGGTCAAATCGAAAGTCTCGAGCAGCTTACGCGCACCGGTTTCCCTTTCCCGCTTTCGCATGCCGTAAAGCGCGGCACAGAAGCAAAGATTATCAAAACCGGTCAATTCGGGATAAAGGTTGCTTTCATCAGGAACAACGCCAATCAAGTGCTGGGCTGCCTTTGGATCGTCTGTGCAGTCAATGCCTCCAATCCGAAACGAGCCCTGGTCAGGCCGGGCCAAGCCGGTCAGCATATTGATGGTGGTGGTTTTACCCGCGCCATTGGGTCCAAGGAATCCGAAGATCTCTTTTTCATGGATTAAGAAAGATATGCCGTCTACCGCAATGATTTTTTCATACGCCTTCGACAGCCGGTCAACTTCTATAAGTGCCATGGCATTCCCTGCCTGTTTCTCCGGACATTCGGGATCGGGAAACAACCCGCGCTTGGCGTGCGGTCTTAACTTAGGGATTTTTTCGGTCCGGATTCCCTTTTCTCTGCGTGACATGGATGCGTTTTGACATCTCCGTGGCACTCCCGGATTTGCTCCGGAGTGCACTCCTCGGGCTTTCCTTTCAGCTTGTCAGGACGTTCACAACAGGATTGACACATGATTTTTACCTCCTTTCCTGATAACCCTCTATTTCCGGCACGTACGCGATGGCATAAGCGGTTCGATATTGCCGGCCGATGGGTTATCCGCTGCAGTTCACCGGTCACCATTTCCAAGGTATTCTTTTTTAAGGCATAATGGGTCCAATACCCCCGCTTTTCTCCCTCTACCAGGCCGGCCTGCTTTAAAACTTTGAGATGCTGGGAGACGGCGGCCTCTGTAACGCCCAAATGCTGGGCCAGGGCCCTTCCGCAAAGATCCTTGTCTAAAAGCAGTTGAATCAGCTTCAGCCGGGTCTCGTCGGAAAGGGCTTTAATTGCGGTCAGGAATGCTTTCATGGCAAAGATTGTTTAATTAAGTATATGCTTAATTAAATCTATCGTTCCTGTCAACAATAAACTTGAGGTCATTTGAAAGCCCAAAAGAGCTTTTCGAGTTTTAACGTCTTGTAAAAGTAAGACCGATGACCCCTGCAGCATTCTCACCCAAGTGTTTTCGGGCTTGATAATTTGTGCACACAGGGGGAGTGAGCGCCTTTACAAAGGGAAAGATGAACATTTATAGTTTTATAAGGGATTAAAACTGTTGGGCGTGCCTATTGCCTGAATCTTGCATGAAAATTGATGAGAAGTTGTTCTATTGCCGAATATCAAAGGCTTGAGGAAAGATTTTAATTTACAGGCATAACACCCAAATGGTAGAAAAGGATGAAGATCTTTTTTCTCATCAATTTTCACCCTGCGGGCGAGCCGGAGGCTCCCATCTGCGGCGTTATTCAGGGCTTGCAATAGGGCGACTATGGCTACGCCCTGAAATGCCTTGCATATGGGAGCCTCCAGCTCGTGTAACATTCAGGTATTTATTCCAAAAAACAAGATTAAGATGAGGATATGCCATGGCGGAAAAAGATGATTTTGAGAAAATTTTCACCTACTGCATCCACTGCGCAGCATTGTGCGGCGTGATCGCTTATATGCGCGACGGCTTTCTCGTGAAGGTGGAAGGAGACCCGGAGTCCTTGCACAATGCCGGCACGCTTTGCCCCAAAGGGCTGGCTGCCAAACAGGAGATATACCATCCGGACCGTCTCAAATATCCGATGAAGCGCACCAAGCCCAAGGGGGAGAATGACCCGGGCTGGGTACGCATCACCTGGGACGAGGCCCTTGACACCATTGTAGCCAATATGGAGGAAATCAAGGAAAGCTATGGGCCGGAGGCATTCTTCTTTCAGAAAGGCTCTACCGGAGGGTCATCGGGCTCGGAATGGTATTCCCTCTTCAACAGGTTGTCTAATATCTACGGGAGTCCCAACTTTGGCGGCACGGCGCACATCTGCTGCTATACCCGCAGTTGTCCCGGGCTTCCTTTAACTCTCGGGATGAGAGGCGAGCAACCCAGTATAAATTACGAAAAAACCGAGTGCATGCTGATCGTCGGCTTTAACCTCCTCCACACCCGGCCAAACATCGCACGCAGGGTCTTGGATGCCAAAGCGCGCGGGGCCAAGTTGATTGTGGTGGACCCGCTTCTTTCGCCTACCGCGGCCAAAGCGGATGTCTGGCTTGGGCTCAGACCCGGCACGGATCTGGCCCTTTTTCTAGCTATGCACCATGTGATTGTCCGGGAGGCGCTATACGATGTCGATTTTCTTAAAGCCTGGACCAATGCCCCCTTTCTGGTCAGAGACGACAACGGCCTTTTTCTTCGCGGAGAAGGCGGCCAGAGTTGTCTGGTGTGGGATGAGGAGTCCGGGTCTCCGGCCCCGGCTGACCCGTGGCTCTCCGCAGGAGTTAAGCCGGCGCTCCAGGGCGCTTATACCGTGAACAAAATAAACTGCCGGCCCGCCTGGCAGCATTTCTGTGATCTTGTTGAACCCTGTTCGCCTGAATGGGCACAGGAAATTACCCGGGTGCCGGAACAGCGAATCCGGGAGGTGACCAGGATTTTCGCCGCCGCTAAACCCGCCAGTGTGGACTGGTATAACGGCTTGATGCGAAATTCCAATACCTATTACACGGCCGTGGCCTTGGCTTTGCTTCCTGTAGTCACCGGCAATTGGGATGTGCCGGGCGGATTGACCTATGGCACCCGAACTAGATTAAACGTCCCCAAAAGCCTGCAATATCTGCCCCAGGACTGGGTAGAAAAAAGCCTGGTTGCTCAGGCCGGGCTAAAGGTCACTGCCCTTGGAACAAAGCAGGTTGGGCCGATGAGCCTGGTAGCCGAAGCTATGCTTACGGGAAAGCCTTATCCGATCAAGGGAATGCTGTCCCTGGCCTCGGGGGTGGGCACCTCCAACCCCAACTCCAAGAAGATGATGGCGGCATTACAGCAACTGAAATTCTGCGCCATGGGCGATTTCTGGGAGACGCCGGCGATGGCTCTGGCCGATATCGTGCTGCCTTGTGCCACCCCCTGGGAATCTGAATTCGTTAACTATAATCCCCCCTATCTCATGCATCGCCGACCCATTGTCCAGCCCCGGTACGAAGCATGGCCGGATCTCAAGATCATCTTCGAGCTGGCCCGGAGACTGGGCTACGGAGAGCTGTTCTGGGACGGAGATATGAAGAAGGCCTTTAATCATATGCTGCAACCCTTCGGTGTCACCGTGGACGATCTGGATGCTCAGCCGCGGGGGGTGTACTTCAACCCGCCTGAACCGCGGTATAGAAAATACGCCGAGAAGGACGAACAGACCGGCAAGCCCAAAGGGGTCGACACGCCAACCGGCCGGCTGGAGATCTACTCTGAAACGCTTAAGACCCTTGGTTATGACCCTCTACCCCACTGGCAGGAACCTGAACCAGGTCCTTTCAGCACTCCGGATCTGTCCCGAGAGTTTCCTCTGACTTTGAGCTTCCAGCCCAGGCCCATGCACTGGATTCACGGTCAGTTCCGGATAGTGCCCTGGCTGAGGGAGTGTCAGCCGGAACCCTTCGCCTGGATCAACCGAAGGACCGCAGCAACGCTGGGAATTCACGAAGGTGATCCGATATTGATCGAGACTCCGAAGCGAGATGGGACCTTGCAGGGTTACATTCGGCTCAAGGCCCACCTTACTGAGACGCTTCACCCCCAGGCCGTCGGCGTCCCCTATGGGTGGTGGCAGGGGTGTGAAGCTTTGGGCTTGAATGATTGCGGAAGTTTAGATGGGTCGGCCAACGTCAACGATCTTCTAGATGACCACTTCCGGGACCGGGTGAGTGGCACCATTGGAATGGGCAGCTACCCATGCCGCGTCAGAAAGGAGTGATTATGGCCAGGTACGGTTTAACCATAGATCTTGGCCGCTGCACCGGCTGCTATGCCTGTGTTGTCGCCTGCAAATCAGAGAACGCTACGCGGCCCGAAGTATCCTGGATACGTATACAGGAGGAAGAGGCCGGAGAGTATCCCGAGGTGTCAAGACGCTATACACCCGTTCTCTGCATGCAGTGCGGGACGATGCCCTGCGCCCGGGTTTGTCCTTCAAGCGCCATCTATATGGGCGATGGCGGGATTGTCCAAATAGACCCCGACAAATGCCTCTGCCAGGAGACCTGTCCCTGCCTTGATGCCTGTCCTTTTGAAGTTCTTCAAGTAAACAGGGGTAAAAAAGCCTATTTTCCGGATTACCCGGTCCCCTCTGACAAAGAGGCATATGAAAACCACCGGGACGGCGTGGTGGAGAAGTGCAACCTTTGTTCTCAAAAGATAAGCGCAGGGCGGCTGCCTGCCTGTGTTCAGGCCTGCCCGACTCAGGCGATGCTCTTCGGTGATCGAAATGATCCCAACAGCGCGCTGGCCAAAGCCATCTCCTCCGGACGCGCTCGAGACCTGAAGGAAGGGCTAAAGGTAAACCCGGCTGTGGTATATATTGAGGACTGAGGTCCTTATCCTTTCATAATGTAGCAGCTTGTCGACGGCCCCAAGCAGCAGCTTGCGGTTTGTGACCATAATCTTTTGTTCCCTTCGTTAAGGCGTAAGGCGATAAAGCGCCATATGGGCCAATCTCCCGCCCTCTTCCAGCCCAAATCCCGCCTTGCCTGCCAATTTTTTAATCGCTTCCGGACTGAGCCGGCGTTCCAGGGGCGGCCCCTGCTCCTGTGCTTCATGGGGCCATTCGAGTACAACAACCCTGCCCCGAACGACCCGTCTGACTTCTTTGAGCACCCTCAAGGGATGATCTAATTCATGCAGCACATGGCCGAGGAAGACCACGTCAAAAGAATGGTCTGCAAATGGGATATGTTCCGCCCTGGCTTTGAGGAATCGGGCTTTGGAAACAATTCCGCGGGCAACCGCCAGCAGCTCGGCGCAGGCGTCCAGGCCGATTACGACAGGCACCAATTCGCAAAACGCTTCGGCAAACACACCCGTTCCCGTGCCCACGTCGAGAAGACTCCGGGCGGCTAAATTTTTTATGCTCAACGCCACGACCCGCTCGACTTCGAGCAAAGCAACCCGGTCAGGTGCACGCAGCCGCTCTGGGTCGCCGTGAAAGTGAGGGGCGTGCCTGTTTGAGTCTTTCATGACCGGCGGCTTCTTAACCGCTTTCATCAAACGAATCCTTCGTAATGGGCTCAATCGGCCTGCCGTCTATGGTGATGGATATTTTATTTTTATCCATGGCCAAAACGATGGACCGATCGGTATGGCCGGCAAGCGGCGAATATTTAATTCGCAATTGCGCAAAATCCAAATTTTCCAGCGCCCGCCGGGTAAGTTCGATGCTCTTTTCAATACGCCCTTTCCCTTTCACTTCTTTTTTAAAATAGTCTGAAAGCGCCCGGTTGTAGAGTCTTTTTATTTCGGTCTCTATGCAGTGTGCGGAAAGATCAAGCTTAATTTTCATGGCTGAATTTCGAAAAAATATATTTGGATTTGTCAGTAAACCCTGACGTTGCATAAATAACATGGCAAAGAGTGAGCAACAAATCGATATTTTAACGAAAATCATTCAAGCAGTCCCCATTGGCAGTTCAAACCGTGGGTGCATTTTAAGGATGGGGTCGATTGATGCCATGTTTTTTACCCGTTGGGAAAGCCGGAGGACTCCGGATCCTGCGTTACCAAGGGCTCGCAGTAGCCGACTACGGCTTCGCCCCTGGATGCCTCTTGGCTCTGAAGCCCTCCGGCTTTTGCAACGATAGGGTAAATATAGTCTCAAAGGTGGTCTAATGCAAGATGTCCGCCTTTGACGACGCCAATCCTTTAGTGACCGTATTCAAAGTGGGAAGCCATGGTTATTTTGGGGAAAACCTGTTTGTGGAAATTTTATCAAAGGTTATACCATTGCATTCCGCTCGATTGTTGCAATTTAGCAACACGATCTAATCCGCTCGCTACCGGTGTTGACTCTTTTGCCCTCATAACTTTTCGATATTACAGCATTTAATTTTTTGGTCGCAAGGTTTGGATTTTGGCATAAAATTTGAAGAAGCATGTTTATGGGACAGCGGTATTTGGTATGAAAGCAGCATTGCCTACTCGGATCCGAGGTTCCGGATGCCGGGAGAGAACAGTGAGAACAATCGGGCATTAGGAAAAGATTAAGCGGCCATGTTTAACTATAAATATATTTTTGGGCCGGTGCCTTCCCGCCGCCTCGGAGGGTCGCTGGGGGTGGATCTGACCCCCTTTAAAACCTGTTCGCAGAATTGCGTTTTTTGCCAATTGGGCCAGACCACGCACCGGACGGTTATTCGTCGTGAATATTATCCTTTGGACGAAATTATTTTAGAACTGAAGGATTGGATCAAGAGCGGTGCTGAAGCAGACTGTATCACGCTGTCCGGATCCGGCGAGCCGACCCTTCACAGCGGGTTTGGAGAAATCCTGAAGTTCGTCAAGGAAAACAGCGAGATCCCCGTTGCTATTCTGACCAACGGAACACTGCTCAACCAACCGGAGGTTCGAGATGCGGCCTGTCTTGCAGACATTGTCAAAGTTACTCTGAGTGCTTCGGACCAAACTTCATACGAGTGGGTAAACCGCCCCCATCCGGAACTTCGTTTCGAGCAGCTGATCGAGGGGGAAAAAGCCCTGCGCGCACAGTTTGAAGGCGAGTTGTGGTTGGAGATATTTCTGGTAAGCGGCATGAATGCGATGCCGACCGAAGTCAAGAGAATCGCAGGGATTGCCTCAGAAATCCGTCCGGATCGAATTCATCTGAACACTTCGGTCCGCCCGCCGGCCGAGGATTTTGCAGCCGCTGTTCCTCTGGACCGGCTGGAATTGCTGGCCGGCTATTT
>Ga0209536_100008774_pt1 | contig 15118 bp, 12 predicted proteins | sample DeeMarSeWOR28_12_FD_187461 | JGI IMG/M metagenome (GOLD analysis project Ga0209536, IMG submission 187461) | Marine sediment microbial communities from White Oak River estuary, North Carolina - WOR-2-8_12 (SPAdes) (version 2) | ecosystem: Environmental > Aquatic > Marine > Intertidal zone >...
GGGCCAGCCGCACCCGGCCCTGCGCAGCATGGACGACGAGAACCGCGTCATCTACCTGTCGGCCCTGCCCAAGGTACTGGCGCCCGGGCTGCGGATCGGGTTCATCGTGGCCGCGCCCGCGCTGATTCGCGAGGCCCGGCGGCTGCGGCAGCTGGCGATCGGCCGCCCGTCCCTGCTCAACCAGCGCACGGCCGCCCTGTTCCTGTCGCTGGGGCACTACGACGCGTTCATGGTAAGGATGCACCAGGAGATGAGCCGGCGCTGGACTGCGCTGCGCGATGCCCTTAACCACTACCGCGCCAATATGATCACGATGCCAAACCAGGGCGGCTCGGTGTTCTGGGTCAAGTGTCCCGATTCGATCGATGTCGAAACGTTGGCGAGCGAGGCGGCCAAGCGGGGCATCCTGATCGAACCCGATACGCACTACTACGCGGGCAGCCGATCCTCCCGCAACTGTTTCCGCATGGGCGTGACCAGTATCCCGGGCGAGCGGATTCGCGAAGGCGTAAAGCAACTGCGCGAACTCATGTGGGAGTTGGCGAGCGGCGAGGCCGAGTTCCTCGACATGGAGGATCCTGCCCTGCTGCGCGGAGCGGAAGTGGAATCCGTCATGAGCGGATCGACCTGGATCTACAAGACAGTTTACGGCGATCCGGCCACCTTCAGGCTGCATCCGGACGGCCGGCTGAGCGGACGGGCCGGCCATGCCGATGAGGAGCACGACGAGGGCCTTTGGTGGGTGGAGGGCGACTTGTGGTGCCGCCAGTGGAAGCAGTGGGCCTACGGCGAGCCCAAGCGCTACTATATCAGCAGGCAGGGGCAGCAACTGCGCCTGTATAACGTCAGCGGCCGGCTGGTCGATTCGGCCATCATTCATCCCCGCGAGGATTGACTGGCACCATGTCCGGGCGCGATCTGGCCCTATGCGAACCGCGGCGCCGGGGGCTAATCTCCTCCTGAACCGGCGCGCGGGCACTGCGCGCCGGAACCGAGCGGGAGGTACCCTTGGCGCATCTTTCCATCGCTGCCCTGCAACTCGAGCTGTGCGTCGAGGACAATCTGTCCCTGCTGGAGAAGGAGATCGGGAAGGTCAAGCAGCGCTTCCCCTGGATCCAGATGGTGGTGCTGCCGGAGCTGTGCACCTTCGGGCCGAGCACCTCCCTGGCCGTGACGCTGCCCGGCGAAGTCGAGAACTGCTTCCGCGAGGCGGCCCGGGACAACGATATCTGGCTGATCCCCGGTAGCCTATTCGAACGCCGCGGCGATCAGGTTTTCAACACGGCCCCGGTGATCGACCCGCAAGGCGAGGTCGTGGCCCGCTACAGCAAGCAGTACCCGTTCCTTCCCTACGAGAAAGGCGTCGCTTCAGGCGACGAATTCGTCGTGTTCGACGTACCCGGAGCCGGCCGCGTCGGCCTGATCATCTGTTACGACATGTGGTTCCCCGAGACCGTGCGGACGCTGGCCTGGATGGGCGCCGAGGCGGTGCTGTGCCCGAGCCTGACCAACACCGTGGACCGCACCGTCGAACTGGCGATCGCCCGCAGCAACGCGGCCACCAACCAGCTGTACTTCCTGAACCTGAATTCGGCCGGTCGCCTGGCCGTGGGCCAGTCGATTTTCGTGGGTCCCGACGGACAGGTGATTCACCAGGCCGGCGCCGGCCACGAAGTCATTACGGTCGAAGTGGATTTCGAGCACGTTCGCCGGGTCCGGGAACGTGGCCTCCAGGGCCTGTGCCAAACGCTCAAGAGCTTCAGGGACCACCCGACCGACTTTCCGCCGTACCGCGATGCCCAGTCGGACCCGGGCGCGTTCGGGAAACTGGGTGTGCTCGCGGTTCCCGGCAAGGAGCCGTTGGCGTGACCGCGCGGATGCGCGACGCCGGCCGTCGGGCGGATGCGGCCCACTGCAAGGAAAAGCCGCGGCCCGCGGGGACATCGAGCCGCGAATCAACAGGATAACCAACGAGAGGATTCCATCCATGCATCGAACCAGACCGATCAAGCGAAACACCCTGTCAGCGGCGATCGCCGCCGCCCTGCTGATCACCGGACAGCACGCGCTGCTGGCGCAGGAGCAGGCCGGTGAGTCTGACGAGGGGCTGGCGATGGAAGAGATCATCGTCACGGCAACGCGCCGTGATTCAACGGTCGCGGAAATCCCCTACAACATCTCCGCGGTCAGCGGCGATTACATCGACAGCGGCAAGATCCTTTCAACCGGTGAGTTGCTGCAAGGCGTGCCGGGCGCCAACGTGATCGATTTCGGCGCGAGGAATTCCGGCAACGTCAATGCCATCCGCATCCGCGGGCTCGCGATCGACAGCAGCATCAACATGGACGTCGCCCTGTCGGGGGAACCGCCCGTGTCGACCTACATCAACGACACGCCGGTTTTCGCGAACATGGTGCTGAAGGACATCGAGCGCGTCGAGGTACTGCGCGGCCCACAGGGCACGCTGTACGGCTCGGGTTCCCTGGGTGGAACCGTCCGCTACATCACCCGCCGCCCGGTGCTGGGATCTTTCGAAGGCCGGGTCGAGGGCTCCTTCAGCCAGACCAGCGGCTCCAGCGGCAACAACTGGGACGCCGACGTGACGCTCAACATCCCGCTGGGCGAGACCTTCGCGGCCCGGTTGGTTGCAGGCACCCTCGATTACGCAGGCATTTTCGATCTGCCCAATGCCTACGTGCTGGACGGCCAGGGCTTTCCGGTTGCTCCCAACGGCATCCTGGACGAAGCGGCCGTCTACGAACGGATCGAAGACGTCGACACCGTCGATGTGGACTTCGCCCGCCTCTCCCTGCTGTGGCAGCCCAATGACAAGTTCGAAGCCCTGCTCTCCTGGGCGCACCAGGAAGACGATATCGGCGGCCGCATGATGCCGACCGAGGGCACGGATGGCTGGGGCGATCCCTACGGCAAGTACGAAACCGGCTCGGTGCAGCGGGAGCCCTCATCCCGCGAAGTGGATGTAGTTGCCTTGGAGATGTCCTACGATTTTGGCTTCGCGACCCTGACCAGCAGCACGTCGGGCTACGACCACAGCGGCGACAGCATCAGCGAAAACACCGGTTTCTCAGCTCAACAGGGCTGGTTGAGCTTCTACTACTACAATTACCCGCGCCCGATGCACTCGGCGGTGCGCAGCTATTCGGACGAGGCGTTCATCCAGGAACTGCGCCTGGTGTCCAACACCGAGGGCGCCGTGGACTGGATCGTCGGCCTTTTTTACCGCGATCAGGACGCCCGCTCCTCGCAGGTCAATTACCTGCGCAATTTCTACAACTGGGCCTGGACGGCATGGGGCTGCTGCGTGCTCGGCGATGACGATTTCCGTTATGACCGCCAGGAGAATTTCGAAGACAAGGCCGTGTTCGGCGAACTCACGTGGAACATCAACGACCGCTTTCGGCTCACGGGCGGCTTCCGCTATTTCGATCTCGACTACACGAACGACACCTTCATGGGCGTCGGTCTGTACGAGTCCTTTTCGATCAACGAGCGGAGACAGTTCGACGGCAGCGATTCGGACACGCTGTTCAAGTTCAACCTCGCCTACGACGTGAACGAAAACGCGATGCTGTACGGCACGATTTCCGAAGGTTTCCGGCGCGGCGGCACCAACGCCGTGCCGCTCTCCGGCACCTTTGCCGAGGATCCGGCCTGGCTGCGCTACGAGCCCGACACCACGACCAACTACGAGGTGGGCATCAAGGGCAATTGGAACAACAGCTTCTACAATGTCTCCGTGTTTTACGTCGACTGGGACAAGATCCAGCTGAACACGGCCACGACCAACTGGGCCTTCTACGCGGCCCAGAACGGGAGCAGTGCCACCACCAAGGGGGTGGAGGCCGAGTACAGCCTCTCGTTTGGCGACGGCTGGCTGCTCAACCTGGGCTATGCCTATACCGATGGCGAACTCGACAGCGACATGATCTCGGCCGACGATGTGTACGTCGTGGCGCCGGCGGGCAGCCGCCTGCCCGGGCTGGCGGAACATACCGTCAACATGACGCTGGAGTATGCTTTCGAACTTCGCGACGGCATCGAGTGGGTCAACCGGATCAACGGTTACTACCAGTCGGAAACGAAGAACCATATCAATGACAACAGCTTTTTCTTCGGACGGACCATGGGTTCCTTCAGTCTCTGGAATTTCAACAGCAACCTGATCTTCGGGAACTGGTCGGCCGGCCTGTTCGTCAAGAACCTGTTCAACGAGGCAGGCGTGGTCGGGATCTTCACGGAGGAATACATGGGCACGGCGCCGGACCAGAACTACTACGGCAATGGCTCGAAGAATATTGTTGCGCGGCCCCGCACCGTCGGCGTGTCCGCAACCTGGAACTTCTGAGAGGCCTTTGGCTGAAACGACACTGGACCTGGCCCGGCTGCGTCTCCGCGACGGAGACGTGGCCGGGGCCATCCGGACGCTGGAGAAGATCGAAGCCGCGGCCCGCGACGACCCATGGATACTGCAGCAGGTGGCCGGGACCTATCTGCAGTGCGGACAGCACTTGCGCGCCCACCGCTGCTACGCGCGCTCGGCCGAGTTGCAGCCGTCAAATCCTGACTGCCTGTATAACCTGGCCACGTCGAAAACGGCGCTCGGCGAACTGGACGAGGCCGACCGGCTGTTCACCGAGGCGATCCGGCTCAACCCGCAGGATTACGGTGCCTGGCTCAACCGGTCGGCCCTGCGCAAGCAGACTCCCGAACGCAATCATGTCGAGCAATTGCGGTACGTCAAGAGCCACCTCGCGGCGGATGACGAGGGCCAGGTGCAGGTCTGCTACGCGCTGGCCAAGGAGCTCGAGGATTTGCAGCGTCACGACGAGGCCTTCGCGGCGCTCCAGGAAGGCTCGCACCGGCGGCGCCTCGGCATGACCTACGACGTTGCCGAAGACGAGGCGGCCATGGCCGCCATTGCCCGCTGCTTTGGCGCCGGCCTGCTGAACGGCGCTGCGCCTGGCTTCGATTCGGATCGGCCGATTTTCATCCTCGGGCTGCCCCGCAGCGGCACCACCCTGGTGGACCGCATCGTCAGCTCGCACAGCCAGGTCGAGAGTCTCGGTGAACATACTTCGCTGGCCCTCGCCGTCATGAAGCGGGCGGGCCAGGCCAAGGGCAAAGTTGCACTGATCGAGCAGTCCGCGCAGATCGACTTCGCCGAACTGGGCCGCGGCTACTGTCAGGCCATCGACGGTTTCGGCAGCCCCGCCCCGCGGCTGGTCGACAAGACACCGCAGAATTTCCTCTACCTGGGCCTGATACACCTGGCCCTGCCGCGGGCAAAAATCATCCATCTCCGGCGCCAGCCGATGGACATCTGCTACGCCATCTACAAGACGCTTTTCCGCGCCGGATATCCTTTTTCGTACAGCCTGCAGGAAGTCGGCCGCTACTACCTGGCCTACCACCGCCTGATGGAGCACTGGCGGGCGTTGCTCCCGGGCGCTTTCCTCGACGTGGACTACGAGGCCGTGGTCGCGGATCCGGGGGCCGAGACCCGGCGCATGCTGGAGTACCTCGAACTCGACTGGGAAGAAGCCTGCCTGCAGTTCCACCGCCACAGGGGTCCGGCCGCCACGGCCAGCGCCGTGCAGGTGCGCCAGCCCATCTACAGCAGCTCGGTCGGACTGTGGCGGAAATACCATCGGCAGCTGGCTCCGCTGGCCGGAAAGCTGAGAGAGCACGGCATTACCGTTGATTGAGCAGAATCGGACTGAAATACAGATGCGACTTTTCAATAACTTGAACAGGGTTTCTCCAAACAGTCTCACAGCACGGCTGTTTCTCGCGTTCCTCGCCACCGCCGGCCTCTTCTACGTCAACATCATGCCCGCCATCGTCAGCGGCCTCATCGAGGCGCTGAATTTTTCCAACCAGCAAGCCGGCTCCGTGGCTTCCGCGAACATGTACGGGGCTGCATTCGGCGCCCTGGCAATCGTTCCGTTCGTCCGGCGCATGAACTGGCGGTGGGTCGCGGTGGCCTTCCTGTTGACCCTGATCACCATCGACCTCGCCTCCATCCTGATCACCCAACCCGGCGTGCTGGTCCCGGTGCGGTTCGTGCACGGCTTCGTCGGCGGCATGCTCGTGGGCACCGGCTTCTCCGTCATGGCGCGCACCACGCAGCCGGACCGCAGTTTCGGCATGCTGCTGATCGTCCAGTACGGACTCGGCGGTCTCGGGGTCATGCTGATCCCCGGGCTGGTGCCGCTGTTCGGCACGGCCGTGCTGTTCCTGTCGCTGGTGGCTTTCAGCAGCGTGACGCTGCTGATGCTGCCCTTCCTTCCCGCTTACCACGTCGATCCGGAAGAGGCGCTGGCGCGCGCCGCGGCTCATGCCGGAGTCCGGAGGTGGCCGCTGGCGCTCACCATCGCGGCGATCTTCCTGTTCCAGGCGGCCAACATGGGCCTGTACGCCTACATCATCGGCCTGGGCGAGCATTACGGGCTCGAACTTCCGTTCATCTCGGGGACGCTTGGCGTGGCCGCCTGGCTCGGCCTTGCCGGCGCGGGCCTGGTGGTCGTGGTATCGGATCGCCTGGGCTATCTGAAATCATTGGCCACGGGCATCTTTTTGACGATCATCGCCACCTGGGCGCTGTACTTCAGCGCCACTCCATGGGTCTGGGTGGCGGCCAACTGCCTGGTCGGAGTCACCTGGGCCTATGCCATCGCCTACCTCCTGGGCCTGATGTCCCGCTACGACACGACCGGACAAATGGCCGCGTTCGGCGGTTTCGCGTCGAAGATGGGACTCGCCTCCGGTCCGGCTGTCGCCGCGCTGCTGCTGGGCGAGAGCAACTACCCCCTCGTCATCGGCGCGGCGATCATCGCCCTGGCCGTCAGCCTGCTGGCCATCCTCTACCCGGCGCGCGTGTTGGACCGCTCCGCCGGTTGAGCCATGCCGCCCGGGGGACGTCCCTTGGCCGTCCTGGCGACATCCTGGCGCCGTCCCGGCGCTGACGCCGGTCAAGGCGCCGGGCCGTTTTCGTTTGTACACTCTGAACTGCCATGAACAGTGCCAGACAACAGCCCATCCGCGTCGGCGTGGCGGACAAGAACCCGCTGATACAGGCGGCCTTGAATCACCTGCTTTCGGCTGACAGCCGCTTCGACCTGGTCCACGTGGCCAGTGACTGCGAGGGGTTCATGCGCAACGTCGCGAAGGAGTCGATCGAAGTGGGCGTCATCGGCTGGATTTTCGGACCCTGCGACGGCCGTTACATCCTGGACCACCTCAATGCCGAAGAAAACGCGCCGCGGATCGTGGTGTACACCGGCGACGAGAACAAAATGGTGCCGGCCCAGGTGATGGCGCACGGCGGAGCGGCTTTCGTCTCCAAGAGCGAACAGCCGGCCGTATTGCTGGACACCATTGCCACCGTGGCCGACGGGCGGATGGTGTTCCCGTTTATCGATGTCCGCGCGATCTACGACAATCCGCTCGCCACCCTCACCCGGCGCGAACTCGAGGTGCTGGCCGACCTGGCCTCGGGGCGCACCAACAAGCAAATCGCCCGGGATCTCGGGGTGTCGCTGAACACCATCAAGTTCCACGTGCGCAACCTGTTCCAGAAGCTCGGCGTCAACAGCCGGAGCCAGGCCATCGCGATGTACCTGCGCTCCTGAATTCACCCAAACGGGTGGTTTTCGCCCTACCCCAATAACTTGCTTTCCCCCCCCCGATGGATGTTCCTCCCATCCGCCCCGCTGGCTAGACTGGATTTATGCGCCACCGGAACAGGGCCCGGCGAACAAACCGGATCCGCATCCGGCCACCTTGGCTTCAGGAGCGACAGTGACATGATTGAGCATCAAACGCTGCAACAGCACCTTGCGGAATGGCATGGGGAGGACGACCTGCGACGGGCGGTGGCCGGGACGGTCAGCACGATCGCCGACGCCTGTTGCGCGATCGCCGAAATCATCGCGCTGGGCCCGCTGGCGGGCAAGCTGGGGGCGAGCCGGGGCCAGAATGTCGATGGCGACATCCAGGCGGAACTCGATCTCCGCGCCAACCAGTTGCTGCTCGATGAGTTGAAAGCCGCGCCAGTCGCCTGCGTGATATCCGAGGAACTGAACCTTCCGGACGGGCTCGACCCGGCCGCGCCCCTGTGCGTGGCGATCGATCCCCTGGACGGGTCATCCAACATCGATACCAATGTCTCGGTGGGGACGATCTTCTCGGTGTTTCCGATGATTTGCCAGCGCTGTGATCCCCGGCGCGAGTGTTTCGTGCAAAAGGGCAACCAGCAACTGGCCGCCGGCTACGTCATCTACGGGCCGCGAACCGCCCTGATGTTGACCCTGGGCGCAGGGGCGCACATGTTCACGCTCAACCCGGACACCGGCGAATTCTGCCTGACCGCGGCAGACGTCAAGATACCCGAGGACACCAATGAATTCGCCATCAACACGTCCAATTTCCGGCGCTGGGACGGGCACGTGCGGGCATACGTGGACGACTGTCTCAAGGGCGCCGAGGGCCCACACGGAAAGAACTACAACACGCGATGGATTGCCTCGCTGGTCGCGGAATGCCATCGCATCATGGTCCGGGGCGGGATATTCCTGTATCCGGGCGACCGCCGGCCGGATTATCAATCGGGCCGCCTGCGCCTGGCCTACGAGTGCAATCCCATCGCGTTCCTGGTCGAACAGGCCGGCGGCGCGGCGTCCACCGGGCACGAACGCATCCTCGACGTACAGCCGACGGACATCCACGGGCGCGCACCGCTGATCTTCGGATCCCGCAACGAGGTGCTGCTGCTCGAGCACTACTACCGCGAAACCCGCCCCTACCAGGAGCGCCCGCCGCTGTTCGGTGAACGCGGGCTGTTCCGCACAGGCTGAGGAAGGAGGAAATCCATGTCGGTCAAGCACCCCATCATTTCGGTCACGGGCTCTTCAGGCGCCGGCACGACCTCGGTCAAGCGGACCTTCGAACGCATTTTCCGCCGCGAGGGCATCAACGCCGCATTTATCGAGGGCGATTCCTTCCACCGCTACGACCGCGCGGAGATGAAGCGCGTCATGGCGGAAGAGGCCACCCGGGGGAACAACCACTTCAGTCATTTCGGGCCTGAAGCGAACCTGCTGGAGGAACTGGAAGCGGTGTTCCGGCAGTTCGCCGAGACCGGCACCGGCAAGCTGCGGCACTACGTCCACGACGAAGAAGAAGAAAAGCGATACGGCACGCCGCCCGGGACGTTCACCGAGTGGGAGCCGATCCCCGACGACACCGAACTTCTGTTCTACGAAGGACTACACGGGGCTGCGGTCACCGACCGTGTCAACGTGGCCCGCCACTGCGACCTCAGGATCGGCGTGGTGCCGGTGGTCAACCTGGAATGGATCCAGAAAATCCACCGCGACAAGATGGATCGCGGGTATTCCCACGAAGCCATCAAGGAAACGATCCTGCGGCGCATGCCGGACTACCTGGATTACATCTGTCCGCAGTTCTCGGAGACCGACATCAATTTTCAGCGGGTGCCGACCGTGGACACTTCGAACGCTTTTATCGCGCGCTGGATTCCGACGCCCGATGAGTCCAAGGTCGTCATCCGTTTCGCCAACCCCCGCGGCATCGACTTTCCATACCTGATATCGATGATCAGCCAGAGCTACATGTCGCGGGCCAATTCCATCGTCATACCCGGGGGCAAAATGGACCTGGCCATGCAGTTGATCCTGACGCCGATGATCCTGCAACTGATGGAACGGAGCCGCCGCGCCGGCGGCCCCCGCAAGACTGTTTCACCCCTTTCGAAATCCGCATGAAAATATCCAGGAGAGCACCATGGACCAATCGAATCGTTACGCCAACCTGAGCCTGCGCGAAGAGGACCTGATGGCCGGTGGCCGCCACGTGTTGTGCGCGTACATCATGAAGCCCAAAGCCGGTTACGGCTACCTCGAAACGGCGGCGCACTTCGCAGCCGAATCGTCAACCGGCACCAACGTCGAAGTATCCACGACCGACGATTTCACCCGCGGGGTGGACGCCCTGGTCTACGAGGTCGACGAGAAAAAGGAGATCATGAAGATCGCCTATCCCACCGACCTGTTCGACCGCAACATCATCGACGGCCGCGCCATGCTGGCGTCCTTCCTGACGCTGACGATCGGCAACAACCAGGGCATGGGCGACGTCGAATACGCGAAGATGTACGACTTCTGGATGCCCCCGGAATACCTGCGGCTGTATGACGGGCCGTCAACCGACATCAGCGACCTGTGGCGCGTTCTCGGCCGACCGGTCGTGGACGGCGGCTTCATCGTCGGCACCATCATCAAGCCGAAGCTCGGTCTCCGGCCACAGCCGTTTGCCCGGGCGGCCTATGATTTCTGGCTGGGCGGCGATTTCATCAAGAACGACGAACCCCAGGGCAACCAGGTCTTCGCCCGGCTCAAGGAAACCATTACGGCGGTGGCCGACGCCATGCGCCGCGCCCAGGACGACACGGGGCAGGCCAAGCTGTTTTCGGCCAACATCACGGCGGACGACTACCGCGAGATGATCGCCCGTGGCGAGTTCATCCTGGAAACCTTCGCGGAGAACGCGGACCACGTGGCCTTCCTGGTCGACGGTTACGTCGCCGGCCCCACGGCCATGACGACCGCGCGGCGCTATTTCCCGAAACAGTACCTGCATTATCACCGCGCCGGCCACGGCGCCGTCACGTCACCGCAGACGCAGCGCGGCTACACCGCTTTCGTGCTGGCCAAGATGGCGCGCCTGCAGGGGGCCTCGGGCATCCACGTCGGCACGATGAGCTATGGCAAGATGGAAGGCGAGAAGGATGACACCAACATTGCCTACATGATCGAGCGCGACAGCGCCGACGGGCCGTTCTACCACCAGGAGTGGCAGGGCATGCGCCCGACCACCCCGATCATTTCCGGCGGCATGAACGCCCTGCGCCTGCCCGGATTTTTCGAGAACCTGGGACACTCGAACCTGATCCTGACCGCCGGTGGCGGCAGTTATGGCCACGTTGACGGACCGGCGGCCGGGGCCACCTCGCTGCGCCAGGCCGAACAGTGCTGGCGTGAGCGGGCCAACCCGCTGGAGTTCGCCCGGGACCACCGGGAATTCGCCCGCGCGTTCGAGAGTTTCCCGGCCGACGCCGACCGGATTTTCCCCGATTGGAGGAATGTGCTCGATGCCGCAGCCTGAGAATCCGTTGGTGTTGAACCCGGTGCCGGCGGCCGTCGTGTGGGACCTCGACGGCACGCTGGTCGAATCGGCTCCGGATCTCGCGACCGCGCTCAACGGCCTGCTCAACGAGCACGGCCAGCACGGGCACACCGTTGAAAAGGTGCGCCCGATGATCGGCGCGGGCGTGGCCAAGCTGATCGAAAGGGGCTTCCGCGCGGCGGGGGCCCCGCTCGACGAGGCCGCTTGCGACAAGCTCGTGCCGCGCTTCATCGAGTTGTACACGAGTTGCGCAACCGATGAAACGCACCTGGTGGAACATGCTCGCGAGGTTCTGTCCTATTTCTACCATGCCGGAGCGCGGCAGGCGATCTGCACGAACAAACCCTACGACGTCACGATGCTGATCCTGAATGCGCTCGACATCGCCGGTTTCTTCGACTGTGTGATCGGCGGCGATTCGACCGCGGAGAAGAAACCCCATCCCCTGCCGCTGCTGGCCTGCCTGGAAGAACTGGGCGCGGAACCGGACGACGCGGTCATGATCGGCGACTCGGGCGCCGACGTGGGCGCGGCGCAGGCGGCCCGCGTGCCGGTCATCCTCGTCCCTGACGGTTACACCGGCGTGCCCGCCGTTTCGCTGGGGGCGGATTACGTGGTGGGCAGCCTGGCGGAGGTGCCGGCCTGCATTGGGCCGCGTACGACATTGCGCCAGAGCGCCTGAAGCCTTACCCGGGGCGGGCGCGCTTTTGTTATAGTGGCGTTTTGCCGGAAACTGCCCATGCGTGACTGCCTTTATCATTCTCCAATCCTGGTCATTGGCCTGGCCATCGGCCTGGCCGTAGCGGCGCTGCTGCCGCCAGCGGCCGCCGCGGCGCAGGAAGTCGATCTTTCCTGCATGAGCCACAGGATCCTGGGCAAAACCCAGGTCTCCGAGCGCTACAAGGAATATGACGTCATCCTGGTCAACGGCTGCCCCGGGCCGGTCTACTGGGCCATGTGCATCGAGCGCCTGGACCCGATGACCAGCCGGATACTCGAAACCCATACGCCAACCGGTTACATCGAAGCCGACCAGAAGATCCGGGTGAACCTGCAAATGAAACGGGGGCCCGAGTCGATGGACTTCCGCCAGCGTTTCCAGGAGTTCTACCTGGCGACCGACTATTCGATCGAACCGCAGGCCAGGGCGCAATGCACTGCCGGCGAGTGCGAAGCGGCAAGGCGCGACGTTCGCCGGCGGATCAACGCCAACCTGCAGGCCTGGGAAGCGGCCGAGACCGGGTTGCGGGAGCAGCTGGCGACCCAGTGTCCGGAGTCCGGCTGGGGCAAGACGGAACAGGTCGAAGAATGCGCAACGAAAGTCCGCGCCGGCGCGCAGCCCAGACTCGACGAACTGGCTCAGAATGACGCCGCGCTGCGGGAAGAGCTTGGGAGAACGGGCCCGCCCGGCTGCGAACTGCATGCCGGAGACCTGGTGCCCTGAAAATTACCCTGCTGGCCGGCCGGCCAGCTTCCGCAGCCTTTCCATCCGCGCCCGCGCGGCGCGGCTGAGCGCCTTCGGGTCCGCTCCGGGCCCGGCGAAGCGTTTTTGCCTTTCGTAGTATTCCGCGGGGTCGGTTCCGTCGGGTTCGACGTTGATCCGGTAGTGTTCACCGCCAAGGACCTCGTACAGCGGGAATACCCCGCTGCGGACGGCCAACCTCACCAGCTCCACGGATTCCGCGGGCTCGGTCTTCCAGCCCGTGGGGCACGGCGCGTGGATCAGGAAAAACCGGAAGCCTTCGATCTGCAGTGCCCGCCGGATCTTGTCGCGGAAGTCTTCGGGGTGGGCGATCGACAGCGTGGCCGCGTAAGGTATGCCGTGGGCCGCCATGATCCCGATGACGTCTTTCTTGCGCTCGGCCTTGCCGCGCGGCGTCGTCGTGGTGCGGGCCGCCGCCGGCGTCGCGGAACTGCGCTGGCCGCCGGTGTTGCCGTAAATCTCGTTGTCGTAGCAGATGTAGATCAGGTTTTCGTTGCGTTCAGCAGCGGCCGACAGCGTGGCCATCCCGATATCGTAGGTGCCGCCGTCCCCTGCCCAGCAGATCACGTGGGTGGTCCGCGCGCCGGGTTCGCAGTTCAGATCGTTGACCGCCGCGACGCCACTCGCGAAAGCCGGCGCCGAGGCAAAGGTGGAGGCGATAACCGGCACGTTGTAGCTGGTCGTCGGGTACGCCCCGGCCGTGACGATTCCACAGCAGGCGGGAATCACCATGGAATACGACTCGCCCGCCAGCGCGCGGCCGAGCATCGTCAAGCCGACGCTCATCCCGCAGCCGCCGCAGTTGGTGTTGCCCGGCCTCAGCAGGCAGTCTTCCCCGAATACATCGGCACGCGCCACGCTCATGCCTCGATTCCCTTCCAGACCGGCTCGCCAGCGTCTGCACGGCCGCTCAGGTCGACGACGATCTCGTCGGCCATGCCCGGCACCACATCGCCGCCGCCCACGCCGGTCAGGTAACCCTGCACGAACGTCCCGCCCTGCCCTTGCAGGCTGGCCCGCACCTCGTGCCAGAAGATCCCTCCCGTACCGGCGGAGTAGTTGCGGTCGAGCACGCCAACTTTCGCCGCCCCCGCACACAGGGCGCGGATCTGATCGCGCGGAAACGGCCGAAACATCTTGATGCGGATCATGCCGACCTTCTCACCGCGTTCCCGCCACTGGTCGACCACGTCCCGCAGGGTCGTCGCGACCGTGCCCGAGGCAATGAAAATCCGGTCGGCGTCCTCGGTCCGGTAGCTTTCCACGGCGCCGCCGACGTCCCGGCCGAACACCTCGCGGAACCGGGCCCGGTGCTCTTCCAGCACGCCGGGAACGCGCCGCATGGCCTCGTCCAGTTCCATTCGCTGCGACAGCGTCTCCGGGGGCATTGCCATGCCGCCGACGGTGACCGGGTGTTCGAGGTCCAGGTGGTGAGGCACCGCGCACGGGGGCAGATAACAGTCAACCTGCTCCTGCGTGGCCAGTTCCACTTCCATCGATGTATGCGAAACGATGAAGGCGTCCATGCAGACCATGACGGGCAGCAGGATGCGTGAGTCCTCGGCCACCCGGAACGCCAGCAGGGTCGTGTCGGCGACCTCCTGACTGGTTTCGCAATAAAGCTGGACCCAGGCAAAATCGCGGAACATCAGGGTATCGCCCTGATCCGCCCAGATATTCCACGGCGGGCCCAGCGTCCGGTTGACCGCGGCCATCACGATGGGAAGCCGATAGAATGCCGCCACCATGACGTTTTCTGCCATGTAGGCCAGGCCGTTTGCCGAGCTGGCGGTAAAGGCTCGCGCGCCGTTCAGCGCCGCGCCGATGCACACGCCCATGGCGCTGTGCTCGCTCTCCACCGGGATCACGCGGCCCTTCGAAAACGGAAAGCGCGCCACGTATTCGACGATCTCGGTCTGTGGCGTGATGGGATAGATGCCGCAAACAGCGCCTCGTGCGCTCCGGTTCGCTTCGCCGGCCAGGCTCAGCGAATGGCCCGCGGCATGATTTCCGGTTACGAGTTGCATGCTCACGCGGCCGCCCTATCCCGCCTTCATGTAGATGATTGCCCGCGAGCACTCGCTGGCGCAAACGCCGCAGCCCTTGCAGTACTCGTAATCGAAGACGAGGTCCCGGCCGTCGCGGCGCAGCACCCCGTCAGGGCAATAGGTGACGCAGCGGTCGCAGTCATTGCACACGCCGCAACTCAGGCAGCGCCTGGCCTCCTCGATGCCGGGCAAGCCCTGCCGGACTTCCGTGAAGGACCCGGCGCGACCGGCCAGGGAAATCACGTTCTCCTGCATCCGGGGCTGCCGCTCGAAGTGGTGCAGGCGCATGCGGTCGGCGCGGACCACGGTTTCCTCGGCGGGCCGGTCGCCGTACAGGCGCTCGCTGGTGAAGCGCTCATGG
>Ga0209536_100008775_pt1 | contig 15117 bp, 15 predicted proteins | sample DeeMarSeWOR28_12_FD_187461 | JGI IMG/M metagenome (GOLD analysis project Ga0209536, IMG submission 187461) | Marine sediment microbial communities from White Oak River estuary, North Carolina - WOR-2-8_12 (SPAdes) (version 2) | ecosystem: Environmental > Aquatic > Marine > Intertidal zone >...
ACGCACTAGTTTAAACAAAAAAGGGGAGTTTGCGGGAAAATAAACGGGTGATATCTCCACTGTGGTGGGGGTGCAAATCAACCATTGGCCGAATTAGGACTGGGGTGGATACATAACAATGACAAAATTTATTTCTTGTCTTTTAGGTTTGCTGGGGCTTTGCACTCTCAAGCTTAAGGAGAAGAAAGAGATTTTGGCAAGCTAACGACCACAGATGTTAGCGTGTTTTGTGCGAAGCCCTCTCAGCCCTATCCTTCAGCTAATGAATTGTTACCCCGAAAAAAAGAGGGGGAAAGTTGCTTGTTCTTAATGGTTCTTTATCGTTTTCGCAGCATTAGGATGATTACTAACCCAATTACTACGATTGCTACTATCATTCCGATTGATGTTGGTAGGAAGTAAAGATCTGCAGCAGAACTAGGTTCCTGCGTTGGCTCAGGAGTAGCTTGTGGAGCATCTTCCACGTTTATGAAGGTTTCAGCTTGTGAAGGCCAGTATGATTCGGATCCTGTGAATGTAGCATAGATTGTGTATTCACCTGGAACTTCAGGAATAAATGATGCTTTGAAATAGCCGTTTTCATCACTTGTCGTAGTTGCAACATCATAGCAGTTATTGTTTGGGTCAAGCACAGTTAATGTAACTTTGACGCCTGTCGCATTTGTGGGCTTAGCTTTCTGCATGTACAAGTATTCCATGAAAGAGCTCATGCTTTCTTCAGATACGGCTGGAACACCGTGTGGAAACTTTGCAACTGCCTTATCATCCTTTGTTGCGGGAGACTGATCAGTCACCATGCCTTCCACCAGTACACTGGATCCATGCACTGTGACTTTCGGTGATGCCGTTACCGTGGTGGCGGTTTGACCCCTGTAGAAGCAGTACATGCGATTGTCATAATAGTTAGTTGCTATGAGTTTGCCATCAGCTATAAGCCCTTGCATATTGAAACCTGGCGACCAGAAAGCTATACTCCATACCGTTTCCCCTGTTGTTGCATTGAGGCACCACATCCGTTTACCCTGATAATATGGTGGCTGTTCACTGTGCTCATTGTTGCCAGCGAAGACATAGCCGCCACCAGACGCGATTGACGAGAAGAAAGGCTGATAACCGTATGGAGTTTGATAGCCAACATCTCGGTAGCCGCCCTTCCACTCTACTTCTCCTGTCTTAACGTCGAAAGCATAGACGTATCCATCGTATGTCCCATAGAAAGCCAAACCGTAGGCTCCAGATGTGGAGTAAGTCCAGAAACTTCCCCAAGGATATGAGGTAATAGTTTTTTCGAAAAGAATGTTTCCGGTTTTAACATCTATTCCTGTTAAAGGTCTCAGTCCGTTTTGATTAGGATCGCCGAAATACTTGGGATAGACGTATACTCCACCTTCAAGAACAGCGGCACTCCCTGTAAAGCTTGCGTATTCATTGCCGAAATTTTTCGTCCAAAGTATATTGCCGGTTTCAGTGTCAAAGGCTCCAGAGTCTCTGGAGGTTGTGTGGCCGGAACCGAAGTAAAATCCTACACCGTCCTTTATCGCGGTGATGCCATTGAGCGGATAGGTTACGTTGTACACAATCCTTTGTGTGAAGTTGGCGCGGTCATCAGCGGGAAGGCTAAAGGTGCTCCATTTTATCAGATATCTCTGATCATCAACAACTTGCGTGCTGTAGACGTAAGGGGGATCGTAGAGTCCCGACATGCCTTCCACTTCGAAAAGCAAGTCCCCGGTCCATGCGCTCCACATTCTCATGGTCGAACCAAGTTGGAGTATAACTGGATTATAGGCTTCGACTGGTGGGCCTTGGGCACGCACAGTCCAAAGGTTAGGCACAGTATAGACACTGCTGCTGCGAGTATTTGGAACGTCGTTTCTAACCCATAATTCTTCTCCAGTATTTAGATCCACGCAATGAACACCATCAACTGCCTCGTAAAATCCCAGTCCGGCAACGGCACGCTGCATATATCGGGCTACATTGAACTCGTAAGGGGGGTTGCCGCCGTATGTGGAGAAACCGTATTGGTCTCCGACTATTCCGCCTGGACCCGGTGTCTTCACCCAATATATGTGAGCGGAGCCAGGCGCTCCTCCATATGGTTGATGCCAAGAGTTTGAGCCGGGCGAGTTATCGTTTTGAACCCAGTCTCCTAGAAGCGAACTCCATTCTCTATTCTCGATTGAGACTGGACGACTCCAGTATTCGGCTGGTAGTGGGGTTGGTTGGTATCCAGGAAGTTGCTCTTCCTGTACAACGACTTCTGTTATTGGGCTTTCGGATGGTCCATAGATATATTCCTCTGTTAGATAGCGATCAAACGCTGAGCCTACGCTAGTTGTTTGATAAGGGGTTCCTATTGGCAGTGTCTGTCCAGGATAAATTGCTTTCAATTTATATGTGCCTAAAGTCTTAGGTTTCCATTCGGTCCAAGCGGATGTGTCTGATTGTTTACTATTGAAGGGTCCAAGAGTTTCTACGTGTCCATCGGGATGTGTGATTTCGACCGTATAGCCGATAGCTATAATACCTGGTTGTGGCAAGGGCGGCGTTATCCAAAAGTTAATTAGCAGAGTCTGACCAACTCCAACAGGGTTAGGTCTAACAGAAAGGTAAGTAAATGTATCATTATAGCCTGGCGGCTGAGCGCTAACGGGTAGCAGGCAAACAGCGAATACAGTAAAACTTAACATTAGAACTAAAGCAATCGTAGTAGCTATTTTGGTTTTTGACATTTTTCTTTCTCCTATATTTTTATTTTTCTAGGCGTTTCGTTTCTTAGAGATAAAGTTGTATTTAATATTTTCCATAGAATGGTTTATTAGAGGAAAATATACAATTATTATTGTATGAAATGTTGATAATTTCATCTGTTCATTGTAAATCATAAGAAGCCTATATAAATTAGAAACTGTGATTACTTTCAGAAAAGGGAAAAAGATGAAGGCGCCGCCAAAGATAGATAGTGTAGACATCAAAATTCTAAGAGCGCTCAGCAAAGATGCGCGAAAAAACTTTGCAGACATAGCCAAAGACTGCAACTTGTCAATAACAGCCATCACTCAAAGGTACCGAAAAATGAGAAGAAACGGCATAATCACTGGAACTTCACTAATTGTAGCCTCAGACCCTCAGGACAAGCGCAGCATATCGGTTGACTTGAAAGTTGAAGGCGACTCCGAGAAATCAATAATTGAAGAAATGAAAAAAATTCCACAATTGAAAAACTGCCTCAAAGTTATAGGCAAATATGACGTTCACGCAGGAATCAGAGTTAACTCACTTGAGCAAATAGACAAAATAAAAAGAACCTTGGAAAAGATGAAGGGTGTTCTAGAGATTGATATAACGATTAGTTTGGATAGGCTTTTCTTTTTTCCAGAAAACTTGGTCCTTTTGCCAACTGGTGTGGCAAAATAATGGATGATCTTAAGGAGAAAATAATTCAGGAACTATATGAGGACGCGCGAAAACCATTCAGCAAAATCGCCAAGACACTCGGTGTATCAACTCAGACAGTTATGCGAAAATATAATGAGATGAAGAGGGATGGAACGATAGTTCTTTCTGCGATGTCCCTTGATATTGAGAAGTTGGGATTCTTGGGTACTGCACATTTGCATATTAAAACTAAGTTGGGTGTGAGTGCGAAAAAAACAGTTGAAACGCTTAGGAAAACTCCTAATGTAATGATTGCCACTCGAACAATTGGAGTTTATGGAGCTTACGCTGTTTTGGCATTTAGAAGTGCAGAGGAACTATACGAGAATGTGTCCAGAATCAAAGACTTGCCAGACGTGTTGACCTTGGATGCGTCTTTCGCTATACCAGGAATCCGAAAGTTTCCGCCGAAAAAAGGTTAGCTCAGTTACTTTGACAAATTCTTGGTAATTGACCGATGTTTTAATACAGGGTTTGGGAAGTGAAGCTTGAAAGGAACTGAGTAAACGGAATTTTTTCTTGAATGTTGAAAATTGAGGCGTATACTATATTTTATAAGTCTTTAAGCTTACTAATTATTGGGGATTGGTGATGTGGAGCAGCAAGGACGTTTGCTGCGTTATTTGTATGGCGGTTTTAGGTCTTGTTTCCACTGCGCTAATTGCTCAGATGGCTGGCTTGATAACTGGAATTCGAGGAGCGAACTATGTTTTTACGATAATTTTGGCTGTGCAAACTACAATTTCTTTTCTTTTATATCAGGGAAGAAGGTGGAGGTTTTTTGTTCAATTTTCAATTTTTACTTTGCTTATTTTGCCCACTTATCTGGGTGGAACCCCATTTGCGGTTCAGACTAGAATCCATTTTGTCATTAATGCGTTTATCGCTGATTTAGTCATTAACAGTTTCTACAAACTTGCATTGGAACATGGCAAAATAAGATTGTGGAGTATTTTGGGGTCATTAATGTTTTGGGTGCTATTGCCTTTCTTTTCGTTGCTGATTCGTCCTTTGTTCTATTCTCTTGAGGCTGTTGCCTTGTTTGCTAATGTAGTTTTTTTGTTGCTTCCTCTGATTATTGTCGAAGCATTAGCTGGAGGCTATCTTGGCTATCGAATCTTTCTTAGGCTAAGGAAGGGCAAGCTGGTATTTAGCATAAGAGACAACTGAGGTAAGTAAACTAGACGAATTACGTTGAAGGTTTTTTTAGTTTAGAATTATTGTTATTTTATGAAATTTTGTCTTGAAAAAAGAAGAGGCAAGATGATGCAAGAGAAATCGTCATTCCAAGAGTAACTGTTATACTTCGTTTGGTTTGGTCAATTCTTGTTAGAAAAAAAGAGGGGGGTTTGCGGGTGATGTCTCCACTGTGGTGGGGGTGCAAACCCCAGCAGCCCTAACATGAAACCCAGATATATTATGAATAATAACGCTTTAACATACTTAGTGCGTTCAAAGTAATCCATTTACTGGGTTTTCCCTTCGTCTCAATGTTTATGTGGAAACGCCCATTGTAAGTATTTTCCAACTTCCACCGACCGTCAGCATCCTGTTTAGAAACAACCAAATCAACAGCCTCTTGCATTCGCTCATCTTTACATCCAAGTCTGGTTAAGATCCCTAATATCTCAAGCACATCATCTTGATACATGAGAGGAAAGCCAAAACGAAGCCAACCAGATTTTGACACTCGAGTCAAATCATGACTTCTCTTGAAAACATGATGTTTTAATAAATAATCAACACTTTTTTCAATAGTGGCTGTAACTTTTTTTGATCTCTTCTCAACTGGGATCTCAGCCAAAGCCTTTAGTGTTTTCACTACACCCATATGACAAGAATGCTTTCCAAAACAGCTGCCAGCCGTCTTATCATAAGGCCAACCTTTGGGTCTATTATAAATCCCGTCATCAAATCTCTGATAAGTTGTAATCCACTCTATTCCTCCCTCTACTCTGGGATCATTTAAATATCCAAATCTTATTAGGCACCAGACCATATTTCCAGTTAAGCAAGGAATAACTCCACTATGCCTGCCTCCTCCTTTTCGCGCACTGTGCCAAATGGAAAAACCCCCACTCTCACGATCCTGAGAGTTTTCTAGGATGAACTCGCAGGCTTTTCTAACCCTTTCATCATCTCCATCGGCTCCCAACTCAGCTAAAATAATTAGTTGCCAAACAGCCCCCTTATATTTAGCAGAATAGAATCTATCAGGACCCATCCAATATCCTTTAACATTTTGTCTCGCCAAGATCTTGGGAACCGGTCCAACTTTCATAATTTCAACCTTTGCAGCTTTTGCATCATCATCCGAAAAGTGTTTGCCCAAGAGATCTGTTAAGGCAAAATATCTAACCGAAGGATTATTTTCCTCTAATAACCAATCAACCGTATCTAATTTCAAAACAGATTTCCAAGTCTTCATAATATTGTTTTTGCACTTGGTAAATTATTAAAGTACTCATTTTTTGCACGGACACTTCCCATTCTCGGTAATTGTTTAATGCAGATTCCATTAAGTTATAAAAAAGGGAAAGCTTTGCGGGTGATGTTTCAAGCTTTTACTTGAGTTTATCATAGGATTTTCCAGTGTTTTGTTGGCTTAAATTTTAATCTTTAGGGGGTACATTCTCTTGCTTACATATACATGCTCGCTTGTTTACTTGTCTACTTGCTTAACCACCCTATAAAAATTCAAGTAGAAAAAAAATTACTGTCAAGATGAGCACAATTCCACTGAACACGGGATGAAGACTTTCCAATTAGGAAAAAAATAGCTCGCGATGTTACGATTTAAGACATGTTTTTTAGAGAATAAAGAATTGGAGTATCTAAAAAAAGCTAAGACGCGCGCTTTTTCGCAGCTGTTAATCCCAGGTGATGTTCCATTGACCTCTAACTTCACCCAAGTCTTTTGGCAATGAAATGGTGAAGTTCACATTCTTTGAGGTCTCGGCTGGGATGTCTCCTATGTTTACTGTCTCTCGTTTTATCTCTTCATCGTTGGCGCTTATCGATAGCTTGAAAAGTGTGACGTCAATGGCGACGTTCTTTGCGTCTTTCTTTCCGCTGTTTTCGAGGGTTCCTTCAATGTAGTACAGACCACTTTCGCTCTCATAATGCCCGCCAACTTCGCTAGTAACGGTTGCTTCGGTTTGCGTGGGAATTGATATGTTATTCTTAGGCATGAATGCGTTTAGAGCAATTGTTCCAGCGACCGAAAGCGTGACTATGACTATTATTGCAATCAATATTTTTTTATTCAATTCTATTCCTCCTATAGACTGCTGATGTTTATTGAAATGCACGTGGTATTTAACGCGCACTCACAATAAGTGAGTAAATCTTTGTCTGGAATTTCACTGGCAAAAGTATGCTCGGTTATGTTTGAGCGTTTAAAACAGTACATTACCGAAATGGTTGAACTTGGTTTGATTGAAGATGAAATTTCTTTGAAATTGACGGAGAAGGGGAAATCGTACATTAGAGAGTACGAGAGGGTTCTTGATTTTATGAAGCGCATGGGCTTGACATATCAATAATATGAAAAATGAATTACCTTTTTTGACCATTTGGCGCAAGAGCGCATGTTATCAGTGTTTATGCAAGCTTCGCCTTTCACTCTTTTTTATTTTCTTAATTTTTAGGGGTAGGTAAAAATTTTTATACTTTTGACAAACAAAAGCTAATCTCGTGGTTTATATGGCGATTAAATATAAAGATATTCGATGGAAGAAAGTTATCTGTGAAAATTTAACTGTAGGCGAAGTTAAAGAAGTTATTATCGATTCTTCCAGCTGGAAGATTACTCATTTTGAAGTTGAGCTCACAAGCGAAGCTGCAGAACTAGTTTTGGGCGTTCGAAAGGGTGGAATACGAAATTTGCTAGCTGTATCCGCAATAGGCAAAACGAACAAAACGGTAAAGCTAAAAGTGAAAAAAGGCCAACTCAAAATCTATCTAAAAGCTCCGAAGGCAAAATAGCAATAAGCGTAATGCTAAAATCAAATGGGGCTCAATAGACGCCCCCAAATTTCCCACTTTTATTTGCTTCTAATCCCTAAATATTTTGGCAAAATCACTAGATGAAAGTTGAAAAATCTAAAATATCATTGAAACTAATTCCATTTTAGGATAACAATGAGAAAGAGTGTTTTCTCCATAATGATATTAGCTTTTGTTGCAATTGTTCTTCTGCAAGCAGTTGGGCTACTTCAAGATTTCCTGAATTGGACAACTACGCTTACTCATATTGCTAGTACAATCATAATCGTGGTCAGTGCAATAATTCTTGCTTACATCGCAAGCAAGCTAGTTGGGGACGCCACAATTCGAAAGATAATTCATTACCTTTCGCAGGCGCAGCTATTGCGATATTCTTCGTTTTCCAGGAGAACTTTGTTGCAGTTGGTATCTCTCTGGGTATTATTGCAGTCGCATTTACTTTGATTTTTCAATCTCCTATTCTGAATTTAGTGGGTTGGGTTTACATTACTTTAGGAAGAGTATACCGAGAAGGTGATAGAATTAGAGTGGGAAACTTCAAGGGATATGTAGTTGATATTAATCCTATGAGAACCAAGATTTTTGAAATAGGTGGCGAATTCACAGCAAGCGATTTGCCAAGCGGAAGGGTCATAACCCTGCCAAATTCCCTGCTGTTATCTGAGCCCGTCTCCAACTTCACCAAGGATGTGCCTTATGTCTGGGTGGATGTACCTTTTGACTTGACATACGAGACTGATTTTCCTTTTGTGAAAGCAGAGGTGGAAAAAATCATTCATGACAGATTGAAAGATAAACTTGAAACCATTCGTGAAAGATATGAAAAAGCTGTAAAAACCTATCATATAACGGATGAACCTTTCATTGATATTAACTTTAACCTTATACCCGCTGGGAGTTGGATTGAGTTTAGGGTTACTTTTCCTGTTGATCCAAAAGAACAGTATGTAATAGTAACTGAGATAACGGAAGATATTCTGCAAATGTTCAATAAATATCCCGACAAGGTTCGGTTCCCAGTAGGCAGGTCAAGATAGGATAGCGCCGCGTGCACAACTAGTGGAATGAGATACTGACTGATAGGATTATCAGGCTCGTAACTAATCCAACCGCGACAGTCACCCCACCATACAGAAGAACATTCTCCTCAGATGTTTTACCAAGGAACATGCCCAATCCAAAGAGGACGATAAACACCAGAGCGAAAGACGCTACGATACTTACATTGACAGGAATAACAGAAGCTTGAGCAAGGAAAAAGGGACTCAAGGGAACAACTGCGGCTAAAGCCGGTGTCAAACCATCTATCAAGGATATTATAACAGTCTTCTCTCTGCCTTCTCGTTCTATGCTGGTGTCGCACAAGTTGGTTAACAAATCTTTCTCCAGTTTGTGTAGAAGCGCCCGCCGCTCAGCCCGCTCCGAGAGGTATCTTCCAAACGCCCCCGACATACCGATAGCCAAGCACGTGGACAAACCTATATAGATAACTGTTACAGGATGAAAATCATTCAAGACCATATTTCCCAGAAGGATGCCAAGGAAGGTTAATGCGCCATCGAAGGCATTGTTGGCAAAGGCTCTCCTAGCCGTTTCATCATGCAAGGCATCATTAACAATCTGAACTAAGAAAGCAGATATTTTATGCATTTTTCCGATAATAGCTTCAATTGTACGGTTACCCAAATCATCTACCTAAAGTAATTGGAACAAGCGCCCCTTCCATTTCTGACGATGTTTTCTGTCAGATAATGGATGAGCAGCCTGTAGTTGAATTATTGTTTGCTCAGCCGCCCTCGTCTTCTAGATCGTATGCACGTCAGGGCATCATTGAACTCGCGATATATCTGGTCAAAACTGTCAGTCTTAGGATCGACATGTTTAGCCAAGACCAGCAACGAAGCCGAAAGCCCATCATTACCAGTATGTTGAACATATTGCCTCAAGGTCATGTTGTCAATATTTCTTATGACAGCCCCAAAATCCTTGATGACATCCCTTATCTTTTCGTAGTTAATACCAAAACCATCCAATGTGACTCTGAAATCCTCGACATTCTTCTCAAGCTCTGAAAGATTGATATCGATCTGAAGAACTCCATCAATCTCTTCCAGTTTTTTCGCAAGATCAACCATTGAATGTTGAGCTGGTGACATTACATCTAATACGATTCTAGTAATCTCCATAGCTGATACTGCTACTCCAAGCATTTAGTGTAGAGTCAGCCCCTAAAAACTCTTATGGTAAAATGTTTTAGAAACTTCCCTTCTAGGGTTGGAATGCGGTCGGGATTACAACAAAGGCGATTTCTGGGAAAACTTGAGTCAGGCACACCAGATGTAATGGGTATTGAAGCTACTTTTCACGAAAAAATCCATTAATGCCATAATAGCCTACATAGTCATAACAAAAAAACACAGAAAAAGAAGAGACAAAATAGAAAAAACCCTAAGAAAAATGTTTTAGCTATAACCGTAGACGGTGACTGAAAGTTGAGGGTAAACATCCCACTCGTAGCCTATTAGGTCACCATCAGAATCAAATTTTGCTTTAGTTGATGAACAAGCAGAAATTATTGACTGAGGTATTCTATAAAACTGGAATTGTGTTTCTCCTGGTTCAATTACGTGATTAGGATTCCATGTCGGATAATAATCGCCGTACGGAATCTCTTCCGTATATGCTGTTCCATTAAGGCTTGTATATTGATAGGCTATTGTTAAATCCTGAATCGCCACTGCAGAAGTTACCGTCACTCTTGAACCAGATGGCTGAGGGTCTAAGTATAACTCAAATGAAGGAAAGATTTTGTTATTTGAGGGTTCTTCACTATCATGCGGGGTTGGCTGAGGAGTGACATTTTGCGAATCTGCATTTGAATCCAAGGCAAGGTCTGTAACATAAGTGGTTATAACGCTAACTATAATAACAATAATTAAGAACGCTGAAAATTTTACCTTTTCATTCATTCTTGTCCGTCAAGAATAGCAATTATGTTTTTGCCAATAAATAGTTAACCAGAATGCATCAAAGAAAAAAAGAAAAACATAGAACGTCTAATATTCCCATACGCACTAAAAAAGAAGCATACTCGCCAAGTGACTGCAATTGCAAATCATCAACAATGATTTAAAAACAAAAATCAAAAATGACATTATAGATAATACTCTGCAAGGAAAATATGCTCAAGCAATAGCCCACGTCTCCAACGTCTTGGGAGAGCTCTATGATAACATCCCAGAAAACAAGCGTGTGTCTTTCGGCATAGTCTATACTATTCAAGTGCTAAGCAAATACTTGTTTTCGAGTTTAGTAGAAATAGATGCAAACGTATTCGAGACCAGTAAGGCAATGTTTGAAAAAAGCAAAGATGCCCATGCCAAAGGCGTAGCATTAGGCATCCTCTCATTTTATGGAATAGAAGAATACGAGAAAGTTATGCCCTTCTTCAAAGCTTCTGCATCATCCACTGATTGGAATATGCGAGAGTTCGCTCAAATGTTCTTTCGCAAGCTCATCCAAAAATGGCCAGACGAAATGAAAAAGTATTTGCTGGAACTTACAAAATCCAAGAATCCACACATCCGCCGATTTGTCGGCGAAACTCTACGACCAGTAAAGGAAAACAGGTGGTTCTACAAAAACCCTGAATATTCTCTTTCCATCTTGAGAAAATTGTTCAAAGAGAGTTCCGAATACCCACGCACATCCATAGGAAACAACTTAAGCGATTTGGCCAGGCATCTTCCAGAACTGGTTTTTGGGTTATTACAAGAACTTGTTGATACCGGGAATCAAAACTCTTACTGGATAGCGTATAGAGCATGCAGAAACTTGGTTAAAAAGGAGCCAATCCGAGTAATGGATCTCTTGCACGTTGACGAGTATCGATACAAAAAGAGAGTGTACAGAAGAAGTGAATATCCGAGAGGTTAAAGCGAAATCAATCTTGCGTAAGCATAAGAAAATTGATTCGTGGTTCATTTCACGTTATGGGATGAATCTCTATAGAGGTTGCGCTCACAACTGCGTGTACTGTGATGGCCGTTCAGAACGCTATCAAGTCGACGGCGTCTTTGGAGAGAACGTTGTAGCTAAAACAAATGCTGTAGAAATTCTGCGTAAAGAATTGAAGCCTATTGGACGACGCGTCAAGCTGCAACCAGGCTTCATTATGGTAGGGGGTGGTGTTGGTGATAGTTATCAGCCAGTGGAAGAGAAGTATCAGTTAACCCGGAGAGTTCTACAGCTTTTGCGTGAATACAAGTGGCCAGTGCACGTACTTACAAAATCCATGCTTGTTGAGAGAGATCTTGATGTGCTTAGTCGGATCAACCAGCAGAATAGAGCCATTGTAAGTTTCAGTTTCTCCTCTACAAACGATGAAATAAGCGCGGTCTTTGAGCCTCACGTTCCTCCTCCAAGCGAACGCCTAAAAACGCTTGCTTTTCTTAAGAGAAACGGGATTGCATGTGGTATGTTTCTCCTTCCTGTTATCCCGTTCATAACTGATACTCCAGAAATTATTGCGGAAACATTGCGGGCAGCTCATGAAATTGGGGTTGACTTCGTAATTTTCGGCGGTATGACCCTCAAAGATGGAAGACAAAGAGAGCATTTCAGCAGTTTACTCAAAGAGATGTATCCTGAGCTCTTATCAAAGTACGGGAAGATATACTTAGCGAACAAGTGGGGACAGGCAACAGAAGACTATTACAGCAAAATTAACTCGATTTATAACGAGCTGTCCATAAAGTATAAGATCGCTAGGCGCATTCCTCCAACTCTTTACAGAGAACTTTTATCAAAAAACGATTTGGTGGTCGTAATGCTGGAGCACCTTGACTATTTCCTGCGGTTAGAGGGCAAACGCTCCTCTTTTGGCTACGCTGCCTACGCAATCTCACAGTTGAACAAACCCTTGTCCGCAATGAAAAACAGGCTTAGAGAAATCAAAGGTGTTGGAGAAAAGACAGAAAAGATAATTCTTGAAATACTAGAAACCAAAAAATCAGCTTACTACAATACCTTGATGTGATTTCTGCTGAGCTCGCATCGTCACAAATTATATTAGATTAGAGCCGAGAACAAAACTATTGTAAACTTAAAGGAGAAAAGTAGATGGTACATTCGAAAAGTAAAGCTAAAACTATTGCGATTTCTACTGTATTGATGGTTACAATAGCCATTTCACTTGTTGCTTTGCCTTCTGAAGCTCAGATTGTAGGTTCAACTGAATCCTACCCATTCATTGGCGCTACACCCAACCCTGTTGGTGTTGGACAAGAAGTGCTACTCCACATCGGCATAACTCAACAGCTGCAGATAACACAGGACGGATGGGAAGATTTGACTGTTACAGTCACTGACCCAGACGGTCACACTCAAACGTTAGGCCCTTACAGGACTGATTCAACCGGCGGCACCGGCGACATATTTATACCTGATGTGGAAGGCACTTATACACTTCAAACACACTTCCCAGGGCAATGGTACAACTACAGCACAAGGAACCTATTCTTTGAAACAGCCGACAGCGAAATACTAGAATTAGAGGTAACTACTGAGTCAGTACCCATATATCCAGGCGTGCCACTTCCAACCGAATATTGGACTCGCCCAATAGATGCGCAAGCTCACGAATGGTCAGCAATTTCAGGCAATTGGCTGGGAATCAGTCAAACATTCTCTGGGTACTTAGCTGGGTTTGCAGCTAACGAACTTGAAGGCAACGACGACGCACCAGAGACCGCGCATATACTATGGGAACAGGAAATGGTCACAGGGGGTCTAGCTGGAGGAAACATGGATAACCATGCTTACCACATGGGAGATGCTTATGAAGGCTTCTTCAGCGGCTCCGTAATAGTAGATGGCAAATTATTCTACAACAAATTCAATAGCCTCGGAGGAGGTAACGTTGACAACTACGTTGTTGCCGTGGATATCCACACTGGAGAAACCCTATGGGAAAGAGCACTGTTAACTCCTGACGGAGACCGGCGAAGCTTATCCTTTGCCCAAATAATGTATTGGGACTCATTCAACGTTCACGGCGTATTCGCATACTTGTGGGGTACCGCTGGTAGTAGATGGGACGCTTTTGACCCTGTTGATGGACGATGGCTATTCGCATTCGAAAACGTTCCCGGAGGTAGCACCGTAGTTGGCCCAAAAGGTGAACTAATAAGATACCAAGTCAACATAGGCGGAGGCTATATGACAATGTGGAACTCAACAGCCGTCATAACCGCTTACAACGGCCAGAATCCAAACAGCCCCGGATGGGGTTCTTGGAGACCCCAAGGAAAGGTCATAGACGCCCAAGCGTCAGTTGCCGAAACACATTCCACTCCACTAGGGATTAACGGCATGCAATGGAACGTGCCTATACCAACAGATTTGCCTGGAAGCCCAGCACACTATGCTGCTCTTGACTACGTAAGCGGGTATTATAGAGACACATACGGCTTCGGCGGCGAAGCATTAAACAATCCCCCCTTCACAGTCTGGGCTATAAACCTAAAACCAGGCCATGAAGGAGAACTAAAGTTCAAAAAAACCTATGACGTACCAGCAGGCAACGTAACTGTCGGATACAGACGTTACGGCCAAGGAGACGACAGAGTCTTCATTATTCGCATAAAAGAAAAATTCACAACCTACGGCTACGACCTTGACAGCGGCAATTACCTGTGGGGTCCAACTGAACCTGAATATTATTTGAGCTACCTAGAAACTTGGAGCGTAATACATGAAGGCAAACTATACACCCACGGCACTAAAGGATCCGTTGAATGTTACGACGCCACCAACGGCAACAAACTATGGACTTACGCCGTAGTAGATCCTAACAATCAAATCCTATGGAGCAACAACTGGAACGTCCGCATTGACTTCATTGTTGATGGCAAGATATATTGCCGTCACAGCGAGCACTCTCCAGTTGATCCTATGCCACGTGGAGCACCAATGGTCTGCCTCAACGCCACAACTGGCGAGGTCATATGGAGAGCTGACGGACTATTCCGCGGTTCTGACTGGGGTGGACACGCCAAGATTGGCGACAGCATCATAACAACCTTGGACACGTATGACATGCGCATTTACGGCATAGGCAAAGGACCAAGCGCCACCACAGTATCAGCGTCTCCAAAGGTTTCAGTTGAAGGCGCTACTGTCGTAGTAGAAGGCCTAGTAACTGACATCTCACCAGGCACTCAGGAATACGCAAGAACAGCAAGATTCCCGAACGGTGTTCCCGCAGTTTGCGACGACAACCAGAGTGAATGGATGTTATACGTATACAAACAGTTTGCGCGTCCAGCAGAAGTCATGGGTGTTGACGTCACCATCAGTGTACTTGACCCCAACGACAACTACTACGACGTCGGCACAACCACAAGTGATGATAGCGGCTTCTATAAGCTAACATTCACTCCTCCAGTACCCGGTGAATACACTATTTACGCTACATTCGCAGGCTCCAAAGCCTACTACGGTTCATTCACAGAAACAGCAATTTATGTTGAAGAAGCGCCCGCATCCACTCCGGAACCTACTCCAAGGCCCGAGTCTCTAGCTGACATATACATTCTACCCGGAATCATTGGAATCATAATCGCAATCCTAGTAGTCGGCGCAGTACTAATCCTGATGCTTAGAAAA
>Ga0209536_100008776_pt1 | contig 15116 bp, 10 predicted proteins | sample DeeMarSeWOR28_12_FD_187461 | JGI IMG/M metagenome (GOLD analysis project Ga0209536, IMG submission 187461) | Marine sediment microbial communities from White Oak River estuary, North Carolina - WOR-2-8_12 (SPAdes) (version 2) | ecosystem: Environmental > Aquatic > Marine > Intertidal zone >...
GCATCATCGGCGCGGGGTGGAGCAGTCTGGTAGCTCGCCGGTCTCATAACCCGGAGGTCGTGGGTTCAAATCCCACCCCCGCTACTACCGGACGGGTAGGCGGGTAGACGGATAGACGGGTAGGAATCGCACGCGCCTACCTGTCTACCCGACTCGACGTCTACCCGTCTGGCTTTCGGGGCGGTTAGCTCAGTTGGTTAGAGCGCTACGTTGACATCGTAGAGGCCACAAGTTCGAATCTTGTACCGCCCACTGAAAAGTGACCAGTGCGCAGTAGCCAGTGACCAGTCGGGGTCTAGCCAGGGCGCCGTATTACTGGCCCCTGATTGCTGGCGCCTGGTCGCTAGCAATTTGCGCCCATAGCTCAATTGGATAGAGCGTTTGGCTACGGACCAAAAGGCTGGGGGTTCGAGTCCTCCTGGGCGCATGGGGCCGCAGATGATCATCGGAACGCGGACGGTCGATCAGCGATCGGCGCCGAAGTTCTCGTCTGCTGGCTTCGGGGTGTAGCGCAGCCCGGTTAGCGCGCCTGCTTCGGGAGCAGGAGGTCCCCGGTTCAAATCCGGGCACCCCGACTGGACTCATGCGACGGACTCTGCGATCCTCGTTCGCCACGCTCGCCCTCCTGACGGCCATGATGGGGGCGCCGCCGGCGCAGACCAAGGCCGAGCGCGAAGCGCTGGCGCAGGCGCTGAGGCGAGAGCTGTACCCGGTTCACGTCGTGTTCGACAGCGAACGGCAGGAGCAAAACGGCGGCGAATTCGACATGCTGGTGTTCGGTCGTGACGGCGAGCCAATCGTCGTGAGTCTCAGGCGCCTGTAGCTCAGTTGGATAGAGCGTTGGCCTCCGGAGCCAAAGGTCGTGGGTTCGAATCCCGCCAGGCGTATCACAAGTGAAAGCCCCACAGTGAGTTAGGTGCTGTGGGGCTTTCGTGTTCTCGCGCCTGACCGTTAGCGGGATCTGCTACAGCTACCGGATAGATGCCTCTGGACAGCTCCACCAGAGGGATCGAGCTCACTCCGTAGTGAGATCCGTCGCCTCACGGGCTGCCTCCAAGTGCAGGTCGATCTCGAGTCGTACTTGCTCGGCAGCTTCAATGTCCTGGGTCAGTTCATCGAGCGTTACGTTACCGGCGTGCAGCCGAAGCAGATCCAGACGCAGCGTTTCCAGGGCCGCCACCGTGGCCGTGAGCCGTTCCATCGCCTCCGGGGCCTCGCCGCGCTCACGCAGCGCAAGTGCATCCGCCTCGAGTCTGGCGACCAGAGCCGGAACATCACCCAGCTGTTGCCGCTGGTCCGCAGGTAGTGCGGTGAAGAGCTGCTCGGCCACCCCCCCCAAGACCACCTCCGTCCGTTCACCGTGATCGGGGAGCGCTTCAGAGCGATCCTTGAGCCCGATGCGCCCGACCCGGAACAGCCAACGCCCTAGTCGCCCCTTCAACAACCGCCGCCACCACCGGGGCGCACCGAGCTGGGACCACAGTAGGCGGATCGTCAGCATCGGACCCCCTACCGCCGTCGCCAGTGCGATTACCAGCGCGATATCCGATTCCACAACGATACCGGCGCCGACACCAAGCGCGGTGATCGTAGCGCCGGCGCCGGCAGTCAACCACGGACTCGCCCGAGAGGATCTCGGTACTGATTCTTCTTCTTCGAGGTCACGCCGCTCGGCCAGTTCCAAACCGGCACGAAGCGCATGGTGTCCGTAGCCACTCTTCAGCAGCTCGCGGGCCCGACTCAAGATTTGCGTTCCCCTGGCCACCGAGAGACCCAGGAACACAGTGACGAACACCAGCTCGATGCCAACGAGGATGCCGAAGAAGTCGCCCTCCACGGCTCGCAGGATCTCGAAGACCGTTGCACTGCCGAGCGCGCCTCCAAGAAAGGTCGCCACGTCACCCCCTACAGCATCGGCCTCCCGCCGGAAACGTTCGAGCGGCGCGGGTACCTTCACCAGTGCTCCGCGGACGATCTCGATATCGCCCGCAAGCGCGTCTGCGGACGTGGGGCGCGCTTCGGAGTCCTTTGACAGGCAGCGATCGATGGCTTCGGCAAACCGTTTGGGAAGTCGCGGGGCCAGGGGCCCGAGTTTGGGTGCCTGCTCGTTGGTGAGCCTCACGAGGTAGCCCGCCACCGAGGTCGCCTCGAACGGGAGCAGGCCGGTCGCCGCGAAGAACGCGGTCACCCCCAAGGAGTAGAGGTCACTTCTCGGGTCCACCGGTCCACCGGTTGCCTGCTCCGGACTCATGTATTGGGGAGTGCCAAATATCGGGCCGGAGGGTGTTCTGTCGCCCGACTCGACTTCACGCGCGATCCCGAAATCAGTCACCATCGCGCGGTCGCTTTCCCTGTCGATCAGCACGTTCTCGGGCTTCACGTCGCGGTGTATCACCCCTCGGGCGTGAGCGTGGGCGAGCGCCCACGCCACTTCTTGTGTCACTCGCATCACGTCTGACGCGCGCAACGGACCGTCCCGCCGCACCCTCGCCCCCAGCGTCTCGCCGTCCACGAACGCCATCACGAAGAACACGAGATCACCATGCTGTTCAACGGCGTGGACCTGGACTACGTTGGGGTGTGAAAGACCTGCGGCGGTGCGTGCTTCGCGCAGGAAACGATCCCGTATCCCCTCGTCGGCTGCCAGGTCTGGCGGCAGGAGTTTGATCGCTACCCGCCTGTCGAGCGCCACGTCACGCGCGAGGAATACGACTCCCATGCCACCCCGGCCGAGTTCGCGTTCGAGTGAATAACGTCCTGCGACTACGCGCTGAAGGGCGAGGAATTCCGGAGTCGTGGTCATGGAAGCGTCAACTGCTCACGCAACGGCCATTTGCTAAGACCGTGGGAGACAAGGGCGGTCGTAGAGAGCCGAGAGGTGACGTCAATCATCCATGCTAAGATGCTTGAACCGAGACCATCTGGCGAGATACACCGCAACGGGATACTCTCTTGTGAGCCGACGCGAACCCGTTCGTGGCGGGTGACGCCTAACCCCACACACTTGCCCCGAGGCATCACCGATGACCGTTCTGCGACAGTCTGTCCAATCCTCATTACTCGTCAGCGCGTTTGCCGGGGGGCTGTCAGTTGCTGCACTGGCCCAAGGGCAGCTCGCTGCCGTCGACAAGGTTTTCGCCGACTTCAACGCGCCCGACCGACCCGGTTGTGCCGTCGCCGTGAGCGAGGGAGGAACTGAGTTGTTCGCACGCGCCTACGGAATGGCCGACCTCGAGCACGGCATACCCAACACGCCCGCAACCGTGTTCGAACCGGGGTCCGTATCCAAGCAGTTCACGGCTGCCGCGACGATTCTCCTGGCTCTAGACGGGAAGCTTTCGCTCAACCACGATGTTCGGGAATACATCCCGGAGCTACCCGACTACGGTGAGACCATCACCATTCGGCACCTGCTCAACCACACCAGCGGGCTGCGTGACTGGGGATCGGTCGCCGGCATCGAAGGCTGGCCGCGCACGACGCGCGTGCACACCCACACGCACATGCTCGATATTGCCAGTCGTCAGAAATCCCTGAACTACAGTCCCGGTGAGTATTACTCCTACACCAATACCGGCTACAACCTGCAGGCCGTGCTCGTGGAACGGGTGAGTGGCATGTCGTTCGCCGAGTTTTCCCGGGTGCGGATCTTCGAACCGCTCGGTATGACCAAGACCGAGTGGCGCGACGACTTCACCCGTATCGTCAAGGACCGGGCCGTAGCTTACAGTCGGACACGAGACGGCGCTTACCGCATGAACATGCCGTTCGAGAACGTGCATGGAAACGGTGGACTGCTCACGACCGTGAGCGACCTGCTGCGGTTTACGCACAATCTCGAAACGGGAGAACTCGGCGGACCCGAGTTCCTGAAAGAGATGCACACCCAGGGTGTGCTGAACTCGGGCCGGACCATCCAGTACGCGAGTGGCCTGTTCATCGACCAGTACAAGGGCATTCGCGAAGTCCAACATTCCGGTGGCACCGCCGGCTACCGCGGTTTTCTCACACGTTTTCCAGATCACGGAGTAGCCGTGGCCGTGATGTGCAACAACGGGAGTGCCAACGCGGGTGGCCTGGCGCATCAGGTTGCCGACCTGTTCCTGGGCGCCGCCATCGCGTCCGACGAGGCCGCGCCGAGCACGCCCCCTGCCGTGGCCGTCCCCGCCGATCGCCTGGAGCCGGTGGTCGGCTCGTACAAGAGCACGCGTGACCAGAGGTTGATGGGCAGAATCACAATACGCGACGATCAGTTGCTCTTCGGGAACCAGGCATTGACCCCACTGTCGGAAACCCGGTTCCGCATCGGCACTAGTGGGTCGGCAATCGAGTTCGACACTGACTTCGAGGGACCTCGGCCGGGTGCGGTGCTCACGAGGCCCGACGGCGATGTGTTGCGCCTCGAGCCGGTCGCGGACTTCGATCCGTCTGCCTCGGATCTCGACGAGTACACCGATGCCTATCACAGTGAAGAGGCCGAGGTCACATACTGGTTCGAGGTCAGGGAGGAAGCGTTGACTCGGGTAGACCGATACGGCGACAGCGCGCCGCTCCGGCCGGCGTATCCCGACGCGTTTTCGGGACCCGGCGGATTCTACATCTTCCATCGCGACGCGGGCCAGGTCACTGGAGTGAGCTTCGTGCAAAGCCGAGTCTGGGATCTCAGGTTCGAGCGGGTGCCGTAGGCAGCGGCGACCTGCGGGCCGACGCGCATCTGCACGGCGCAGAGCCGTCAGGGCGCGGACGGCATACTGTCGACGCGTGGATAGGAAGCAGGCGCTCGCGTCCCACTCGCTGGAAGCCACGGCTAGATGGCTCTGAACAGCTCCACGAGCGGGATCGCGAGCGGCTCCGCCGCACCGGCCGGTGACCAGACCACACACTCGTCGTGCGTCACGGGCCTGACGTCGCCCGGAGTCCACACGTCGACCAGCTTTTCGTCCGGGTCGACGATCCAATACACCGGCACCCCGACCTCCTGATACAGGCGCCGCTTGGTGAAGCGATCGTAGCGGGCAGTCGCAGGACTGAGCACCTCGACGGCAAGGAGGAGCCGCTTCACGCGGCTCCAGTCCAGCGCGCGCACCTCGCCGAGATCCGCCACGAACACGTCCGGCTGCACCAGCGTGTCGGCACTCCATGAGATATCGGCCGGGGAACCTAGCGCATAGCCGACAGCGTAGCGGTGTAGGTAAGCGGTCAACGCCTCGAGCAGCCTACCGACGATCACCTGATGCCACACCTGCGGCGCCGGCGTCACCAGCAGCTCCCCGAACACCGCCTCGTAGCGGTTTCCGTCTTCGGGGAGTGCCCGCACCATATCAGCTGTGTAGTACACGGGGGCGGCCATACCCATAAGGTCACCTCGGCTCGGCAGGGTCTGCAAGGGCGACACACGCGCCATAGTAGCAGGCTAGCGCCAGCCGACTGTCACCGTTCCAACGCGGAGTGGTCGAGATCGTTGCGCGGGAGGCACCCTGCGGTCAGTCGCGAATCGAACGGTTGTCCGCGGTGGCTCAACTTGTCACGTGCATAGATGCGGTGGAACTTGAGGATATCATGGAAACACTGCTGCGCGCCCAGTCAGCCCTACGGCGAGGTATTCGGCGGGCATTCGTATTCGTCACCTTGATCCAGCTTGTCGCCGCGATCTCAGGCTGTCAGCGGGGGTCCGCCGGACGGCCGTCCGGGGAGTACCCCGAATTCGCCTCGAGCGGCGCCTGGTGCTGGTTCGGCGATCCGCGCGGGCTGCGTTTCCGAGGACTCCACGACCGCATCTATGCCGGGTGGGTCGACTCGGAGGGCAGCATCGTTGTCTCGAGCCTAGACCTCGAGACCGGCGAGCGGATCGAGCACACCATACACTCGGTCTTCAACCGCGACGACCACGCCAACCCGTCGCTCATGGTTCTGCCGGACGGCACGGTCGTGGTGTTCTACACCTCGCACGGATCAGCGGTGAGCGAAGCGATGTATTACCGGCTGTCGCTGCAGCCCGAAGATGTCACCGCCTGGAGCGAGCGGTACGAAGTCGGTTCGAACACCGAGGGGCCGAGAGGATATACGTACCCGAACCCGGTTCGACTGAGTGACGAAGCGGGTCGTATCTACCTGTTCTGGCGCGGCGGCAACTTCAAGCCGAGTTTCAGCTACACCGACGATTTGTTCACCTGGTCCGCCGCCCGCACACTGATCCAGTCGGACGAGGCCACCGTCGTCCGTCCATACGTGAAGATCGCATCGAACGGCCGCGACGCGATCCACTTCGCCTTCACCGACGGACACCCCCGCGACGAGCCACACAACAGCATCTACTACATCAGATACAGCGCCGGGAAGTTCACCCGGGCCGACGGCTCGCCAATCGGGACGATGGCCGACCTTCCACTGAGCCACCAACGCGCCGATCTCGTATACGACGGCCGGGTAACGGGCGTTCGCGCCTGGATCTGGGATGTCGCCGCGGACCGGCAAGGGAATCCGGTGATCGTCTACACTCGTCTCCCCGAAGAATCCGATCACCGCTACCACTATGCACGCTGGAACGGAGAGGGGTGGGTGGATAACGAGATCACCGCCGCCGGTGGCTGGTTCCCGCACACCCCTGAGGGTGCCACCGAACCGGAACCCCACTACTCTGGCGGGATCGTGCTCGATCACGAAGACCCGGCAGTGGTCTACCTCTCTCGCCCAGTCGCAGGCGTCTTCGAGATCGAGCGCTGGTGGACCGAAGATACCGGCGCCAGCTGGCGCTCCCGGCCGGTCACGGCAGCCTCGCCGAACGACAACGTCCGTCCCTTCGTGATTCGGAACCACGGCGCGTCATCGCCGGCGCTACTCTGGATGGAGAATCGCACCTACCGTCACTATCTCGACTTCGATTCCGCGATCAGGATCGACCGAGCACCCCGGTAGCGCTCCGTTCGGAGGACGGTAGACGGCCACCCTGCCCCGCACTACCCCTACACGAAGGCAAGCTGCGATTCCCCTGTCTCTTACAGCTCTCTTACAGTTCCGACGTCAACACCGCACTAGGTTCAACCGTAGAACTTGTATAGGCAGCCGCGCCGGCGACGATACCGGTCGGGACGGCAACCACTCCAACCCGATGGACAGCCATGGGAAAAAAGTCGTTCGCTCTTCTTCTCCTGATTGTATGCACGACGACCCGGTCGTCGGCTCAGGAAACCCGAGCTGATGAGATACAAGCACTCAGGTTGACCCCCGCACAGTCGGAGACCGTTCGCTTGGACGGGCTGCTCGCGGAAGAATTCTGGCAGCAGACGGCCATCATCCGAGACCTCCGGCAGCAGGAACCCGATGAAGGGGCGCCTGCCACGGAAGCCACGGAAGTCAGGATCGCGTTCGACGACAAGAACCTCTACGTGGCAGTGATGGCCTTCGATCGGGAGCCGGACCGAGTGGTAAGCCGCATTCTCGCGAGAGACCAGATTATGGAGGTCCACCACGACTTCCAGTTCGCCGGCGACGATGCGGTAGCCATCCTGTTCGACACGTTCCACGACAGCCGCAACGCCTTTGTCTTCGCCACCAACCCCAATGGCGCGGAGTTCGAGGCCCTCATCACCGATGAGGGTGCCGAGATCAATGTAGACTGGCGGGCGGTATGGCAGGTGGCAGCCACCCGGAACGCCGAGGGCTGGTCAGCGGAATTCGCCATTCCGTTTCGCACGCTGAGATATCCGAAGGGCGGACAAGGCGATCCGTGGGGCTTCAACGTATACAGGACCATCCGGCGTAAGAACGAGTTGGTGCTGTGGCAATCGTGGTCGCGGGACAACGAAGGCTTCCAGCGGGTGAGCCGGGCGGGGCACCTTGTGGGAATGGAGGACCTACCGCGGTACGGGATCAACGCGGAGGTGAAGCCCTACGTACTGGGAGGCACCCGGCAGGAAGTTGATACGCTCGGACAGACCCCAGTCGAAGGCCAGGGCAAAGTCGGGCTAGACGTGAAGTCGGAGCTGTTACCCGGCCTAGTGTTGGACCTGACGATTAACACGGACTTCGCGCAGGTCGAGGTGGACGACGAGCAGGTGAACCTCACCCGCTTCTCACTGTTCTATCCAGAGAAGCGGGATTTCTTTCTCGAGAACGCGGGGATATTCGATCTGGGATTCCGCGGGGGGTTCGGCCCTCCACCATACCAACTCTTCTTCTCCCGCCGGATCGGAATCGGACGGGGCGGCGAAATACCGATGCTCGGAGGCGGCCGCCTCACGGGCCGAGTCGGTGATCAGACCGTGGGGTTCCTGAGCGTCATCACCGGGGAATCCGGCGATGTGCCAGTGACCGGTCACTCAGTGGCTCGGATGAAACGAGACATCGGCGAGAACAACTTCATCGGGTTGATGGTCACGGACCAGCGAGACGGCAACAGATCCAATACCGTAGCGGGTGTGGACGGCTCGTTCTGGCTCCGGCCCACTTTGAACGTGAAGGGCTTCTTTACCCGGAGCTTCACCAGTGGTGCGGGTGGTGATGACAACAGCTATTCCGTCACCGCAGACTACTCGACCGATCTCGTGGGGGCGATGGCCCAGCATCTCACCGTCGGACCAGAGGCGCAGGCTGACCTCGGTTTCATCACCCGTACCGACATCCACCAGACCCGAGGCGAGTTCCGTCTGTCTCCCCGGCCGGGGCGCTGGGGAATCCGCGTCATCGAGACCAGCGTGGAGGGGGAGTACATCTCCACCACCGACGGGAGGATGCAGGATTGGGAGGCCAGTATCGCGGTAGACCCCGAGTGGGAGACCGGCGACAGCTTCAGGGCCATGTTCGACATTGGTGAGACCCAATTGGACTCGGCCTTCCGGTTGGCGGATTCGATTCCCATAGCGAGCGGACGGTACGATATTCGCAGGATTCGATTATTCCTCAACAGCAGCCGCCACCGCGTGCTGGTCGGCCAATTCCGTATCGGCTGGGAGAAGTTCTATGGAGGGACTCGCTGGGAATTTGGACCCAGCGTATCTCTATCACCGAGCCCACAGGTGTCGCTGGAGCTGGCCCACGAATGGAACCGGGTCGACGTACCCAACGGTGAGCTGACGACCAACGTCACCTCACTCCGATTCGGCTACGCTTTCTCCACCAAGCTCACCACCAACGCCCTGCTGCAGTACAACAGTCTGGACAAGGCCCTATCCGCCAACCTCCGTCTGAATTTCATCCACCGGCCCGGTAGCGATCTGTTCATCGTGCTGACCGAAAGGCGGGGGGTTGAAGACAGACTCTGGGACCTGGCAAACAGGGGATTCGTGGTGAAGCTGACGTACCTCGCGAGGCTGTAGAGTAGTCGCGCGACCCTTAGTCAATCCAGAATCGCCGCTCGCTATTCCGCAATCTGCGCACTGTGCTTCCCTTGGTAGCACACCGGACGTTTCCTACCGAGCCCCCCTCCTCGGAGTCGCGTCAGCCTCGAGATCGCCGAGAGCGTACTGGATGCCCGCCAGCCAGTGCCGCAGAATCGGGGGATCGGTGAAGATCCCGAACTGGTGGCCCAACGAAGAATAGAACACCCGGCCCGCACCCTCCTCTCGGATCCAGCTTACGGCAAAATCCCGGTCTTCACGCTGCACTCCCTCCCGGTCCAGATCGAGACGGGCGGTGTCGAGCGATATAAGGACCCGCATACGAGCGCGCGAGTAGGGGTCACCAAGCTGATAGATCTCATCGGCCACGACGTAGCTGGAGGAGCCAAACGGCGCGGTGATCGGGTGATCGGGTTCCTCGATTCGGAGGGTGACCTCCTCGGTCCACGGATGGTTCACGAAGTAGGCGCCCATCATCTCCCCGAACTCGGGCCATTCGTAGAAACAGTCGGTGGCGGCGTGGAGGCCGATCAAACCCCCTCCACCACGCACGAAGGCGAGCAGGCTAGCTCGCAGGGCCGGGTCGGTGAACGGCTCGCCCGTTGTGTTGTTGAACAGCACCGCGTCGAAACGTGCGAGGCGCTCGGGCCGGAACATGGTCGTGTCACTGCTGACCACCGCCTCGTACGCACCGGCGGTCTCACCCATTCGGCTCACCGCAAAATCCACCCAGGGGATGCTCTCGTGTGCGAACCCCTTAGCGAGATTGAAGACGAGCAGCGAGCGCGCCTGCGCCGGCCTGACAATCGGGCGATCGGGCAGCGCCTGTTCGATCGCCGCCTGCTGGTCGGGCGTCATCTCCGCCTGAGCGCCCGCTTCCCCGCTAGCGGCTGTCAGCGCCGTCAGACAGCCGGCAACAACTCCAGCGATGTTGCAGATCTTGTTCATCGGAACTCCCCACATCGAAGACTTGATCGCCACAAACTTCCTCCGTTAGGAGGCGCCGATCTTCTGCACCACTCCCGCGGGGGCTATACTGGGAGGTGGACCCGGTTGCACCGGCATGACACGGAGCGAAGCGAGATGGCACCAGACAAGAAGATATCCCGACGGGAGTTCATTCACTATTCTGCCGCGGGGCTGGCAGCCGCCTCAGCAGGCGGTGCGATCGGAGGCTGCTCGGCGGGTGCATCGTGGCTGCCGACCAGACCACTCGGCGCCACGGGGATGCAGGTCTCACGACTCGCCTTTGGCGGCGGCTCACAGTTCCTGTTGAACGGAAACGGTGCGTGGGAGACGATGCTGGAACGGGCGATCGAGCTGGGAGTGAACTACTTCGACACCAGTTCCAGCTACCAGTGGGACGCCGGCATGAGCAGCGAGGAGCGCTTCGGGGAAGTCCTCTCTCCGTACCGAGACCGGCTGTTCCTCGCAACCAAATTCGATTCGCGCGACCCGGCCGAGGCGATGCGGGAGTTCGACCGGAGCCTGCAGCGGATGAAGACCGACTACGTCGATGTGCTGATGATCCACAGCCTGGTACCGACGGACGATATCGCCACCCTGGAGCGAGGCGTCTATGCCGAGCTCCGCAGGCTGAAAGAAGAGGGTGCAGTCCGCTTCATCGGCTTCTCCAGCATGGACAGTGCCGAGCGGAGCCGAGAGGCCATCGAGCAGCTCGAGTTCGACGTGGCCCTGCTGGCGATGAACCCGACCGGGTACGGGGGGTTCGTCACCGAAGCACTGCCGGCCGCCCGGGCCAAGAACGTCGGCGTACTGGCAATGAAGGTGATGCGCGACATCGTGGGTGAGTCGGCGACTCCAGAGGAACTGCTGCGTTACGTGCTGTCGCAGGAGGGTGTAGCGGGCGCTCTGGTTGGCCACCATGGGATGACGCGGCTGCAGCAGAACAGCGACATCGTCCGCAGCCTCGCAACGGATGCCGAGGCCGAGATGGCGGCGGCCGAGCGCCGGCAGCTGGAGTCGCGCTTGGCGCCCTTGGCGGGTCCCCACGCGCTGTGCTGGGCCTGTCCCGGTTACGTCGACGGCGCGGTAAGCTGAGCGCTACCGAGTCGCTGAGCGGATTCGCGGCGGTAGGCGCCGCCGATCCTGCCGCCGTGGTTGAGGAGCGCGCGTTACTCGCGCAGCTCGCGGGCGCAGGCAGAGTACGCCGTTGGCGGGGGTATCTCCGTCTCACCGGACCCGGCTGGCTGCAGAGCGCGTTCACCTTGGGGAGCGGCAGCGCTGTCGCATCCCTCTACCTCGGCGCCCACTACGGCTACGCGCTCCTCTGGGTCCAGCCCCTGGCCATGGTAGTCGGGATCGTCATGCTGATGGCGGCCTCGCACCAGACGCTATCGACCGGTGTCCGGCCGTTCGAGGCGATGCGCCGTTTCATCCACCCGGGTCTTGCGTGGGCGTGGGCGATCGCGACCCTGATCGCGACCTTCGTGTTCCATCTGCCTCAGTACGCACTGGCCGCCGGTGTCACCGAGGACATGATTGCGGTCGCAACCGAATGGCAGCCTACCGGCGCAGCTCGCACGGCATTGCTGGTCGGGCTCGGTCTGGTCATCCTGGGGATCTCGACGCTGATCACCTGGACCTACGGCCGGGGCATCCGCGGGACCCGACTGTACGAGCGCACGCTCAAGCTGCTGGTGGGTGCTATGATCCTCGCCTTCTTCGCGGTGGTGGCGCGGAGCGTTGTGGCGGGTCAGGTGGAATGGGGAGCACTGGTCACCGGGTTGCTCCCCATTTCCGTGCCCTCTGATCCCGCCGGCGTCACTAAGGTCGCGGGAGCGTTTGGAGCGGCTGTCGGGATCAACATGACGTTTCTGTTCGGCTACACTCTGCTCGCGCGCGGATGGGGCCGCGAGCATCGTGGGCTCGCCAAGTTCGATCTGATCACCGGAATGCTCCTTCCGTACGTGATCGTCACCTCGCTCATCGTGGTCGCCTGCGCCTGCACGATCCACGGAACCGAGTTCGCGCCCGCGCAGATCCTGCCGGCCAACGTTGGGGTCCTGATAGGTTCCACCGGTGTCGGCGCGACGTTCGGCCGCTTCGTTTTCGGCTTGGGCATCCTGGGGATGGCGCTGTCGACCATCACACTGCAGATGCTGGTGGCGGGGTTCGCGCTGTGCGAGTTGCTCGGAATCGAGGCGATCGGCTGGCGCTATCGTCTGAGCTGTCTGCTGCCGGCGCCCGCCTTCCTCGGCGTGGTCCTGTGGACGTCGCTGGGGACCTGGATCGCGCTGCCCGCCTTCACCATAGGTCTGATCATGCTGCCGATTGCCTACGTCGGCTGGTTCATGTTGCACAACAGCAGCCGGTTCCTGGGCGACGACAGACCTCGCGGAGCGAGCGCGCTGCGTTGGAATTTGGTGCTCGCTATCTCGCTGCTCGTCACCCTGGCCAGCGTGGCCTACACGCTGCTGCAGCAGTTCTGAAGCTAGGGCGCAGGGCTACCGATCGCCGCCCGGCTCGGATGGGCGTTCCCGTCGATGAGCCATGGCACCACGCGCGCAACCACTGCTTCGGTGCCTGGATGGCGCGAGTGGTTCGTTCCCAGCAATCCGACGCGCCGCAGACTGGCAAAACGCGCGGTAGCGAAATGGTCCCCAAAGAAGCCGCGGTGGTCGTTCCCTAGTTGCGATCTCCTGCCAAACTGGCTACGTCATTACGGCACGCACGGAACGATGGAGCGGGTTGCAGCGGTACGGGGGCGTTCTCCTGTCACCCCCAGTGCGGTCGGCCCTCGCGCTCCCAAAACTCCCGCAGCGTCATGCTCGGCTCGCGACAAACGAGGATCGGCACGTCGCGTTCCTCAGGTACACCCCACGGGTTGACCACCCGATCGGCCAGCACGAGCGACGCACAGAAACTCGGGTCGATGTCCTCTAACTCCACACCGAGAAAGATTATCACTGCACCAGGGCGCTCGCCCGGGCCGAAGTTGTAAAAGCTTCCAGCCAGGCTCACTACAGGTGGCAGACCTAGCCCGCGGCCGTAGAAGTCGAGCGCGCCGGCCTGCCCGTAGTTGCGACCGAACAGCACCGCCGTCGCCTGCTCGGCGGGCGTGAGCGCGCCGTACACCCGCGCCACCGCCGCCGCTTGCTCGTGCCATCCCAGCATGTCGGCATAGTCCTGGGGCAGCGGGAGATACTCGCCCCGGTTGGTCCGCACGGCCGTGGTGATGCCAAGCGCACCGGCAAATCTCGCCATCGGCTCCGGTGGCACCAAGGGCAACCCAAAGGGAACTGCGGCGAATGCCCACAGCACGATCGTCGCCGCGGCCACCGGAACGGCAACGGCCCGGAGTCGTGGGCGTGGCAACCGCTCGAGTGCCACGGCGCCAGCGGCAAACAGCACAGGGTGGACAGGTCCGAAGTAATAAGACTTGCCTTGCATCAACACGAAGATCGCGAACGCGACGAGCGCTATCCAACCGAGCACACGATAGCGGCGGAGATCCGGATGCAGCATCAGGGCTGCGGCGCCACCGACTGCAAGCAGGAACCCTGCCGGCTGCCACAGGAACTGATCGAACATGAACTCGCCGAACCCGACGCGTGCGAGTTGGGACTCCTGCAGCACCGTCATCTGCTCCACTACCGGGAAACCCAGCGCGAACTGTCCGACGACACTCGGGCTGCCCAGTACCAGCGCGATGCCGATCGCTACCCACGGCCACGGGCCGAGGAACGCTCGCCGGTGCTCGGTGAGCAACAGACCGATCAGCACCGCGAGACCGAAGAACAGGATCGAAAACTTGGTGAAGAGCCCTACGCCACCCGCGATACCCAGCAGGAGCCACCAGCGTTGCTCGTCGCTATTGATCAACCGCACGAGAGCGTAGCAGCCGAGCAGCCACCAGAGCTGATCCAATACGATCGGCTGGAACAGATTCGCGGTGCGGAGAAACAACGGGTTGACGAGCACAGCCAGCGCGGTCAAGAGTTGGGCCCACCTACCGCCTCCTAGTTCTCGCGCCAAGAGGATCGCGAGCAACAGCACGCCCGTTCCCGCCAGGGCCGGCACCATGCGATAGGCGAATAGCGAATCGCCGGCTACGCCGCGCAGGGCCTCTGAGAGCAGCGCCATGAGCGGCGGGAAGTCCATGTGGAGGATTCGGAGGTGTGAGCCCATCGCCATGTAAAGGAATGCGTCGCGGTGGAATTCGTACGGCGTCCAGATGTTGGCGGCGACGTGCGCCGCGAGCTTGACTGCAACGAGTGTGAGCGCCATTGCGGAGAGCGGAGGTAGGTCCCGACTGTTCACGGAGCTAACATGCATCCCACTCTTGTGGGTCGCCAGGCTATTGGGTCCTGGCTCAAGAACCTGGCATCCATTCCAAGTGTTTGCCGAGCTTCCGAATCGATCCGGTGGACTATGGCAGAATCTGGATTGTCTTTCGGCGCTAGCGACGTCGCATCAGGGGGTCATGGGTTTGGCCTGTGGCGACCGATGCGCCATGCAGTCGATCCTCCGCGGCCCAAATCCCACCGCTGCTAACTGAGCGCTCTGAATAAACGAATCTTCAAATCCCATCGAGCCGTATTGGGGTGGCAAATGCCCACAAAGGTCAGTGACAGTTTGCGCGACGGGTGTCGACGGTCCAGCGCCGCGCGAATGTAATACGAACCGGAGGATCCGATGCTCATGCGAGTTTGTCCCCGTTGGCGTGTGCTGGCAGTGTTGATCGCTTTTGCTTGTCCGCCGGCCACCATCCTGGGCCAGGACGGCATTCCCGACGGGACTGAGCTGACCATTCCCCCC
>Ga0209536_100008777_pt1 | contig 15115 bp, 16 predicted proteins | sample DeeMarSeWOR28_12_FD_187461 | JGI IMG/M metagenome (GOLD analysis project Ga0209536, IMG submission 187461) | Marine sediment microbial communities from White Oak River estuary, North Carolina - WOR-2-8_12 (SPAdes) (version 2) | ecosystem: Environmental > Aquatic > Marine > Intertidal zone >...
CCAAGAATGGCCGGCGCGCCCGCGGCAGCAGCAGCCGCGGCCACGGCCCCCAGTCCGTAGTCGGGATAGCGCGTAGCTCCAAATGGCTGCACCTCGAGAGCAAACAGCTCCAGTATTACGCCCACCGCCATCCCGGCCACAGGATCACCAGCGATTGCGCCAGCCACAGTCCCAGCAACTAGCGGCCGAGAGACCATTGTCTGGGCCACGCATATCAGATCCAAACCCACAACGACACCCCACAGCAGCAGCCAGCCGGCGTTAGCGATCATGTGAACCCCGCCAAAGGAACTGACTTGGCTGTAGGCACGTCCTGAGCCGATATCGCGACGCCCTGTTGCGACAGCAGTGACAGTTTGGCTGCCTCCGCCTCGGATAGGAACACATACCGCAGTCGCCTCGTGCGACCTGCCCCTTCGTGGACTCCTCCAACATTCACATCTTTCACTGCCTTGCTAGCCCCACAAACCGCAACCAGCGTATCTACATCGGCTATCACTACGATGGTGCGTTGCTCCGACTCGGCACAGCGATCGAGCACCATACCTGCCTGTTCGGTCGCAGCGAACTCCACCTCTACATCTGGAGGAACACCCAAGGTGTAGAGTTCCCGCTCCCACTCGTTCGCTGCAACCGCGTCATCGATCAGTAGAATCCGATCAGCGCTCAGCTCATGCACCCAGCCGACTGCCACCTGACCGTGGATCAAGCGATCATCGAGGCGTACGAGTACCAGGCTCACGGCTGCATTATTCGAACGGCACGCTCACCTGCCGCCACCGCGCGATCCGCAGCTTCACTTGGCGACACATCACGGTGGTAGACGAAGTCGATCAGCATCGGCAGGCTGACACCAGTCACAACCACGACATCGTCACGTTCACGGATCTGGGTCAGCACTGCTTGCAGACAACTGCCGCCCAGGATATCCGTAAACACTATCGTCGGTCCTTCGCCCAGTGCCCCGGACACGCGCTGGCAGAGATCCTCGCGGCAGAGACCACGGTTGGACACTGGAACAAGGGCGTTCTCCTCACCTGTTATCAAGCGAACCGCATCCACCAGGGCGTGGGACAACGCCGCGTGCGAAACCACAACGCCTCGCAACAACTCACTCATAGTCTTCTGCCAGATATTCCCTCAGCTCGCGCTGCTCGGCCAACTTCGTGAGCAATCGCTCATTGAAGTTGACCGCAGGATCCACTCCGCTGTAGCGGAGGAGCAGGTTCATCGCTACGACTTCCGCTATCACCGTGATATTCTTGCCCGGATTCAGGGGAACCATGACCTTGGGCAACTCGACCCCCAGAATCGTCGTCTTGGCCCCATCGAGTCCCGTCCGGTCTACCTCCTGGGCCTTCTCCCACTCCTCGAGCTCAATCACCACCTCAATCCGCTTCTGCTGACGTACTGAATGCACCCCGAATAGCGCCGACACGTCGACCAAGCCGACGCCGCGGATTTCCATGTAGCGGTGGGACAGCCCCGTGGCACATCCTATCAAGACGCCGGCTGCTCGTTTGCTTATGTGGACTACATCGTCAGCCACAAGACGATGCCCCCGTTCGACCAAATCAAGCACACACTCGCTCTTCCCGATTCCCGACCGACCGGTAACGAGCAACCCGACCCCGTAGACGTCTGCCAGAGAAGCGTGCATTGTGGTCGCCGGTGCAAACACCTCAGCTAGATAGGGAGTTATGCGGCGATAGAACTCTGATGTGCGGAGCTTTGATCGCATCACAGCAACGCCACGTTCCTTGGCCAGCCTCAGCAAATCGCGCGGCACGGATTGACCCTTGGTCACAAAGACGCAGGGTATGTCGAAGCTCATGAACTGCTCCAGTGTGCGCCGTCTTACGTCGGCATCGAGCGACCTTACATAGGCTATCTCGGTCTCGCCCAATACGTGCATTCGCTCTGGTACGAACCGCGCAGTGAAACCCGCCAGCACCAGGCCTGGGCTCGACACTTCCGGCACCTTGATCGTCCGATCCAGGCCCGCATCGCCTGTTAGCACCTCGAGCTGAAGGGCCTTCTGTTTCCGCTCGACCAATTCCCGAACAGTCAGAACAGCCATGCACTACACCTCAGGCAACCGATGAGTTGACTTTCGTACCTCCTTGTCGAGTTGATTGCGGATCTTGTCGGCGGCTCGATCCAGTGCAGTCTTGAAGTCGTCCGCTTCGGCTGTCGCCACCTTGATCTGACCACGCGGCAACATCAGCTTGAGTTCAACGACCTTGCTGCCATGGTCCGCATCGAAGATCAGTTCAGCCGCTTGGCAACGGCTGGCCAGCTTTGCCACTTTCCCGACCACACTCTCGGCACGCACCCTCAGCTCGTCAGATATTTCGCAGTGGCGCGCAGTAATAGTAATCCGCATTGTAGCCATCGCTCCTCCCGTCCTTCATCGGGTGCTGTTGAGTGTCTCCAGTAGATGAGTCTCAGTCTCCTCTGCAGCTTGGTCCCACGAAAGCGTCTCCGCGAATCGTCGAGCGTTGCCACCGAGGGAATTCACCAAGGCTGGTTGCCGGCTCAAGCGGGCAATTGCGTCCGCCAAAGCGAGCGTATCACCGTGTGGTACGAGTATGCCAGTCACGCCATCCCGCACCGACTCGCGAAGCCCCGGACTGTCTGAAGCCAGGGCCGGAGTACCACACGCGGCTGCTTCAACGTTGACAATCCCCCACCCCTCCTTGGCCGAAGGAAACACGATCGCCCACGCACGTCGCAAAAGATCACGCTTCTCTTGCTCGGGGACAAAGCCGTGGAATTCCACGACAGTCTGCAGTCCGAGCTTCATAGCCAATCGCTCAAGTCGCTCCAGATCTCCACCGCGGCCGGCAATCCTCAACCTAGCATCCAGCCCTTCCGCACGAACCAAAGCCAATGCCCGCAGAATGGCGTCTATTCCCTTGTAACGCTTGAGCCGCCCAACGTACAAGAATGTTGGCTTCTCGAAGCGCTGAGTGCCTGGATCCGGGGTGAACCATTCCGTATCGACACCAGGAAAGATCACCTTGATGGCAGACGGTGACACCCCTCTGTCGGCCAAGTCAAGCCGCGTGCTTTCGCTGATTGCATGAAACGCTGACCCCTCATATATAGCTGGGATCGCACGCTCGGCTAGCCACACAGCGCTGGCCACGGCCACGGACGCCTCCCTAAACGCTGTCGTACCAAAGAGATGCGGTACAATGACGTACACTGGGATATCGGTCAGGGTGGGAGTGTAGAGCGGCAGCTTGTTTATGTCCTCAACCACGATGTCGTAATGCCACGCCTCCAACTCCCGGCGAACCATGCCACGCGCCAGTACGGCGAACGTGTAGCGACCGCCAATTCGCTTCACTACTATCCCGCCGATCGAAGCCGTGGCTGCCGCACCTCTCCAGCCGGACGCCACTAGCGTGACTTCGTGCCCCCGGTCAACTAGGCGCCGGAAGATCTCGAAGAAGTGGACTTCAGCCCCACCCGCTTGAGGGTTTTCCAGATCAAGCCAGTTAACAGCCAGAATCCTCACAGGCGGCCCATTCTCCGGGCTATCGTGTCTAGCACGCCGTTGACGAAGCCCGGGGCCTTCGAACCTGCAAACCAGTGAGCCAGCTGGATGGCTTCGTCGATAGCTACACGGGGTGGGACCGCACGCACGTGCAGTTCATAGACAGCCAGCCTGAGAATGTTGCGTTCGACTGCTCCGATTCGCTCGAGCCGCCAGTTGTCAGCAGCCGATCCGATCTCAGCATCGAGGCGGTCGACATCCGCAACCACATTGCCAGCCAGGAGTTCTGCAGCCGCGATCACCTTGCTCATCCGCCCAGCGAGGTTGCTGAAGCCAGCGGCAATCACTTGCAGCGAGAGAGCGTCGGTGACATCCCAGGCGTAGAGTAACTGTAATGCCCGAGCCCGGATCTTGGACTCAGCCCTCAGCACCCCTATCGAACCGTTGCAGGACCCGCGCCGTCTCCATGGCAGCTTGTGCAGCCTCTTCCCCCTTGTTTCCGGCCGCTCCACCAGCCCGTGCCAGCGCTTGCCCCATTGTGTCACAGGTTAGCACCCCAAATCCAACAGGCACCAAGTAACGTGTGGCAGCTTCAGCCAACCCCCTGGCGGTCTCTGCTGCGATGTAGTCGAAGTGCGGTGTCTCGCCCCGGATGATGGCGCCCACTGCGACGGCCAGCTCATACCCTCCGGTGGCGAGCGCACCATGCACAACGACTGGGAGCTCGAACGCCCCAGGTACCCACACTATCTCCACGTCGGCCTCAGAAAACCCCCCGGCCAGCAGTGTATTCCTCGCGCCGTCGAGGAGCTTGCGGGACACCGCCTCGTTGAAGCGACTCGCTACTATGATGGCGCGTCCGTACCGGGCCCGGGTGGCGGTTACCGATTGAGGCATCTAGTGGGAGAAGAGATGACCGAGCTTGTCACGTTTTACGGCCAGATAGTGGCGGTTCTCGATCGTGGGATCGGCAACCAACGGTACCCTCCCCACGATCTGGAGCCCATATCCCTCGAGCCCCACCAGCTTGTGGGGGTTGTTCGTTAGCACCCGAATGGAGGTCAGGCCCAGATCCATGAGGATCTGGGCACCTATCCCGTAGTTGCGTAGGTCGGGGGGAAAACCCAGCCTCTGGTTGGCTTCGACCGTATCGTGGCCGGCGTCCTGCAGCTCGTACGCTTTCAACTTGTTGAGTAATCCTATCCCGCGACCCTCCTGATCGAGGTAGACTACGGCTCCCGCTCCTTCATCTGCGATGGCAGCCATGGCACTCCGAAGTTGCCAGCCACAGTCACAGCGGTCCGAGCCGAAAACATCACCCGTCAGGCATTTCGAGTGCATTCGCACCAGGACGTCACCTCGTCCCTGTAGGTCACCAAAAACCAATGCCACGTGCTCCGAACGATCAACATCGTTCTCGTATCCGATGATGCGGAACTCACCATAGGGAGTCGGGAGCCTGGCCTCTGCGATCCTATGGACCAACCGCTCGTTCTGGAGTCGGTGCGACACCAACTGTGCTATGGTAACGAAGGCTAGTCCATGTTCCTCGGCAAAAGCCGCAAGTTGAGGACGCCGCATCATGGTCCCGTCGTCGGCTATTATCTCGCAGATCACACCGGCGGGATAATGGCCGGCCAACCGCGCGAGATCCACGCTGGCCTCAGTGTGCCCGACTCGCTGCAGTACGCCACCTGGTCGAGCCCTCAAGGGAAACACGTGCCCCGGTCGGTTCAGGTCGGCCGGAACCGTAGCCGGGTCGATCGCCACCTGTATTGTCTTGGCGCGGTCCGCCGCCGATATGCCCGTTGTTATGCCGAACCGTTTCGCTGCATCGACACTTATTGTGAACGCCGTTTCCGAAGACTCGTTGTTGGATTCAGTCATCTGAGGCAGCCCGAGCGCCGCACAGCGTTCGGGCAGCAGCGTCAGACAAATCAATCCGCGTCCGTACTTTGCCATGAAGTTGATCGTCTCGGGTGTCACGCACTCCGCCGATCCGATGAGATCCCCTTCGCACTCTCTGTCCTCGTCGTCAGCAACGATAACGAGTCGTCCTGCTCTTACGTCAGCAATGGCCCGTTCTACGGATGTGAAACTCATTTGACAGCTCCTCCAGTACTAACCTCACCTCGGTCGCGGAGAAGCTGGCGTACGAACTTGCCTATCATATCACCTTCGAGATGCACGGGATCTCCCGGCTGCAACTTGCCCAGAGTCGTGTGCTGCAGCGTATACGGTATCAGAGCCACCTGCACGACGTTGGGATCTGGGATCTCGTTGACGGTGAGACTCACTCCATCGATGGCGATCGAACCGTGCGAGACCGTCAGCTCCGCAATCTCGTCGGGTACGGAGACATCGAGAAGTAGTGCGTCGGCTTGTTCCCTAACCCCTCGCACCTTGCCCACTGCATCTACATGTCCCTGCACGAAGTGACCGCCCAATCTATCACCGACCTTGAGAGCTCGTTCGAGATTGACCTCGTCTCCGACCTTCAGCTCGCCAAACCAAGTCCGGCTCCGGGTTGTCACGATTGCTTCGACTTTAAACCAAGTTGCGGCCCTTTCCACGACCGTGAGGCAGGCGCCGCCTACGGCGATACTGTCGCCCTCCGCTAAGTCGTCGTAGGGCGCTTCTATGGTGAACGACAGGCGGTCGGCTTCCCGCTCGACCTCCCTTACTCTCCCGATCTCAGTGACTATTCCAGTAAACATAGCTTCCTATCCAGCACCAGTAAGTTACTATCACCGAAGGCTTTGCGCTCGACTGGGATCCACCGCTGGGTCGCCTCCAATCGGACAGGATCGGCAGTGGGGAAAGGTGACAGCCCTTGCGCGAGCAGTAGGGGCGCCTGGAACAGGAACAACCGATCCACCAAGCCGGCCTGCAACAGACTGACCGCTAGCCTCCCCCCACCCTCAACCAACAGCGATCTTATCCCCACTCCTCTGAGAACCTCTAGGATACGTTTTGAACCCCTGGCTGCAATCACAGTTACTCCGCTGTCTGCTATGGCACTCGCCGCCGCAGCGGCCCTGTCATCATCAACGATCAATATCGTGGCAATGTCCTTGGCAGTTCTGACGAGATGTAGATCGGTCCTGAGAGACCCTGATCGGCCAAACACGACTCGCGTGGGCGGAATCCGGGGGACCACGGCACCCCGCACCGTGAGCCTGGGGTTGTCAGCCTGTGCCGTTAGCCTACCCACTCCAATTGCATCATAACCAGCACGCAGCCAATGCACGTGCTCTCGGGCCTCCGGACTCGAGATCCACTGGGATCTACCCCACTTGTCCGCAAGGAACCCATCGAGTGAAATCGCCAGCTTGAGAGCAACGAAGGGCCTCTCGCGCCGCACTTCACTCCACAGAAACGGCGCGTTCAACGCCGCTGCGGCTTCTTTGCAGAGACCTGATTCGACCTCGATACCGGCAGAGCGCAGCGACTCAGCTCCACCTCCGGCAGCAAGACTGGGGTCGGAGGTGGCGAAGACCACGCGGCATACCCCAGCTGATTTCAGGGCTTCGCTACAGGCCGGCGTCTTGCCCAGATGTGCACAGGGTTCGAGATTGACGACGCAGACAGCTCCGCGAGGTTGGTTGCAGGCTGCCAGGGCATCCACCTCCGCATGCGAAGCGCCGAATTCGGCATGATAACCTTCTCCGATCACCTCGCCGTCGCGCAATAGCACGGCACCAACCAAGGGATTAGGTGCGACGCGACCCCAGCCCTTGAGCGCCAGTTCCATTGCTCGCCGCATCGCCTGGTGTTCGTCCATCAGAGTCCGTCGCTCAGCTACTAGTTGGGCCTCATCGCAGCGAACACGCCCGAGAGAAGGCGCATCGGCTGTTGGGCAATCTAGCCAGCAATCACCACTCCTTCCCCTCTCGCTATCTCTCCAACCATCCACGTCTTCACTCCCACCGACTCAGCCTGTCGCCGTACCGGCTCAACGCCCGCACTCGGCACAACCGCAATCATCCCGAGGCCCATATTGAAGACTCGCAGCATCTCCGCTGCATCGACTCCACCAGCATCTTGAAGTACCTGGAAGATGGGAGGTACCTCCCACGCCGATCGCTCCACCCGCGCGCCACAACCCTCCGGTAGCGGCCGACTCAGGTTCCCAGCTATGCCTCCCCCGGTTATGTGAGCCAATGCGTTCACTTCTGCGATCACCGGGCTAATCGCGCTCCAATAACTGCGATGAACCTTGAGGAGTTCCTCGCCAACGGTTGCCCCTACACCCGGGATGTCACTGTCGATCTCAAGCCCCAGCTCTTCGAACAGGATGCGTCGAACAAGTGTGTATCCATTGGTGTGCAGACCTGACGACGCATATCCCACGAGCTGATCACCCGGTCTCACACGGTCACCCTGCAGTGCAGCGTCAGCCGAAACGACTCCCACGATCGTGCCAGCGAGGTCATAATGCCCAGGATGATATATGTCAGGCATCTGGGCTGTCTCACCACCCGCCAGAGTCAGGTCGTGCATGCGGCAGCCACGCGCCACACCGTCAACCAGCGCGGCGATCGTCTCAACGTCAAGCAGCGAACCGGCGATGTAGTCGAGAAAAGCAAGAGGTCTAGCAGCATGTACGAGGATGTCGTTCACCGAATGGTTCACCAGGTCCTCGCCGACGGTATCGTGTCGCCCGGCTGCAATCGCAACGAGAACCTTGGTGCCGACACCGTCAGTGCTCATCACGAGTGCCGGTCTGTCCACATCGTCAGGAAGGCGGACGATCCCTCCGAAAGAGCCGAAACCACCCATTGTCAGTGGTGTGTGCGTAGAGGTTACGGCCGCCCTGATTCGCTGTTTGGCTTGGTCGGCCGCATCAAGGTCGACGCCAGCCGCTCTATATTTGTCCGCTGTGGTCATAGATCCGCACCCTCACCCCCTTGCCTGTCACAGAGTAGTTGGGGAAAGTGGCAGTAGGGAAAGAAGAGCTAGGAGCTGCTACTTCACCTCGAGAGAGGGCTCCACTTCAAAGCGCACCAGATCACCGAACTGGCAAACACGTTCCGACACTTCAGCGACACCGATCTCCTCGAATCGCTGGGTCGAGAATCGTTCGACGGCGAAGGATCCCATGGCAGCACCGTACACCATTGCAGAACGCAGATTCGCAGGTGACAGATCATCGGTTCGAGCCAAATGGCCCATGAAACCGCCTGCAAACGCGTCGCCCGCTCCAGTGGGATCAAAGACCTCCTCAAGTGGGAATGCAGGGACGTAGAAGATTCCGTTTTCTTCTACAAGAACTGCGCCGTACACGCCTTGTTTGATCACCGCAATCCGGGGCCCATGTGCCAGTATCCAGCGAGCGGCACGATAGATGTTCCAATCCCCCGAGAGCTCCCGCGCCTCAGCATCGTTCACCATTAGTACGTCGATCTTGCCGAGCAACTCGAGCAGCGCGTTGCGTTTGCTGTGAATCCAGTAGTTCATCGTATCGCACGCAACCAGTTTGGGCTGGTGTATCTGTCCCAGCACACTGAGCTGCAGCTCGGGATCGATATTGCCGAGGAAGACATACTCAGCATCCCGAAATCCATCGGGGATACGGGGTTTGAATTCAGCGAACACGCCAAGTCTCGTCTCGAGCGTCTCGCGATTCTGCAGATCGTACGAGTACTTGCCTTTCCAGCGGAAGCTCTCGCCCTGCGCGCGCACGACACCACTCATGTCCACACCGTGCTCAGCCAATCTGTCCAACACGTCGTCTGGATAATCGTCTCCGACTACGCCAACCACCTGCACCGGGTGCAGCAGGCTTGCTGCGTAACTAAAGAAGACAGCCGAGCCGCCCAACGCATCTGCGTTTGACCCGAATGGGGTCTGCACAGAGTCGAGTGCGATACTGCCCACAATGAGAAGTGACACCTGTTACATCCGCTCCGGGGCACTTACGCCCAATAGGTGTAGTCCGTTGGCCAACACAGTCTGAACCGCACGCACGAGAACCAATCGAGCCTGTTCGAGGTCTCCTCCCGATCCAACAACCCTGTGGCGATGGTACCAACCGTTGGCCAACCGCGCCAACTCTTCCACGTAGACGACGATACGATGTGGTTCAAGCACCTCCGCCGCTCTGGCAACGGTCTTGGGGTACTCTGCCAGATGTTTGATAATCGCTTGTTCATCGTCTTCGACAAGTAGCGCCAAATCGACACCGTCAGTAGTGATTGCAGCAGGCTGGACCTTGGCAGTACGTAGGATACCCGCCATCCGCGTGTGTGCGTATTGCACGTAGTAGACCGGATTCTCGTCAGACTGCTTCGTGGCCAGGTCGACATCGAACACGAACTGTGCATCGCCCCTACGCATCAGGAAGAAATACCTAGCTGCGTCCACGCCGGTCTCCTCAAGCAAATCCCGCAGCGCCACAAACGTCCCTGACCGTTTGGAAAACCGCACTTCCTCGCCGTGTCGCATGACTCGCACCAACTGCACGAGCACCGCCTTGAAGAAACCCCGCGGCTGTCCGATGGCCTGTACCGCCGCCGCCATCCTGTCCACATAGCCGTGGTGGTCCGCCCCCCAAACGTCGATTGCCAAATCAAACCCTCTGGATGCCTTGTCCCGATGGTAGGCAATGTCCGGCATGAAATATGTGTACGAGCCGTCCTGCTTCCGCAGAACCCGGTCTTTCTCGTCACCGTATTCGGACGTCTTGAGCCACAGCGCACCGTCCTGTTCGTACGTGAGGCCCCTGTCGGTCAGCTCCCTGAGTGCCTCAGCCACCTTGTTCCCAGCATACATATCGCTCTCGCGGTACACCACGTCGAACTCGACACCGAATTCCCGGAGATCCCTATCTTGCTCCTCTCTCTGGATCTTCACCGCGATCTCTCGACACCGGCCGATTCCTTCTTCGGGAGATAGGTCGGCGAAGTCCGGCCCCTGAGCCGCTACTATTCCCGCAGCCAGGTCCTTGACATAGTCGCCTTGGTATCCGTCCTCAGGTACTTGAGTAGCGCGGCCAACCGCCTGTTGCACCCGCGCCCATACCGATTTCGCCAGCCGGTCAATCTGCACACCAGCGTCGTTCACGTAGAACTCACGAGTCACCTGGTGGCCGGTCGCTTGCAGCAGAGACGCGATGGAATCGCCCAACGCTGCGCCACGACCGTGACCGACGTGCAGCGGCCCTGTCGGGTTCGCAGACACGAACTCCACATTGACTTTGCGGCCACCGCCGTCACTCGAACGACCGTACATCTCACGCTCTGCCAGCACCCTACGCAGTGTGTCGGACAGGGCGGCCTCTCCCAACCAAAAGTTGATGAACCCCGGACCTGCGATCTCGACTTTGGAAACGGAGCACGCCGCTAGGTCCAGTTGTGAGATGATTTCCTCGGCGAGTTCTCGAACGTTCTCGTGCCGTCGTTTGGCGAGCTGTAGCGCCAGATTAGTGGCCAAATCTCCGTGTTGTGGCTCCCGCGGTGGGTCCAGCCGGATAGCCGCGTCAGCTGCACCGAGAGTCGCAGCGACCCTCTGTAGCTCGGCACGAAGGCGCTCGGCTCCTACGGTCAGGAGTCCGCTCCGGTTTTCGGCTTGTCCTTGGGCTTCTTCTCGTCCGTCTTCGCCTCAGGCTTCGCTTTGTCGGGCTTCTTCTCTCCCGCACGCTTGTAGTCGGTCTCGTAAAAGCCAGAACCCTTGAAGACTATGCCGGCTCCACCAGTTATCTGGCGCTCGCCCAGCGCATGACATTCCGGACACTCTACCCGGGCAGAGTCACTGATCTTCTGGAACTCGTCATACTTGTGCCCGCACTGTGGGCAGCGGTACGAATATGTCGGCATCTCCTATACGTCCGCCGTAGAGACGAGTAGCGAACCTAGTCGCAGCCTTGCGGAGGGTCAACCCGGGGTCCGGAACGTTCCCCAGAGAGTCCGCAGTGCGTCACTGATCTCCCCAACAGTGGCCCGAGCCCGCACGGCATCGAGTATGCTTGGCATTAGTGATCCCGAGCCCCTGGCCGCACTCTGCACCGCCTCGAGCGCAGATCCCCACCTCACGGGATCTCTCGTCTGTCTCACCGCTCGCACACGTTCTATCTGTTTGCTCGCAAGCTCGGAGTAGTCCGGAGCTGGAAGTACTGGAGGTAGCGCGTCGTCAGCAAAGCGGTTCACTCCCACGATAACCCTGTCCGCGGACTCAACTGCCCGCTGATGAGCGTACGCCGATTTGGCTATGGCTTCTTGGAAGTACCCGCTGCCGACAGCGCTGGCGGCTCCACCGATTTCGGCCACCGCTTCAAGCAACCGCCCAGCCTCTTGCTCGATCCTTTCAGTAAGGGATTCGACGTAGAACGAACCGCCCAGAGGATCGACGGTTTGAGCCACCCCGGACTCATACGCAAGGAGTTGCTGAGTTCGTAGAGCCAACCGAGCCGCATCTTCCGAAGGCAGAGCCAGAGCCTCATCATAGCCGTTGGTGTGTAATGATTGAGTCCCACCGAGAACTGCCGCTAGCGCCTGTACAGCAACACGTACGACGTTGTTGAGCGGTTGCTGTGCCGTGAGCGTGGATCCACCCGTCTGCGTGTGGAATCTGAGCCGACAGCTTCTATCGTCACCGTTGTAGCGTTCTCGGATCAGTCGGGCCCACAGGCGTCGTGCCGCTCGGAATTTGGCTACCTCCTCGAAGAGATCATTGTGAGCCGCGAAGAAGAACGAGATGCTTGGCGCCACCTCGTTTACGTGAAGTCCGGCTGCTACGGCCCGGTCGACATACTCGATACCGTTGGCGAAGGTGAAGGCCACCTCCTGAACCGCCGTAGCTCCGGCTTCCCTCATATGGTAGCCGCTTATCGATATTGGGTTGATGTCCATCCGCCGCTCAGCAACGAAGCCAATTATGTCCGTCACGAGCCGTAGGGAAGGTTCGATGGGATAGATGTACGTCCCACGCGCTATGTACTCCTTCAGCACATCATTCTGGATTGTTCCCCTCAGTTGCCTTGGAGTCACTCCCTGCTCTTCGGCCACGACGATGTACATTGCCAGGAGGATACCGGCTGTCGCGTTTATGGTCATCGACGTGGAAACCTGATCCAACCTGATTCCGTCGAATACGATGGCTAGGTCCTCTACCGAGTCTATCGCAACCCCTGCGCGGCCGACCTCTCCTTCAGCGATCGGCGCGTCAGAATCGCAGCCCATTTGAGTGGGCAGGTCGAACGCAACAGATAGTCCGGTCTGACCCGCACCCAGTAGGCTGCGAAACCGTTCGTTCGTCTCTTCGGCCGTTCCAAACCCAGCGTACTGCCGCATCGTCCAGAGACGTCCGCGGTACATGCTGGGATGGATGCCGCGGGTAAACGGAAACTCACCCGGGATTTCCCGTGTAGCTGGGTGATCCTTGGGACCGTAGAGGGAATATACCGGTATGCCGGAAGGCGAGAGCCGCTCTTCTGTCACTGGCCGTCCACCTCGGCAATCGTGCGCTCAACGAAGGCGACGTCCTCCTTGCTGCCGATGAGGAGGGGCGTACGCTGGTGTAACTCCCGGGGCACGACGTCGAGGATTGGTGTCCTCCCATCCGATGCCGATCCACCAGCCTGTTCAGCAATGAACGCAAGAGGCGAGGCCTCGTATAACAATCGCAGCTTGCCTTCCGGCGCCTCCGAGTCGGCGGGATACATGAAGACACCGCCCGACAACAGGTTGCGATGGAAATCGGCCACGAGGGAACCGATATAGCGGGCGTTCTTTCGCTGGCCTGCTCCATCGGAGCCCTTGAAGGTGCTCACGACGCGGCGGTAACCGTTGGACCAGCGATGGTAGTAGCTCTCGTTGATGCTGTAGTAGTCACCCACCGGTGGAGTCTTGATGTCTGGATTGATGAGTCGGAACTCGCCAATGGTCGGATCCAGCGTAAACGCATGCACGCCGTTTCCTGTGGAGTACACCATTACGGTGCTGGATCCGTGGACCACGTAGCCCGCGGCAACCTGTCTCCTACCCGGCTGCAGGCAGTCCGCTAGCGTTCCCGGTCCGCTCTCAGTGATCCGTCTGTGAATGGAAAAAATGGTCCCGATCGAGACATTCACGTCGATGTTCGAAGATCCGTCCAACGGATCGTGCAGCAAGGCGTATTTGCCTGCGTGTTCGGCGCAAATGGGGACTGGCTTCTCATCTTCTTCAGAAGCCATGACGCACACCCGGCCCGTCCAGGTGATCATCTGCTTCATTGTCTCGTTGGCAATGACATCCAACTTCTGCTGACCCTCACCATGAACGTTTGTCCCACCCGCTGCGCCCAAGATGTCAACCAATCCGGCACGCCGGACATAGCCGGAGATGACTTTCGCGACTAGCGCGATGTCGTAGAGCAGCTGGGTAAGTTCGCCGGTCGCCTGCGGATGCAACTCCTCTTGCTCGAGGACGAATCTTTCGATCGTAACAACTGTTCTGTCAGGCACCTAAAGGCCTCCAATAGCGTCGTCGGCTCATTCTGCGTGATCTGAAAATAGCTTCCATTGGACCGCACCGTCACCGTCCCACCGCGGTCGGTCCGGTACACAGCTATGCCGCGAGACTCCAGTCGATCAAGGGTGGCTGCCGCAGGATGACCGTAGCTGTTCGATCCCACACTTATGACCGCAGCCCGAGGCTTTACTACATCAAGCCACGCATCAGTCGTGCCTCCAGCCGAGCCGTGGTGACCCACTTTGAGCAGATCCGCTTCACCGACGGTGGTCAGGAGGAGGGATTCCGCTGGCCAGCCAATGTCGCCAGCCAGCAAAGCGGTGAAGCAGCCATAAGTTACACGCAGGACCACCGAGTTCTCGTTGGGCTCGAGTTCGTGGTTCATCCACTCGGAGGACGGATGCAGCACCAACATCCGCACCGAGTCGATCTGAAGCGTGTCCCCAACCCGGACTGCGCGCCACTCGGAGCCCACCCGGTCAAGCGTCTCCAGGTACTCGAGATAGAGCTCGCTGCCAAGGGGTTGGCCGGGGTCCAATACCAGATCGGGGGTAAGGTCGCTGATGATCGCAGGGATTCCACCCAGGTGATCGGCGTCACCGTGCGACACGACCACGGCTGAGAGTCCCTGCACACCCTGGCGCCGCAAGAACGGCAGTACAACCCGCCTCCCGGCATCGTGTCCTGCCATTCGTGGGCCGCCGTCGATGAGCACCCAAGCCTGATCCGGCGTTCGCAACACCACGGCGTCACCTTGCCCTACATCCAGAAAACGAATCACCAACTCCGCAGATCGTTCACCCCGAAACGCCACCGGAAACGCCACCAGTCCCCAACTCACGAGTACTCCCGCCACCAGCAGGCGGCGACGGACCACCGCTATGGACGGGCGGCGAGCCCGCAGCCAGATAGCAACACTCAGAGATACCACCCAGGGCACAGCGAATCGGGTTCCCTGAGGTCCCGCCAGGTGGCCTCCTGGGACCACGGCACACCAAGAAGCAAGCCTCTCTATGGCGGTGAGAACCAGCGCCGTACCTCCGGCGAACAGGTCACCGAACAACAGGCTCAGGAAAAGCCCCGGGACCGCAACGCCGGCGAGCGGCACAGCCACTAGATTCGCCAACACCCCAATTGGTGCAACCGCTCCGAACGCGTAGGC
>Ga0209536_100008780_pt1 | contig 15114 bp, 12 predicted proteins | sample DeeMarSeWOR28_12_FD_187461 | JGI IMG/M metagenome (GOLD analysis project Ga0209536, IMG submission 187461) | Marine sediment microbial communities from White Oak River estuary, North Carolina - WOR-2-8_12 (SPAdes) (version 2) | ecosystem: Environmental > Aquatic > Marine > Intertidal zone >...
GACCTTCCAGTTGGACAGATCCACCTGGTTAATTGTCGGGCAGCTTAAAAGCATCTGCAAAATGGTGGGCACGCAGTGTGAATAGGTGACCCCTTCCCTTTCGATTAACTTCAGGAGCCTCTCCGGCTCGTAGCGGCCTGGATAAACCTGTTTGGCACCCAGCAGTGTGGCCACATAGGGGAATCCCCAGGCATGGACATGAAACATGGGTGTTAACGGCATATAGACATCATCGGATCGAAAACGTCCGATCGTGTGATAGCAGCCGGAAACGATGCTCACCCCAAGGGTGTGCAGCATCAACTGTCGGTGGGAAAAATATACTCCTTTTGGATTGCCGGTGGTACCGGTGGTGTAAAACGTTGTAGCTTTGATATTTTCGTCCAGATCCGGAAATGCATAAGCAGTTGATCCGGATTGCAGCAATTGCTCATACCATGCATCAATTCTTAATTTTGAGTCGCCGACATCAGTGTCCTCATCAATTACGACAAACTTCTTAACGGTTTCCAATTTGTCCTTTAGGTTTTCCAGAATCGGTAGAAACTCAGCATGAATGATAATGACTTTGGCTTCTGCATGGTTTAGCGTGTATAAAATCTGATCGATAGACAACCGCCAGTTTATCGTCTGGAGCACCGCTCCCATCATCGGGATGGCAAAAAAACATTCGAGGTAACGGTGACTGTCATAATCAAAGACGGCAACAGTATCTCCCTGAGCCACACCCAAGGTATCCAGGCCACTTGCCAATCGATTTATGCGCTCAACCATCGTTCGATAGGTATAGCGATTCTTATCATCGTAGACAATTTCCTGATCAGGCGAATAGATCAATGGGGTATTGAGCAGTTTTTTGATAATAAGGGGATACTGATAATTTTCTCCGGGCTGATAGGTCTTCTTCGCCATTGATTCCTCCATGCGATTTTCCATTGGCCTGAACGCCGCTGTTTGCATAACTAGCCTCTTCGGCTATATGCGGGCAATTTCAGAGATCAACTTGCTGTTACCGACCACATATCGTCTATGAGTTGAACTTTTCCCATCGCTTTTAGTCGCGCAAGATGCTTTTCAATATGGACAAGCTCAAACCACCGGATCAGGTCCGGAAAATCGGGATAGGCTCGAAATATCAGGTGACGGCCTCTAAAATCACCAAGCGTCTTTGGCCGGGTTAATTGTTCAAGTATCAGCCGATCGCGGTGATAAACAATTTCTTTGTAGGCATTGAATTTTTGGCTGATCTGACCATTAAAGGGACCGGCATGACCCGTAGTTACGATTGTGGCATTCAACTGCCGGAGCCTCTCAATGGACTGGATAAATTCGTCAAGGTCGGCAAAGTCGTGCCCATAGAAGGGACCAAAGGAGGTAAGATCCACATCTGCCGCAAAAAGAAGATCCGCTTCAGGAATGTAAAATGCAAGATGGCCCGGCGTGTGCCCGGGGGTATGGATGACTTCAAGCGTAATGCCCCCCAGGTCGATGCGGTCTGCATTATTGAGGTAATGATGGATTTCGATTCCGAACATGCCATCCGTATAGTCAAAACGTCCCGCCAGGTCCAACCCGCTCCGCTGCAGGCCGATGGCATCGTAAAAAAGATTGCGGTCATTTAAAAAAAAGGCATCCGCCGCATGACACCAGACCGGCACATCCGGAATCTCTCTGCTCGTCAGGCGGTGGTCGATATGGCAGTGTGATAAAATCAAAATGTCAATGCCCCACTTTTTTAGCGGTGCAAGATGGCTGGCGCCCATACCGGCATCGATCAGCACACGCATATTTTGGCCCTTTAAATACAGGCAGGCGCAGTAAGGGAATCGTGAATTATTTTTACCGGGAACATAAAATATATTGGGGTAAAGCTCGATCATGGCATTTAATCATTGTCTTCGGATTCAAGCAGGTGGTGGATGGCCTGCCCGGCAAATTTACGATACAGATGGTAGAAAAAAAGGCTGATGACTTCATGGAACTGGTTCCGTTTTTGATCAAAATCAGCCGCGGACAATTTTTCCAGATTCGTCTGGTAATATTTCTTAAAACTGCTTACCACAAACTCCTTTACAAAATCGGCAATGTAGCGCAGATCCTCGGGGTCGTGACCATCTTTGGGACCAAAACCGATACGGTCCATATCCACCATCAATTTGCCGATGGCGATGTCATCCAGCGAATAAACCGGTTGTCCGTCTTGCACTTGCGGCTCGATGAGCCCCCACTCTTCGGCCTTGTGGATCCATTTACGCCCCAGACCGGTGGTTTCGTGAAATTCATCCCTTCCAACAATTTCTTCATTGAGCAGCCGGTCTGCCGGACGAAAATATTTGCCATGAAGTTCAAAAAAGGCCTGATCAGAAGCGGGTTGCTTTTTGACTTTTCGGACAATTTTTCTGATCAAGGGAATCGGAAAATAAAAATTGTCCCGCAGTTCCTTGATAAACCGGATTTGTTTGACGTGATTTTCGGTATAATCGGCGATATTGACCCCGGATTTGCGGGGCTTGCGAAGTAACCCTTCACGGATGTAAAAATGAATGGTTTCTTTGGGAACGCCGGTGCGTTTAACCACGGAGCTGATCTTCATTTTTTCCCCAAAAGCAATTGTGGCGTGTAGGCGCCGAATTTTCAAGTGATATTAACCGTATGATCATCAATTAATCCAACGCCTAAAAACATGTCAAGGAAAAAATAAATTTTTTATTGACATTTTTTATCAATATATTTAGGTATATTCACGTGTAGCGTACTACACGATATGCGTTTGTTCATCCATATGCGATCGGGTTGAAGTTGGTTTGCAGTCAACGCGGACAAGGTAAAGAAAGGAGTGTGAAAACCATGGCACAACAACTGGTTGATCGGCGCGATCAGGATTTTGTCATCTGGGAACAAAACGATTGTGCAGATATCCTTAACCATGAAATGTATCGGGAATTTAACAAAAAAACATGTAGCCTGATCCTCACTGAAGCCCGGGCGTTGGCCATAAAGGAGCTGTTGCCGCTGCTGGCCGAAGGTGACACCGAGGGAGTTCGATACGAAAACGGGACCGTACAAGTGCCCGAGAGCTTTCATCGGGTGTTTGAACTGGTGAAAGAAGGAGAATGGAACAACCTCAGTGTACCTGCGGAAATGGGGGGTCAGGGCGCACCGACTTTTCTGGGTGCTGCTGCCGCTGAATATTTTATGGGTGCGAACTGGCCGCTATTTTGTTATGCCACGATGGGAAACGGCACCGCCAACATGATCCAATTATACGGCACTCCGGAACAAAAAGAGACATACGTTCAGAAGCTGACTTCGGCTGAATGGGGAGGGACGATGCTGCTCACCGAGTCTGAAGCCGGCTCAGATGTCGGGGCGCTCTCCACCACTGCTATTAAGAACCCGGACGGCAGCTACTCGTTGAGCGGTAACAAGATCTTTATTACCAACGGCGAACATGATTTGGCCGAAAACATCATCCATCCGGTTCTGGCACGCATTGAAGGCGATCCTGCGGGAACCAGGGGCATCTCCTTGTTTCTGGTCCCTAAGTATTTTGTCAATGACGACGGTAGCCTGGGTGATCGCAATGACATTGTCTGCTCGGGGATCGAGGAAAAACACGGCATTCATGCCAGTGCCACCTGCTCCATGACGCTGGGCAGCAAAGGCAAATGCATCGGCTATTTGCTGGGTCAGGAACGTGAAGGCATGAAAATCATGTTCAACATGATCAACGGTGCCCGCATGAGCACCGGCCTTCAGGGATTGACATATGCTTCAGCGGCTTACATGCTGGCCGTTAATTACGCCCGTGAGCGCATCCAGGGAAGAGATCTGGCTGATTTTGCCGATCACAGCGCGCCATCGGTACCGATTATCAAACATCCTGATGTTCGCCGCAACCTTTTGTGGATGAAATCCTATGTGGATGGAATGCGCAGCTTTTTCTATTATATGACCGTGCTCGCAACCAAAGGCAAAATTGGTGAAACAGCCGAAGATCGCGAGCGTTACGGCGACCTTTTTTCGATGCTCACACCGGTCGTCAAAGATTATATGGCTGTTAAAGGCCATGACGTCTGCGTCCAGGCCATTCAGCTCTTTGGCGGTGCCGGCTATACAAAGGATTACCTGGTTGAACAATATGCGCGGGATTGCAAAATCACGACCATTTATGAGGGCACCAGCGGCATTCAGGCCCTTGATATGCTCGGACGAAAACTGGGCATGAAAGAAGGTACGGTATTCATGAATTTTCTGGGTGAAATCCAAAAAACGGTCGACCGGGCCAGCCGGGTTGAGCAAATCCAAGAACTGGCCGTTAAGGTCGAGGCTGCTGCGAACCGCCTCGGTGAGATTGCCCTGCACCTGGGGAAAAAAGCCATGTCCGCTGAATTTAAGGTTGCATTTGCCCACTCCCTGCCCTTTTTGCATGTCATCGGCGATACGATCATGGCCTGGATGCTTCTGTGGCGCGCTTTGACGGCAGCCGACCGATTATCGGACAACCCCAAGAAAAAAGATAAAGCATTCTACGAGGGCCAGATCAAAACCGCCGAATTTTTTATCCGTACCGAACTTCCGGCAACAATCGGAAAAATGAATGCCATCGCCGATGGCTGTGCCGCGGCCATTCAGATTTCAGATGAGGGTTTTGGGGGGATTTAAAAGCGAAAGGTTTCAGGTGTCGGGTGTCAGTCAGCTGGAAGCCGTTTCATCTGCTTAATTGGTTTGATTGGTTTGATTCGTTCAATTGGTTCGGCTTGAATCAACCAATTCAACCAATGAAACAAATAAAACTAATCTAACAAGTTCTTAAACCATGAACCCTAAACCTTTGAACCTTTGAACGTGGCTAGAGGGGGAATAATGAAAACAGGTTACAAAACCATTAAGATCGAATTGAAAGATGGCGTCGCCGTGTTTACCCTGGACAACCCGCCGGTGAATCAGCTTTCGCAACATTTCGTTCAGGAGCTGGCGGAAGCATTCACTGAGGCCTATGAGGATGAGGAGGCTAAGGCCATTGTTCTAACCGGCACCGGAAAAAACTTTATTGCCGGCGCCGATATCACCCAGATTAAAGATGTTCGGACCAAAGATGAACTATTGCCGAAAGTCAAGCAAAACAACCTATTTATAAACGCGATTGAAACCGGCCCAAAACCGGTGATTGCGGCCATTAACGGAAACTGCTTGGGCGGCGGTCTGGAGATCGCCATGGCCTGTCATTACCGGGTAGCGGCCCGGGGAGTGAATCTCGGCCAGCCCGAGGTTCAGATCGGCTTGATTCCCGGTGCCGGTGGCACCCAGCGGCTGCCACGTCTTGTCGGGTTTCGCTATGGGATGGAAATGATTACCATCGGAAAGCCCATCCGGGCCGAAGTGGCCCATACCAGAGGATTGGTTGACGAAGTCGCAGAAGCGGGTCAACTGGTAAATCTGGCAGTGAACGCCGCCAAACGGTTTATATCGGGCGAAATTAATATCAAATTGCGCACGACCAGAAATCGGCATGACCGGCTACCCAGCGCTGCCGAAAAAAAGGGGATGATCGATATTGCCAAAGCCATGACGGCCGCTCAGGCCAAAGGGTACATTGCACCCTTTAAAGCGATCGAAGCCTTTGAAAAAGGCCTGGGCTACGATATCGATGCCGATATTGAAACCGAAGCCGAGCTGTTCGCCGATTGTGTGGTTTCCGATGTAGCCAAAAACCTTATCAACATCTTTCTCAATACCCGGGCTGCCGGCAAACTGCCGCGCATTGAAGGCCTCGAACCGGCGAAAATCAAAAAAGTGGGCATGCTCGGCGGCGGTGTTATGGGTACCGGTATCGTCAATGTGCTTCTCAACGGTGGATTTGATGTCGTTTTGTGGGAAATCAACGAAGAGGCTGTCGAAAAGGCACTGGCGTCAATCCGCAAAACCTTTGACTATCCCATTAAGCAAAAGAAAATGACCCCGGCCGACCTGGAAAACCTGCTAACGGATCAACTGGAAACCACCACATCCCTGGAGGATATGAAAGATGTCGATCTGATCATCGAGGCCGTGGTGGAGGACATGCAGGTCAAGCAGGAGATCTGGCAGCAGCTGGAAGGCATCTGTCGCGGTGATGCTATCTTTGCCACCAACACCTCGGCGCTGCCCATTACCGAGATGGCCTCGATTCTGGCAGATCCCGGACGGATGATCGGAATGCACTTTTTCAACCCGGCTCATCGAATGCAACTGTTAGAGGTTATCTGTGCCACAAAGACCTCCAATCAGACCCTGGCAACCACCGTCGCCTTTTCCCGCGCCATAAAAAAGATACCGATTGTGGTCAATGACGGGCCCGGGTTTTATGTGTCGCGTCAGCTGGGCGGCCTGATGGGCGGTGCCGTGTACTTGAGTGCCGATGGCGTCGATGGTGCCGCCATCGAATCCGCAATGACCGATTTCGGCATGCCCATGGGGCCCGCAACGCTGGCAGACCTCACCGGAATTGATATCAACTACCATGTCAACAGGACCTTTGAGAAAAGATTAGGCGAGCGCTATAAAGTACACCCTTTAACTGAACGTATTTACCAGACCGGGTGCTTTGGCCGCAAAACCGGCGCCGGCTATTTCGATTACAGCGGTGAGCAGCCGGTACCCAACCCCAAAGTCGTAAATGTTGTCCAAAAATATCTGCGGGATAACCAGATTTCCCCCCGGGAAATGTCAAAAGATGAGATCATAGACGCGATGCTCTCTCTCGGCATTAATGAGGCCGCGCTAATGATTGAAGAAGGTATCTGTGACCGGCCCCAGGATATGGATTTGGCCTTGATTTACGGCCTCGGCTATCCGCCCTATCGTGGCGGCATTCTCCGATATGCAGACAAGTGGGGTCTTAAGAATGTCTATCAAAAGCTCCTCGACCTGGAAAAGCAATACGGTCCGCGCTTCAAGCCGGCGGCTTTGATCAAGGAAATGGCTGAAACCGGAAGAACATTCTACCCGGGATAAGAAGGGGTTCTAATTAACGATTCAACCCATCATCAATTTAACCTAAACAGGGAGGCACACGCATGAAAGAAGTCGTTATCGCAGGTTACCTTCGGACTGCCCAATCCCGTTCCAGACCCAACGACCCGGCCAGGGATTGGTTTTGCAAGATGAGGGCCGATGAATTGTTGGCGCAGCTGTTGCCGGAATTGATAAAAAGAACCGGTGTAGACCCTAAGGAGATCGACGATTTTCTCCTGGGGTGCGCTACCGCTGTTAACGAGCAGTGGGCCTATGGCGGTCGTTACCCTATATTTCTGGCCAATTTGCCGGAAACGATACCGGCAAAATTCGTTGATCAGCAGTGCGGTTCAGCCATGGCCGGCATCCATATTGGGTTCATGGAAATTGCCCAGGATTTTGCCGATGTTGTTCTGGTGGGGGGCATGGAACATATGACCCGCGTGCCCATGGGCGGGCAGCTGGTTGACAGAGGCCATATCGTGCCGAATATGACGCTTTTCACGGATCCCGCCTATCAGCACTGGGATATGATGACCACGACGAACATGGGTCTGACCGCAGAAAAGCTAATTTCCCAGACGGATTTTACCCGAGAGGATATCGACCGCTGGGGGGCAAAGTCTCACCAGCGGGCCGCCAAAGCCCGGTCCGAAGGATTCTTTGACGAGGAAATTTTTCCGATCGAAGCTGAACAGGCCGACGGAAAGACCCTGATCGTGGACCAGGATCAGGCGGTGCGGGAAGATGCCACCGTTGAGGGCATGGCGGATCTTCGACCCGCGTTTAAACCGGACGGGGTTATAACAGCCGGCAATTCTTCTCCTTTGAACGCAGGTGCAACTTCCATGCTGCTGATGTCCAGAGAAACCGCCAAAAAGAAAGGCATCAAACCATTGGCAACCATCCGATCCATTGGATTTGCCGGTGTGGATCCCACGATTATGGGACAGGGTCCGGTGCCGGCCAGCCAAAAGGCCCTGGACAAAGCCGGACTTAACGCCAGCGACATTGACTTCTGGGAGATAAACGAAGCATTCTGCATTGTCGCCCTTAACTGCATCCAGCAACTGGGATTAGATCCGCAAAAGGTGAATGTCATGGGCGGCGGCACCGCTATCGGCCATCCCCTGGGCGCCACCGGCATCCGTTTGGCCGGCACCCTGGCCCGCATATTAAATCTCAGAGGAGCCCGGTACGGATGCGCCAATGCCTGTGTTGGCGGTGGCCAGGGCGTGGCCATCATTATTGAGCGGGAGGAATATGAATGGTGCTAACAAAATGAGACATTCTCATTTTGTTGAATGTTCTTTGACACGCGCTTGAAGTTCCGTATCGGCCAGTTCCTTTGCCGTTTTGGTGAAGAACCAGTTGCCCATATTCCGGGTTAAAAAATGGTACCTGACGTCATGGGTTGTATTCTGCCGCTTCATCTCATGATCGTATCCAATCTTGGAAAATCGCCAGAGTCTATCGGCATCCTTGACCAGCTTCTCTTCAATCGTTTGCGGATTTTTCCCGGAATCATGCCTCTCAATGATGCGGGCAATTTTATCGGTGGATGGCCGATCATAACCCAGTTTCGTCAGAATCTCCCTTGCGATTCTGGCCCCCTCCACTTCGTGGATACGATTGAGCTGGGTTGCTTTTTCACCTTTTGCGTGCACACCAAAGGCAATCTTTATCTCCTCGGGTTTCAGCTGGGACCAGCCGACATCATGAAGGATAACAGCGGGCTCCACTATCTTTGGGTCGCCTGCTTCTCTTTCAAGGAGATACACGGCGTATTCATGCGCGATCCGGGTATGAAGAAAATCGTCCCTGACTTTCAGGTAGGGTTCAGCCAGTCTAAACAGTTCATGAGTAAATTCTTGCCAGTTCATGATAGACCATTAGGCCTTGCGGCAGGGGGTTTATTTCGAAAGTAAAAGCGGGCGGAGACCGATAAGCGCCAACTATCCCAATTCAACCAAATCCGATATATTGATTTCCAGCATCTTGACACTGGCCAGTATGCGAACGGTGTTGCGGGCAATGGCCGGAAAACTTTCCCCGATGCGGTTGAGTTCCTCCGCCGTTTTCTTCAGAAGCTGAATTTTATCATTGATTTCATGTAAATCGATTTGCGGTACCATCGAATCTCCCCATTTATATTTCATCAGACAGGATTTACAGGATTTTTTTATTTTTTCTCACGTAAGTCTTTGAAACGCTTGGCCTTGACTTCATAGCGCGGCAGCGTTTCGCAGCCGCAGATTTCAATGTCATAGCGCAGGTTGGTTTTCAGTCTGAGTTGGTCGACCAGCTCGTTTTCAATCAGCGCACATTGGTCCTCGGCTTGCGGCAATACTTCCACCCTCAGCCTGATTCGATCCGCATCGCCCGCTTTTTCCACGATGACCTCATATTCATCCCCTAAGCCTTCAATGCTGCGCACCACCTCTTCAATCGCCGAAGGCGCCAACAGGACCCCTTTGACCTTGGTGATATCATCCGCCCGGCCCACCACGCCGCCCTTGATCAATCGCGAGGTCCGGCCGCAGGAACAGGGCTCGGCCGCCCATTCAATGACGTCTTTGGAGTCAAACCGCACACAGGGCTGAGCCATACGATCCAGAGCGGTGATCACCATCTTGCCCCTGCGTCCGGGCGCTTCGATGATTTCGCCGGTCTCGACATCTTCGATTTCCACCAGAAACAGCGCTTCATTGACATGCATGCCGCCGGGCTGATCCGCGCACTCAAATGACCAGGCTCCGATTTCGGTTGCGCCCGCGTGATCATAGACCTTGGCCCCCCAGGCCTCCTCCAGCCGCTTTTTGGTGCTGGGAATGCTGGCACCGCACTCACCGGCACAGGTAATTTTGCTGATCGGCAATTGGGCGGGGTCCATATCCATTTTCATGCGGGCGGTTTCGGCCATGCCCAGAATATAGGTGGGGGTGCCCATCATGGCGGTCGCCTGCAGTTCCTGGATCTTTAAAATTCGCGCCTTGGTATCCAGCACCCCACCCGGTATTACCTCGCAGCCGATCTTTTCAGCAGCATAATGGCCGGCCCAGAAGGCCACAAATATATTGTAACCGAAAGGGATAAACACCCGATCCTGCGGGCGGTATCCCTGGGCCCAGAGGATATACGACCAGCACTCCATCCACCACTCCCAATCCTGCCAGGTGTCGGGTTGGTAGACGGGCTGGCCGGTGGTGCCGCTGGTCTGGCGAAATATGGTGACCTCATCAAGCGGCACACAGAGGGCCTCGCCGTAGGGAAACGGATCTTTGCGCTGGATGTCCCGCATCATGGATTTTTCCACTTTCGGAACCCGTTGAATATCCTTAAACGATTGTATGTCTTCCGGCTTGATACCGGCATTATCGTAGAGGCGCCGGTGGAATTTGGAGTTTTCGTAGGTCCATCTAAAGATCTTTTTAAACTTGCTCAGTTGCAGCTGTTTGATTTTTTCAGGCGGAAGTGTTTCCAAAACCGGATTCCAAAATTTTTGTTTGGCGGGCATACGAAATCCTTTGGTTAATCGCTTCTAATCAAATTTTGCCCATTCGGGCGCGGGTTTCGGTTTGGGCTTTGCTCCGTAAAATATATCATCCATCAGGTTAAAGAGTCTTCTGGATAATTGGTTGCGGCTGATTAAAGCCCGGATGATCTTGTGAGGAAAGCTGGTGGCATGGCTCCAGGGGCATACGCGCATACAGACGTTGCAATCGGTGCCGACTTTGCCCCAGTAGTCAAAACAGGTTTCCGCATTCAGCTTCCACCGCAGGGTGCCGTTCGCTTCAGTTGGGTCATCCAGAGGAATGGAGTTCGAAGGGCAGCAATTGGCACATTTTTTACAAATTTTACAAAAGTGTTCGACACCGATATCTACCGGACGGTCCGCCACAAGGGGAAGATCGGTGGTAACGGCACTCAACCTTACTCGGGGGCCATACTCTTGGGTCATCAGATACCCTAGCCGGCCGACTTCACCCAGACCGGCATCCACCGCCAGCGGAACAAGAAGGGTATCGTAATGCCTCAGGTGATTGGCCGTGGCCGAATAGCCCAGGTTGGCAATGTAGGCTGCCAGCTGGGTGGCAATAAATGCATCTTCGGCATAATTGCTCATACTGGCGATGACGGTCGGGGTATGAGGTGCGGTTCCGACGAGTTCAAAGGCCATCTCGGTGGCAAAGACCACTGCATATTTATGATGAACTTCAATCGCTTGGCCCCAGTCCTGCCAGTTTTCGCGAAAAATCTCCCCCCGGTGGGAGTACACCCACAGCGGGTTGATTTCAGTGATTCCCACCAGCCTGGCGCCGATATTCAGCGTATACCCCTTTACCCGCCGACTGGCTTCCTGAGGGCTCATCTCAACCCGCTGGTCCTTGCAGGCGGGGTGGGCAGCGGGATGGTAAGCTTCCGGTGGAGACAGATGCAGGGCAATCCCCTGAGAAGAAAAGGTTGCCGCAATATTGGGCCGTTCTTTGGGCTTGTCGACGGTGCCGGGTTGTCCCAACGGCCCGCCTTTTTCCCTGCGGGCGGCGTCCATTTTCTCATACTCCGGACGCATCTGATAATACGTTTTATACGCTTCAGACCCCGGCCGGATCGTCCGATTTCTGGCAAACACAATGTCGCGCTCGTCAAATCGTTTGACATCTCCGGTGATCAATCCTTTTGCGCCTTCCAGCGCTTTCTGATTGGCGGGTGTTTTGCGGATAAGCAGGATGCCCACGGCAATCCCGCCGACCAGCAAACAAATGACAATGCCGATACCGGAAGCCGTTGCCAGAAAACCGCTTGCCCACCCGTAAACAAACAGCATCAGGGCACCCGCCATCCCCAAAAATTGCACACCGGCAAAAAAGGATGCGCGTTTTTCTTGCTCCCAAATTGATGTAATCAAATAGCCCAAACCGACCGCTGCCTGGGCGATTAACACAATCAGCACCAGAGAACTTAAGAAATCGACCATTTTGCGACTACTTTCATTGCTCAAAAGTTCGGCAAATCACTGAGGAGATACCATCTTTCTTTTTGTTTGTCATATTCCCATTTTTGACGATCGGTGATGGTTTTCACCGTTACATTCCGCATCCGGTAATACTGGAAATCGACAATTTGCATAACAATCATTTCGTCTTCTGAAATAATCGTTTGTTTGACCCGGTAAGATGTTATCTTGACGTCACTGAGGTCTTGAAAATCCGGCACTTTATCAATAATACTCGGCGGTCTTCTAAAACCATAGGCCGCCTCAAATTCTCCCCAGCGAAGTGCCAGAAGATAAGACCTGGAGATCTCATCAAACTTCATCCAATTTTCTTTTTCATCTGAAAGGCTGGCACACCCCATCATCAGCAGTGTCAGTAAAACCCATTTAACCATAAATTTGACCATTTCAGTTTGCTTTTTTAACTGAGTAACGGAAATCACAGTAAGCCGCTCCTTCCATAATTGTCTGGGTTCTTTTTAAGGAGATTTTCTTGTTAAATCCTCTAATTAAGGCAAAATCACGGGCACATGAAAAAATGGTACCGTATCCGGAAACGCCTAATTTTTTATAAAGTTCTGCGTAACGACAACGGGTAACATTGAATAAAAACGCCTTTTCGGTCTGCTCAATAACTTCAACCTCCAGGGCGTTATCCTGCGTCCAGTATTGAAGCGAATCGGCAAAGTGGTGCAAAGAATTGCCGCCCATGTGGTCAGCCAGTTCAGCCCCCTGATCCGTGGCAATTTGAATGATGGTCTCACGGACGGCGTCCCGTACCTTATCCGGTTCGAATTTATGGCTTAACGCATCAATCACAGGTGCAAGAATCCGGGCTTCAACCTCTCGCCGGGTCAACACCCCAATTTTGGCGTTGAGGTCATCCGTTGGCAGCTGAACCTTGCCACCGATGTCACCGTTTCTGTCTTTTTCGGTCATCTGGATAATCCGTAAGGCTGGTTATCTTGGATTGTCAACTTTATTGCCCTCTCGATCTTGTTGCAAGGATTAAATCAAGACAGGGAAGCATCGTTGATTAAAAAATAGATGCAATGCGCCGGACAGACATTATCCGCACAAGCGGGGATGAGGCCGCTTTCAATCCGGTGATGACAAAGATTACACTTTTGCGCAATGCCTTTATCACTGTCAAATTCAATGGCATCGTAAGGACACGCCGTTATGCATGACTGACAACCGGTACACAGGTCATAATCCATGACCACCATACCATCGTCTCGTTTGGCTATCGCTTCTTCGGAGCAGGCGTCGGCACAGGGTGGGGCATCGCAGTGTCTGCACAGGTTGACCCGGAAAACAAAATCGAGCTTTCCATCGATCATCCCGGGTCCCTCTTCTGAGACAGAAATGAGTTTGACCCCGTCAGCTGCCCTGTTCTCCTGTTTGCAGGCAACTTCGCAGGTCTTGCAACCCCAACAGGCCTCGTGGTCGATTTCGAGGGCATAGGTTTTCATGAACCGGCTCCTTGATTTTCAGGATATATTCTGCAGAGGAGTGTCCTGACATGGGTTGCGCCCATAGCGGGGTCGCAGGTCTCGTAGGCATTATCTGTCAAAATATTGATATTGGATTCATCCCATCCGTGAGCGGAACCTTTTTTCTCCGGAAACCACCAGGCATGCTCGGCCGAAACAACTCTCGGGTCCAAACCTTCAAAAAATTTGGCGCGCTGTCTGACCTTACCCCGGGGAGATTCAATAACAACCCAGTCCCCCTCATGGATGCCTTCCTTTTTGGCGGTCCGGGGATGGATCTCCACGGTTGGTTCTCTGTGGAGCTCACGCAGCCAGGAGATCTGTCTGTTTTCCGAATGAAAAAAGCCGGGCAATCTCCGGCCGGTAATCAGGATATAGGGATATTCTTTGAAGCGTTGCGGGGTGCTGTAAGGGCTCTCCGGTGGTTCGCGATGTTGTGGGAGGGGGTCATAGCCCCATTTTTCAAGCAAGGTGGAATAAAGCTCAAACTTCCGGCTCGGTGTGCTGAATCCCTTTACCTTATATTTCTGGTTGATCACCTCTCCACGAATGTAGTCCATCTGCTTGAAATCCTGCCATGAAATCCCCAGCGGTTCCAATATCCAATCCAGCGCCTGCTCGAAATCGTCCCACCAGTGCTCTCCCTGACCCACGCGATGCGCCAGATCATTGAGCATTTCATGATCGGAGCGGCATTCCCCCACCTGCACGACCTTGCGTCTGGGCAATATGTAACCATGTCGTTTCCAGTAATCTCCGATGTAGTCCATTTCAAGCCAGGTGGCCGCCGGCAGAACAATATCCGCCAGTTCGGCCGTCGGGGTCATAAAGAAATCAGAAACCGCCATGAAATCCACTTTTTCAAGCGCCCGGTAAACCTCTTTGGCATTGGCCCGGGTCATGACGGGATTTGAACTGATAAAAAAAAGCATTTTCACCGGATAGGGCTTTTCTTCAAGAATCGCGTCCCAGACGCATTTTGGATTGATGATGGCAAAATTTCCGGCCAGGCGAAACCGGTCACCGCCCAAACGTTTTTCGCGTTGTGTATCCGCTAACATCCGGTGGGCACCGAAATAGCCCACATTGCGGATTCTCGGCGTCTGGAACAGGACCTGCCCGCCGGGCACATCGATGTTTCCGGTAATTCCCATAAGCGCCATCAGCAAGCGGTCATTGTCGGCACAATTGATCTGCTGTTCAATGGCCACCCCCCACTGAACGGCCGCCGGTTTGGTGGTCGCAAACAGATGTGCGGCCTGCCGGATCTTCTCTTTGGGGACCCAGGTGATTTCTTCAACCTTGCCCAACGGATATTGGTTGACCCGCTTGACAAATGGTTCCCAGCCGTACACGTAATTTTCCACAAATTCCCGGTCGTAGAGCGCTTCATTCACAATCACATTCAGAATCCCCAGGGCAAGGGCGGCATCCGTCCCGGGTCTGAGCTGTAACCATACATCAGCACGAGCCGCGATGCGGGTCAACCGCGGGTCAACTGCAATCAGTTTGGCGCCTTTATTCAGACTGACCGAAAACGGTTCGCCCTTGTAACAATCCGGGTTGCTGATCACCAGATTGTTACCCCAGACCATGATGCACCGGGGGTGGTTCTCATAATCCACA
>Ga0209536_100008781_pt1 | contig 15112 bp, 9 predicted proteins | sample DeeMarSeWOR28_12_FD_187461 | JGI IMG/M metagenome (GOLD analysis project Ga0209536, IMG submission 187461) | Marine sediment microbial communities from White Oak River estuary, North Carolina - WOR-2-8_12 (SPAdes) (version 2) | ecosystem: Environmental > Aquatic > Marine > Intertidal zone >...
GCTATACGGTGCGGTTCACCGGCGCCTATCAAGTCGAGGAACTGGAAAACATGGTATTGGACTGGCGCGAAGGCCAGCCGGTGTTGTTGCGCGATGTGGCGACCGTCAGTGTGCAATTGCAGGACCGCCAAAGCTTTGTCATCCAGAACGGCACCCGCGCCATGGCGGTGAACGCGCACCGCGAATTGGGCGTTAATGTGATCAAAGTCATGGATGAATTAAAAGCGGCCGCCGAGGAATTGAGCGAAGGGGCGTTGCAGCGCGCGGGGCTATCCATAGAACAAGTTTACGATGAAACCCTTTATATCAAGCGTTCCATGAACATGGTGGAAGGCAACCTGGCCTTAGGTATGTTGCTGTCGGTGGGCATATTGTGGTGGTTTTTGCGTAAATTCCGCGCCACATTAATGGTGGCCTTGGCCATACCCTCTTGTATTATTACCGCGTTTATTTTGCTCGATGCCACGGAACGCACCATCAATGTGATTTCCCTGGCTGGCTTAGCGTTTGCGGTGGGCATGGTGCTGGATGCGGCGATTGTGGTACTGGAGAGTATTGTACGCTTACGCGAGCAGGGTGAGCCCAGCGAAGTGGCGGCAGACAACGGTACAGCCAAAGTGTGGGGCGCATTGTTGGCCTCAACCGCCACCACTGTGGCCATATTTCTGCCGGTGGTGTTTTTGGAAGACGAATCCGGCCAGTTATTCGCCGATTTGGCATTGACTATCGCCGTTGCCGTAAGTTTGTCGTTAGTGGTCGCGGTCACGGTGTTACCCACGGCGGCGCAGCAATGGCTAAAGGACGCTAAGATGAAAGACCCCCATGCGCATTGGTGGGTCGCGGCGCGTAATTTCATTATGCGGATGACCGATACCCCAGCGCGGCGCATAGGTTGGATTGCCGGATTAATCAGTGTATCCATCGCACTGGTGGTATTGCTAAAACCCGATGCAGACTATCTACCGCAAGGCAATCGCAACTTAGTATTTGCGTTTGTTATACCACCGCCGGGTTCCAACATCGATACCTTGGAAAACGAGCTGGGCAAGGTGGTGGCCGAACGCATGCAGCCTTATGTGGATGGGGTAAAATCGCCGAAGATTTCCAATTATTTTTTTGTCGCCTTTGAAACCGGCGTGTTTATGGGGGCTCGCACCCAAGATCCGAGAGAAACCGACAAGTTAGTGCCTTTGATCAATCAGATGGTGAGCGGTTTTCCCGATACCATTGCCTTTGCGAAACGCACTTCGCTCTTTGGCGGTTTCGGTTCCGGCCGTTCTATCAATGTGGACATCCAGGGCGCGCAAATCAGTTCCTTGCTAGATGCCGCGCAGGCAGGATTTTTTGCCATCATGCAGGAGTTGCCCGGCAGGCCGCCGCGCCCGCATCCGGGCCTGGACTTGTCCGAGCCGGAGCTGCGCTTGATTCCCGATGAGCGACGTATCGCCGAGGCGGGCTGGACCCGCGCCACCATGTCCAACATCGTGCGCTCCCTGGGCGATGGTTTGTATGTGGGCGATTATTTCGACGGCGAACAACGGTTGGATATTTTGTTGCGCAGCCAGGAGTGGTTCACCCCCGAAGAGCTGGCCGCGGTGCCTCTGGCGACCCCCAACAGCGATGTGTTGCCCCTGGGAGAGCTCGTTAATGTGATGCGCACTGCGGGACCGGATCAAATCCGGCGCATCAACCGTCGCCGCACCATTACCTTGGAGGTCACACCGCCGGATGATATGGCGTTGGAGCAGGCGCTGTTCATCATTCGCGACAAAATTGAACCTAAAATCGAACCTTTGCTGCCTTTGGATGGGGAAGTGAACTACACCGGCACGGCGGATAAGCTGGATACGGCGTTGGCCAATATGCTGGGGTCGTTTGTTTTGGCCATCGCAATATTGTATCTATTGATGAGCGCCTTATTCCGTTCGTTTGTCGACAGTTGGCTGGTCATATTGGCCATACCGCTTGCCACCGTCGGGGGCGTGGTGGCGTTGCGGTTGACGGATTGGTGGTCGCGCACGGTGAATCCGCTGTTTGATGTGCAGCCCACCATTCAGCCCATGGATTTGTTGACCATGATAGGGTTTATTATTTTGCTGGGACTGGTGGTGAACAACGCCATTTTACTGGTGCATCAAACCCGTCAGGCCGAACGCGACGGATTGTCGCGCCGCGCCGCGGTTGCACAAGCGGTGGAACTGCGTTTGCGGCCCATATTGATGAGTACGTTAACCAGTTTATTCGGCATGCTACCATTGTACCTGTCCGGCATGGAGCCGTTCGCATCGTTCATCAACTGGGTGGGTTCGGAAACCGGCTGGTCTTTTTTCGATGTGGCGGGAACTGAGTTATATCGGGGGCTTGCCGCGGTTATTGTGGGTGGTATGGCCGTGAGTACCGTATTCACTTTAATACTGTTGCCCAGCCTATTGCGTATCGGTGAATCCAAACATCTTGGCCGAACGGTCGAAGTCTAACTTATCAGCGTATTCCCTGTTGACATTCGGCCACTCTGGAAAAGAAATTTATCGCGGTTCTTCCAACACGATTTTCTCATAGCCCATGTCTTCATAATTGGCGATTTCGGTGGGCCCGGCGGGGGAGACGGCGACATAGTCCGGGAAATCGTTTTCATCTTTGCCATACCAGGAAGCGTGGGTTCCGCACACGTGCACGGGGATGGAATCGTCCTGAACTAAGGATTTTACCGTGCTATGCACTTCTTTCAGGTTGTCGGCTTCTGACTTCATTAAGCCGAATTGTTCCGATCCATGGGACACCACCGCAATGCCTATGTCCGGGAAGCGTTTGCGCAGCTGATCGGAATATTTTTTCACCTCGGCGATGGCCCATTTCAAATCGCTTTTGCTGCCTTCGACGATTTCAAAGACCACGCCGAACGGGGGATTTTTCTCTTTTAAGATCCAGTCGACTTTTTCCTGATTGGAAGCAAATGCTTGTGAAACAAGCAAAATATTGATCAGCAATACCAGATATCGGGCCATAGGTCACTCCTGCGAAAGCTTACTTATTAAAAATCGCCGCCAAGTTGATTCTATTGACAATTTAATATAGGTTCGGTTTCTTAAGATTACAGCAACTTGACGTGTACTATAGTGTCGTTTTTGCAGGAAATGTTACGCGCATGCTAAAAGCCATCAAACAATTTTTTGAAAACCATATCGGCCCGATTGAAGAGCAAAACCAGGATTCCGAGCACCGGCTGCGAGTGGCCACTGCGGCGTTACTCATCGAAATCGCCCGGGCGGATTTTCACATCGAAGACCAGGAATTGGAGCACATCGCTGCAGCCCTAAAAACAAAATTTCAATTATCAGCCGAGGAAGTGCGGGAGTTGATAGCGCTTGCCACCCAAGAAGCCAAACAAGCCATCAGTTATTACGAATTTACTTCGCTGATCAATCAAGGATTCAGCTTTGAACAAAAATTAAAAGTCATAGAGCTGATGTGGCAAGTGGCCTATGCGGATGACTATTTGCAGAAATACGAAGAGGCGTTAATTCGCAAAATCGCCGACTTGTTGTACATACCGCACAGCGACTTTATTGCCGCCAAGCATAAGGTCAAGCCGCACTGACCATTGGCCGAGGTTATGCGGTAGGGTAAATACGGAAATAAACCACGAAGAGCGCGAAGTCATAACAATATAATTTCTTCGTGATTAAATAAATATTAGGGGCTGAGGGGGAATTTGATGAGGTATCAGCTAACGGCTATATTGCTGTGCATGATGGCGATATTGTTGTCTTGCGCGCAGGGCACGGTGTCCGGCACGCGCAGCGCGGGCTATGTGGTGGAAGGCGGCGGCACTGGGGGTGGAAAGCGGTGGGTGGATAACCGCGTCTTCGCCACACAGGTTAAAACCGAAATGCTGGCAGAAGACGGTATTCACGACCCGGCCAACGAAGCCATCAAAGCCTTGCAAGAACCCAGTGAGGCGATGAGCGCTTTCCCGCTGGACCGCCGCGGAGGAGTCGACTGGGTCAAGGCGATTAACCTTGGTATTATCGATCCACGGGCCGACCTTAAAGGCGAGCAAGAAATGATGGTGATGGATATGGACATCATGTTTACAGACACCGGGAATATGCCGTGGGTGCGCTTTCCCCATCATGCCCACACCCAGTGGTTAGCCTGTCAGAATTGTCACCCGGCGATTTTTAAACCCCGCAAGGGTGCCAATAATCCCTCCATGGACGGCATTCTAGCCGGCGAGCACTGTGGCCGCTGTCACGATAAAGTGGCTTTTGCATTGTGGATCTGCGAGCGCTGCCACAGCGTGCCTCATGAAAACTCACCCCCCAAGTGGTGGGAATAGTCCACCGCAGTTTCGGGCGTTGAGTCGGCATAGATAGCTCTAATAAAAAAGCCCTCCCCGTTGGAGAGGGCTTAGGCTTCGCGTTTGAAGGATGCTCGATAGAGTTAACGCGAAAAGTTATGACACCGGCTGCAATTGTAACCTTCGCGATCCACGTGCCGATCGTGGACTCCCACAAAAAACGTGCTGGGTGACCAGGCACCGGACTCATCTCCATGACACCCGTCGGCGCAGTTAGCCGCTATGTCGGGATCACGTTGCGGTAGCGGGTTGTAACCGAGACCGGAGAAATCCACCCGGGTGCCGCCGTTGTGGCAGTCGTTACATCCCAAGGCTTCTGTGGCCGGGGATACCTCATGGAACAATCCCATAAAGCGTTCGGTATCGATAAAGTCATAACCTTGCGCTAAGCTCCAACCCACTTCCGCCGTCCCGGTGGTAATGGCGGCATCGATATTACCACTTTGTAATATGATACCCATCTTCACCGGGAGAATGCGGCCTGTCACCGGATCGTGAGGCAGTACAGCCAGATGATGTTTGAAGGCAAACAGTTTGGCTGAACTGTCGTTGATGTCGCCCACGGGGCCGGCAATCAAAACCCGCCCTGAGGATCCTGCGACCGATTGTGTGCCAAACTCGTAAAACGTTGAGGTACCGTTCCAGAAGCGAATTGCCGGAGCCAGATTAGCGCCGCGCTCAATGTTGGGATCGTACAGTTGCCGCTCCGTATCCAGAATTGCTGGTTTGCTGTAATCCCTTACCATATCGGTGGAAACGATCTTTGCGTACTCGTTAATATGACACACGGTACAATCCACTTTAGCTGTGTGTTTGTTAATGTCACCATCGTTATGCGGCTGGGTCGAATGACAGTTGGTACAGCGCACCGGTTGATCCAAGTCTGTCGGCATCAAATCCACGCCGCGGCCGGCAATGCGGTGGTTTTGCGTGGTGTGGCAATCGACACACACCAGGCCCGCGCCACCGGCGGAGGTTGGCGCCATATGGACATCAAACGCCGCGCTGGATGGGTTGCGATGCTCTTCTTCCAGATCCCCGCGCTTGTTGTTACAACCACCTCCGGCGTAAGAATGGCAATTGACGCAAGAGCCTCGGGAAGGGGTCCGTTGTATGTCGGTAATCGCTTCCAACACCGGCACCGTCATTTTTTCCGGGGCCACTGCAAAGCGGAAGCTGCCATCGGCTTGCTGCACTACTTTTCGACGATAGATATCGGAGTGGCAGGTCAAACAATCGATATTTTCCAATTGCGCTTGAGAGACTGCCGGATCGGGTTTAGCGCCCATGCCTGTGTGGCAAGTAGCGCATCCGCCGTCCACTGTTTCACCGTTTAGATTTGTCAGTTGACCGATGAAGTTAATATCGGGGTAACCACAAAAATCATTGATGCTGTGCATTTTGCCTCCACTGGACAAATTCACTACGTAAGGAGTTGGGCCGTTCCATTGGTAATGCACCGATGCATGTACCTCATGGACCTGCGTTTCATGACAGCCCACACAAGTTGCACTGCCTTCATAAGTGTCGAAACGGCCCGCGTGTGATGTATCCGGCAGAGTAGGATCATTGACCGTGATCTGCCGCGAATCCGGCGTGGGATCACTGGCCCCTTGGCTGTCGGTGACGGTGAAGCTCACCATGTATTGACCCGCTGTTGCGAATGTGACTGTACCGGGATTGAGTTGGGTGGAGTTGTCAGCGCCACCACCAAAATCCCACAAGTAATTAAGTTCTGTATCTCCATCCGAATCGGATGCTTCAGCGGCAAATGTGACACTACCACCGGCGTCGATAGTCACGCTTTCTGTTGGTTGAGTAATGGTACCGTTAGGCGGCTGGTTGGTCGGCGGTGAGGTTGGGTCGTTGACCGTAATCACGCGGTTGTCGGGCGTAGGATCACTGGCCCCCTGGCTGTCAGTTACGGTGAAGGTCACCAGGTATTGGCCTGCTGTTGCAAACGTGACCGAACCGGGATTGAGTTGGGTGGCGTTGTCGGCGCCACCGCCAAAATCCCACAAATAAGTAAGCTGAGTATCCCCATCGGGATCGGTTGCTTCAGCCGCGAATGTGACGCTTCCACCGGCGTCGATAGCCACGTTTTCAGCCGGTTGGGTAATGATACCGTTAGGTGGCAGATTTCCCGGCGGTGGAGTTGTTTCGCTAACGGTAATGATGCGCGTGTCCGGTGTGGGATCGCTGGCACCTTGGCTGTCGGTGACGGTGAACGTGACCGTATATTGACCCGCGGTAGCAAATACCACCGGGCCCGGATCAAGCTCAGTAGAATTACTCGCACCACTACCAAAATCCCAGGCGTAAGTCAGTTGGGTGTCGCCGTCTGGATCTTCGGCTTGAGCACTGAAAGTCACGCTATTTCCTACGGTGATGGTCTCATTTTGCTCGGGAGTCAATATCGTGCCGTTAGGGGGCTGGTTTTCCGGCGGTGGCAGCGTGCCTTGATCGCAATCATCAGGGGCGTTTTTCACATTTTTTTCAGCGCTCAATTCGCCCGTGGTCGCGATTATCCGGCAGGGCACAACCGCCAGATTCTTGATGGTAATACTCCAACGGGCGAGTCCTGGGTTCTTGTCATCTTCTTTTTGTCCCTCGTCACCATCTTTCCCGTCTTTGTCGCCATCCTCTCCATGTTTATGGCCATCGCTATCGTCTTTGCGTTCGTCTTCGTGACTGCTGCGCTTTCGATTCGTTTGCGTAGTGCCTAATATTTCACCACTGGCTCCGCTTTTTATTGTCACGGTAGATCCTTCAGGGGCCTGGCCGGCGGCCTGCAACTCCAAATCTTTAGCATCCCATTCCGCTAGGTCGATGCTCAGCGGCATTGTGTTTCCAGGATCTTTGTGACCGGCAGAGTTGATTAAATTATCGCTGTCCAACGCGGTTTCGCCGCAAGCGGTCATAAACAGAAGCAGTAAAATAAAAATGGCTGGCTGACACTTAATTGGCTTAGTGATTTTGCTATTGTTATTTAGCATGTGATATCCCTCCGTCTATAGTGCAATAGTAAATTAAGCACATAAAGCCAAAAGGGAATTGATCTAGATCATATTAAAGAGCCTGGTGATGGCATACAACAACGACATAAGTTGTTGCTTATCACAACTTATACTGCATTTATAGGATATTTGCCTAATATCTATACAGTCAAGCTATGTAGCTTAGGGGATGGCTAACAAACAAAGTATGTAAGTAAGTAGGCCGTATATTGGATAGCTGATACACTCAGTAGGTTTTTGGGAATTCCAATGCATCATCTTAAATCCGGTGAGCGATCGACATACACTTGGTATTTTTCCAAAATAGTATCGTGCCGCTTGCGGGCTTTCTTTAAATCGAGCGTGATTACGTTGCCAAAGTCCGTGATGATTTCTAAATAAGGTGTGTTCACCGCTTCGATCAGTTGAATTAAATGCGGCATATCTTTGACGACTGTGCCGTTCACTGAATACACCACACTGTGTTCCATGTTCTTATAGCCTTGATTGATGGCGTCCGGCAAAACGCGGCTTAGCACAATAACTTGGCCGCGATCGGATTTGATGCGCTCCGGAATAAGTTTGCGGTAGCCCTCCAGAGTGTATTCAGGAATATATGACAACATAAAATACTGAGCATTGTGATAGGCGGTGAGATAACCATTAGACAAAGGTTGAAACACCAGGCCAGCGAATACGAAATACGTGGGATCGCTGTCGTAATCTTTTTGATTCATTCTTCTTTTACGTTGTTTCAGCGGTACTTTCTGGCTAAAGATTTTACCGTCTCTAAACAATTTGAGCTCCAAAGATCCCCCCACTTGTTGTAAATATTCCAAGTGCGAGGATTCCACCCGCAGCCCTGAACTCAGCGTAACCTTGCCGTCTCGGCCGATGTCGTAGCCGTCGATTTCCAGTATTACGTCTCCGGGTTTTATCATATCCACTAAGTGGCTGCCCGCGTTGACGCCGGTGATCAGCAATCCGCCTGCGCTTTTGGGCAGGTTAAGCGATTCGCGCAGCGCTTTGTTTTCCAACAATTGCACATAAATATCCAGCTCAGGAAAACCCTCGAACTTCCCGTCTTTTACATCTTCCAAGAAGTGTTTAATGATAGGGGCTGGAACGATATAGCCTATATTTTCGGCTTGCTCCAAGGCTTGCATAGCGATGCCGATGATTTTGCCATCGGAGATGACTGGCCCGCCGCTATTGCCAGGATTAATGGCGGCATCCACTTGTGCCAGTAAATAGCGTTCGGATGAATGCACGTAGTAATCCACTTCGATGCGTGAGACGATACCTTCGGTGATGGATATTGTTTCACCACCGGTGGGAAAACCGTACACCGCCACCCGGGATTGTAATTCCGGCAAACCATCAATTTCCAGAGCGACAGCATCTTCAAAAAAAGATTCGTCTTCAATTTGCAGGATGGCCAGGTCACAGCTGTGACAGACAAATTCCACCTCGGCAGTATAGGTGCTGCCATAGCCTTCGCGCTGCACCTCAACCAAGGTTTGTTCCGCCACTACATGGGCGTTGGTGAGAACGCGTTTGCCATCAATGATGACACCGGAGCCGGTAACTGAGTTAATGCCTTTGCGCTGCCATGGCGAACGGTAGTCGGGATGGTTTTGCGTCGCCATGATCTTTACGATACTGCTTTGAATGGTTTGGCTGGTGGGAGTCGCTGCGGCTATGGTGCTAATGGTATTGCTGGAAAACAGCAATACGCTAATAAAAAAAACGAAACGGTTTGTCATATAGTGTCCTGTTATCCTGCGCTGGTAACGCTAAGCGCACATTATGTGTAGTGCTATTTGGGTTTTTAACCCTATAAGTTATCGGTCAATCACGATTGTTGCGTGTTTTTCGTTGATTTTTCAATTTCCGATGTTGAGAATTGCTGCAAATAAGATACCCTATTTGCTTTCTAATATACATACAGATTGTGCCTATGTCTTTGAAAAATCTTTTGAGCGCACTAAAAGCGGTTTTGCCGGCGCATTGTATCTTAACCACCGAAGAAGAATTGCGGCCATATGAATGCGATGGCTTATCGGCTTACCGGCAAATTCCGAAACTGGTTTTATTGCCTGAAACCATAGACCAAGTGCAACAGACAATGCGCTTGTGCCACCAGGCGAAAATTCCAGTGGTGGCGCGCGGTGCCGGAACCGGCTTATCAGGCGGTGCCTTGCCGCTGGCCGAAGGCGTGATATTGAGTTTGGCCAAATTCAATAAAATCCTGGAAGTGGACTACGCCAACCGCATGGCCCGCGTCGAACCCGGCGTGCGTAATTTAGCCATCTCCGAGGCGGTTGCTCCTTTGGGTTTGTATTACGCACCTGATCCGTCCTCGCAAATCGCTTGTACTATCGGTGGCAACGTAGCTGAGAATTCAGGTGGAGTGCATTGTTTGAAATATGGCTTGACCGTACATAATATCGCGCAAGTCAAAGTCATTACCGCCGAGGGCGAACTCATTACCGTTGGTGCCAGTGGTCTGGATGCGCCAGGCTACGATTTGTTGGCCTTGATCACGGGCTCTGAGGGTATGCTCGGCGTCATCGTGGAAGTCACGGTGAAACTCATGCCCAAGCCTGATTTTGTGCAAGTGTTATTGGCGGCGTTTGATGAGATTGAGCAAGCGGCCACCGCGGTGGGCGATATCATTGCCCAAGGTGTTATACCGGCCGGTTTGGAGATGATGGATAATCCCGCCATCCGTGCGGCGGAAGACTTTGTGCACGCGGGTTATCCCACCGACGCCGCGGCGATTTTGTTGTGTGAATTGGACGGTGGTTCCGAAGCGGAACTATCGCAGCAAGTGGATAAAGTCAGTAGCATACTGCATCATGCGAAGGCCGTGCAGGTGCGAGTGGCGCAAAATGAATTGGAACGGGCCACTTTTTGGAAAGGGCGCAAAGCCGCATTCCCTGCCGTAGGGCGCATCTCGCCCGACTATTATTGCATGGACGGCACAATTCCCCGCAAACAACTGCCAACCGTGTTGAAACGCATCAGCGAATTATCAACAGAATTTAACTTAGCCGTAGCCAATGTGTTCCATGCCGGCGACGGCAATCTGCATCCGTTGATTTTGTATGATGCCAACAAACCGGGGGAACTGGAGCGCACCGAAGCGTTCGGCGGTAAAATTTTGGAAGCCTGTGTGGCGGTGGGAGGCACAATTACCGGGGAACACGGCGTGGGCGTAGAGAAAATCGACCAGATGTGCGTGCAGTTTCAGGCGCTGGAACTGGAATATTTTCATGCCATAAAAGACGCTTTCGATGAGTACCGGTTGTTAAACCCGGGCAAAGCGGTGCCGACCTTGCACCGTTGTGCCGAATTGGGGGCGATGCATGTGCACAAGGGGCAGTTGCCGTTTCCTGAGTTGGAGCGTTTTTAAACTTTATAGTAACCACGAAGGCACGAAGAATATGAAGAAAAATATTTAAGCTATTCAATCTTGGTGTTCTTCGTGGTTACTATATAAATTCGTTAGATATCGAGCAGGTGGTAATGGGAAAAGATTTAAGCTTAGAATTACAAGCGCAGGTTAGTGCGGCGTACGAACAAGAGACGCCGCTGCGCATTATCGGCGGTGACAGCAAGGCGTTTTATGGTGGTGAACTAATGGGTGCGCCGCTGTTGTTGTCAGGGCATAAAGGCATTGTGAGTTACGAGCCCAGCGAATTAGTGATTACGGTGCGCTCCGGGACCGAGCTGCGGGAGGTGGAAGATACACTGGCCGCTCAGGGGCAAATGTTACCTTTTGAACCACCGCACTATGGTGAGCGCGCGACTATCGGCGGCACCATAGCCTGCGGTTTTTCCGGGCCTAGCCGGCCGTTTGCCGGTTCCGCCAGAGATTTTGTTTTAGGTTGTAAAGTGCTGACAGGTAAGGGTGATATCGTGTCTTTTGGTGGTCAGGTGATGAAGAATGTCGCCGGCTACGATGTATCGCGGTTAATGACCGGTGCGTTAGGCTCTTTAGGTGTGTTATTGGAAGTATCCTTGAAAGTTTTACCCAAACCGGAATACGAAGTCACTTTGAGTATGCCGTTAAGCACCAATGAGGCATTGGATGTAATGTGTGCCCGCGCAGCCAAACCGTTGCCGTTGACCGCAGCCAGTTTCGATGGTGAAGCCGTTAATTTGCGTTTGTCCGGCGCGCCTAACGCCGTAGCCGCGGCGCGGAAAAAAATCGCCGGTGATCCTTTGGATTATGGTGAAAATTATTGGCGGGAAGTGCGCGAGCAAGAGCATTACTTTTTTCAACAATTGTTGCCACTGTGGCGGTTATCGGTTGCGCCCGCCACCTTGCACTTGCCATTGCAAGGCCAATGGTTTTTTGATTGGGGTGGGGCGCAGCGTTGGTTGTTCAGCGACATGCTGCCCGCGGAGATCCGTGCCGCGGTTGCGGCTGAAGGCGGGCATGCCACTTTGTTCAGAAACAAAGATTATTATTCCGGAATTACCCATGCCCCGGTGTTTCATCCTCTCCACAAGCCCGTTGCCAAACTGCATCAAAATTTAAAAACCGTTTTCGATCCGAAGAATATCTTGAATCGGGATCGCTTTTATCCGGATTTGGCCTAGTGTGGGCAAAATTGTTCACCGCGAAGCTTCTTCGTGGTAGAAAATTGAAAAACAAATTCTCAACTCAATCATGCTATTATTGGCCTCTTGTTTTCCCGGCAATTGAATAAGATCAAGAGAGAATAACAATGCACAGTAAATCATTCATTCCCCCCACACGTACCTTAATGGGACCAGGTCCGTCTGATGTTCATCCGCGCATTTTAAGCGCTATGGCTCGGCCTACCATCGGCCATCTAGATCCGCAGTTCGTAGCCATGATGGATGATATGAAAAGTTTGTTGCAATATGCATTTCAAACTGACAACCAACTCACCATACCGGTCTCGGCTCCGGGTTCTGCCGGCATGGAAACCTGTTTCGTGAATCTGGTTGAGCGGGGTGAGAAAGTGATCGTGTGCCAGAATGGCGTATTCGGTGGCCGCATGAAAGAAAATGTGGAACGAATTGGTGCCATAGCGGTGATGGTGGAAGATACCTGGGGTGAGCCGGTCAACCCAGGCAAATTGGAATCAGCATTAAAAGAACATTCCGACGCCAAAGTAGTGGCGTTCGTACACGCGGAAACTTCCACCGGTGTACAGTCTGACGCGGCCACGCTGTGTGAAATCGCCCGCCGGCATGACTGCTTGACCATTGTCGATACGGTCACGTCGCTGGGCGGAACCGCAGTGAAAGTCGATCAGTGGGGCATAGATGCCGTGTATTCCGGCACCCAGAAATGTTTGTCCTGTACACCGGGATTGTCGCCGGTGAGTTTTAGCGATCGGGCCGTGGCGAAAATCAAAAACCGTCAGAGTAAAGTGCAAAGCTGGTTTTTGGATCTTAATCTGGTGATGGGTTATTGGGGTAGCGGTACCAAGCGCGCTTATCATCATACGGCGCCTATCAACGCTTTGTATGGCTTACACGAAGCGTTAGTTGTCTTGCAAGAAGAAGGGTTAGAGAACGCCTGGGAACGCCACCGCAAGAACCATGAACTATTACGCGCCGGTATTGAAGCCATGGGCTTGGAGTTAGTTGTCAAACCGGAGTTTCGTTTGCCACAATTAAACGCGGTCAGTGTGCCGGCCGGTGTGGACGAGGCGCTGGTGCGTCAGCGTTTGCTGGAAGAATATCAATTGGAAATCGGCGCCGGTCTGGGGTCGTTGGCCGGGAAAATCTGGCGTATCGGTCAAATGGGCTATGCCAGCAACACTAAAAATATCGTGTACTGCTTAAGCGCGTTGGACGCCGTGTTGACTTCTATGAATGCGCCTATCAATTCCGGTGCTGCGGTCAAAGCGGCCTTGGCGCAGTTGAACTTATAAAAGAAGTTAAACCGCCAAGAACCCATTAACGCACCCTTGGTGTCTTGGCGGATAATTATTTTTAACTCGCCATCGATATTCGATGCAATTTTTCCATTCCCTCCGCCATAGACCCACTCATCGTGAAGTTTGGTCGCTGGCCGGCCCCATGATTTTATCCAATCTCACCGTGCCTTTGTTGGGCATGGTCGACACGGCCGTGGTGGGGCATTTGCCAGAACCCCATTATCTTGGAGCGGTCGCCGTAGGCGCCATGATATTCGGTGTAGTGTTTTGGGGCTTTGGGTTTTTGCGCATGGGCACTACCGGCTTGACGGCGCAAGCATTAGGGGCGCTCGACTACCAAGAGATCAGAGCCCTACTGGCGCGGGCGTTGCTCCTGGCGTTGGGATTTGCGGTACTTTTATTGGTATTGCAAGCGCCTATAGCTGACGTGGCATTTTACTTAATGGCCCCCAGTGAATTAGTTGAGCAGCATGGGCGAACCTATTTCACCATCCGAATTGCCAGCGCACCGGCAACCCTCGCCAACTATGTCATTATCGGTTGGTTCTTGGGGCTGCAAAACGCCAGAATTCCCTTGCTGATGTTATTGGTGGTGAATAGCGTCAACATAGTGTTGGATGTCGCGTTGGTGATGGGCTTGCAACTTACCGCCGATGGCGTGGCGTGGGCATCGTTGGTAGCGGAATATTGGGGTTTGGTGGTAGGGCTGATGTTAGTGCGTCGCGAACTGGAAAAATACCCTTGCCGTTGGCGCGCCGATCTCATCTTCGATCGCAGGCAGTTCCTGCGCATGCTAAGCGTTAACCGCGATATTTTGATTCGCACTTTGTGTTTGATGTTCACTCTGGCGTTCTTTACCGCACAAGGCGCGCGTATGGGTGAGGTTATCCTGGCCGCCAATACGATACTGTTTAATTTTCAGACTTTCATGGCGTATGGCCTGGACGGTTTTGCCCATGCCGCTGAAGCCTTGGTGGGCAAAGCCACGGGAGCCAGGGATCGCAGGGCGTTTCGTCGATCTGTACACGTGGTGTTCTTTTGGGCGTTATCGATTAGCCTGTTGTTTGCCTTGGTTTACGCCGCCTTTGGTGGTCGCTTGATTGCCATATTGACCGATATTCCAACAGTTCGGCAAACGGCTGCTGAATACCTCCTCTGGGTCATTGTCTTGCCGTTAGTGTCGGTATGGAGTTTCAGTTTTGATGGTATTTACCTGGGGGCAACTCGCACCACGCAAATGCGCAATACTATGTTGATATCCACCCTTGGTGTGTTTCTCCCGGCCTGGTATGGATTGCAAAGCGCGTACAATCACGGCTTGTGGCTGGCATTCGTATTGTTTATGAGTTCCCGGGCATTGACCATGGCCTGGGTATATGCGTATTTACAGCGCCGCGGCGGATTTATGCAGTGATTTTTTATCGCCAATAGGGTGAGAATGCTCCTCGTTCCTGTCAGAATGTGTTTGGCTGCCTATACTTAGATAACGTGGTTCAAACACAAAGGTCTCACTATGCAATTGGCACAAGCGATGTGGTGTTGCAGTAAGAAATTTTTTATCAGTACGGTTGCGATTCTGGTTTTTTATTCCCCCATCCCCTTTGCACAAGACACACAGTCAGCGCTGACTAACGGCGCTGACTCACCCCTAGGTGGCGATTCGGCCAATGAGCAGGCTCTGGAAGATTTGCTTATGGTGTTGGAGCAGGAAACCGAGATCGCCACCAAAACCAAATTAAATATCGATTTTGTGCCAGGAATGGTATCGGTGCTCCATGGCAGGGATTTGCTGGCGCGCGGAGTGAGAACGGTTTATGAAGCGCTGGCAC
>Ga0209536_100008783_pt1 | contig 15108 bp, 16 predicted proteins | sample DeeMarSeWOR28_12_FD_187461 | JGI IMG/M metagenome (GOLD analysis project Ga0209536, IMG submission 187461) | Marine sediment microbial communities from White Oak River estuary, North Carolina - WOR-2-8_12 (SPAdes) (version 2) | ecosystem: Environmental > Aquatic > Marine > Intertidal zone >...
CGGGCATAGGTGTCCTCGTCCGGACGGCTGACCATGTCCAGGGTCATCAGGTCGCCCAGGTGAAGGCGACCCACCGGATCCATCCAGCCCGGGGCGAACACGATGAGGTCGCCTTTCTGAAAATGTTTTCTTACGTAAGTGCCGGCCCGCTTCCAGTCCCGGTCGGTGGCCGGCGGGCAGGCGTCCTCGTACGACCACACCGTGGATGCCGGCGACGCTACGTCGCACACAATATGCGGTCTGGCGGACGGGACCTACTACGTCGCCGTGCGATCGAAAAATTCAGCGGGCATGTTGAGCGCATATTCCCGAGAGGACACAGCCGTCGTCGTTCCGACCGCCGTTAAAGTTTCCATTGCTCCTGTCGTAGAGTTAAATATTGTATGCCCTACCTCCGAACCCTCAGCCGTGAAATCAGCAGCACTATCAATACATGTGGTTCCGGTCGTATCAGCAGTCGTTACTGTTCCTTCTGAATATGTTGTATTTCTCGCTGCAAATCGTATACGGGCATTTTGCAAAGTGGCAGTTATACCAACTGAAACACCACCACCCAAATCTTCTTTACCGGCAGCATCAATAAGATAATCATATAGATCGCCTTCCGGTGAGTCCTCCCAATCCCTGACAGCATTAATAATTTCCTGTACCGTTGCCGAAGTTGCAGGGGCATCAATCTCAATCACTCTCGGATCTAAATTAGGATATACTGTTATCGTTATCGCCATTGACGGTCAAGCCTTCTTTAAGTTCTTCTTTTCGCTCGATTTCCTTTATCATCCATTTGAATTGTTTAATCTGTGCTTCTTCCTTTTCAATGGCATCTTCAAATGTCTTGATATTCTTCTTTGCCTGTTCGATACCCCTTCTTAAATTATCTGCTGTGTAATCCGGCATAGATCTCCTTTAAGTTATGATCGTATCTATTGTACGTGTTACCTGATATGATTTAGATGTATCAGTTCCGGTAATACTATCGTCAGCACTATAAGGCTTGATCGGTCCATTCACCAAATCGGTTTCTCTTGAATTTCTAACCTTTACCCTGATGTAAAGCGTAGAGCCTGGATAAATGATAGATGATTGTTTTGTACTTGCTGTCGGATATCCGTGCATTATAAGCGGAAGAACCGTGTCGCTTGAAGTCAATGTTAACGGAACAACATTAACTTTAATAGTATCCACACTTGTCTGCCCTGTAATATCTCTGTCAAGATTGACTGTATTGGTAGCTGCCTGAACATCAGTTATATAAGCACCGGCATTTTGATCTTCATTCCAGATGAAGTCACCACGATCCAAAGTATCAAGTTCATCGGTTGTAGATACAATCGTATTCGCATTAGTTCCCGTAGTAGCGTTTGCTATCGTATAACTGTCAAGCGTAAATGTGTCAGTTCCACTATCCCATGAACTATAACCGATTATGTATTCATCTCCTTCACTCACATCTGTCAATAACAATCTGCCGGAAGATGGAGTCCATGTTGATATGGTATCCGTTGCAATAGAAGTACCGCCTTCAACTTCACCGCCGTCACAGGTAAGCAGATCCTTATCAATATCGCCACCGGATCCAGAAAGTGTGTAAATAGCAACAAGATCAGCATCGGTTTCTGTTATCGCGTTTCCATGCAAGTTCGTAACCGTAATAGGAACTGAGGTCGGACGTTCTCTTGTGGTTCCTTCTATGTCGGTAAGGATAAAAGAGTTTTCATCATTAGACAGCCAGTTCTCTATAATTACGCCCCTTGCACCAAAGAACGTACCACCTGCAAATGTACCGAATGGAGAGGTTGCGGAAGGAGCAAAACTTGACCCTTCATCCGGTGTAAAATAATCGGAATCATAATCCGCATCCACCTGATTAGTACCGTTAAACGATCCCCGTACATCCCTGAAAAGTACAACATCATTTGTTGTATCGTGCATTAAGATAATACCTGTAGCCCCACTTGTTGCCTGAGTTACGGCTTCTCCCTCAGCGAGTGTACCCGATATAGCTGAATATCCGATATAACCCATTGCACCGCGAAATTCCTCACCAAAGACATTGCTTTGAGAAAGATCATCTTCAAGTGCTTGTTCAACCGAATCGGTTTCTCCCTGAGTATAAGAACAAATATATTTAAGCCATTCGTAAGTCTCGGCAAGTGTATTAGAGTTACAGTCAACCACAATGCCCCAATGCTCATCAGTTCCATTATTATCTATGTCTTTATTGGTCACAGCAGTCACAGCAGTAAATCCGAATTTAATATCAGGAAATGCGCTGTTTGTAAAAAATGACGTAACTGCTGGCCCGGCATCCTGTGGCGTACCATCAGAAGTTACAGAAGCACTAGAAGTAGCTCCCTGAATTGTTTGACCCGATTGCATAGCAGTAAGCAAACCACCCGAACCGTCTTTGGCAATAGGAAAGTAAGATAAATATCCACCACTCCCCACATCTGAATTTGAAAGATCAAGAATACCCCTTGCATTATTGTTCTGATCTTCTATCACTTCACCATCAATAAAAGGACCGCCCGAAACAGTTCCGGTAAATGAGATGGTCTTTGTACCCGTTCCCTGATTTAAATCAACTGAAGTTTGCAGAGGAATAGGGTTTCTACCACCGGAAGTGGTTGAAGTAGCAACCTCAAAATATGCAAAAAGATCGCCACCTTTTCGTGCAAACACCCTTGCATATCCACCGTCACATGCATCCCACGCACCATCTGATTCTGCTCTCCACCATCTTTTAGTCGGAATACAAATATCAATATGACCCTCACCCCAATAATCAATAGCAGAACTATTTACACTATAAATTCTTTGGGAATTGTCGGTTGCAGGTGTGGTCGCCGTGTCAGCATCCCATGATCCCTGATAGATATATTGATGAACATAATCATCAATTGTACCGATTGAATAAAGATTAGCCCATATCATATTCCCGGAATTTTGTTCTTCCGAAGATTGTGTGAACGTATGCCCGTTACAGGTTATTGTCTGTCCATCACCACCACCCGTAAATTCATCACCGGATGCACTTGAATCAGGACGTATAACAAGGAAATCACCCCTGAAACCCGATATAAGTTCCAGAAGCGTACCGTTCCCATCTTCGCCACCGGCAATATCCAATCCACAATCACCCGGAACTATATCGACATTTGTTCCCGGAACAATCACAATCCCCGTATTAGAACCCTGAACGTGCGCCCATCCGCTTGTTTTTAATGAACCACCTGTAATATGTTCCATTAATTCAAATGTGATATACCAGGGATCATTATCACCCTGATCTATTTTTCCTATCGTATACTCAGTAGGTGTATCGGCATTAAAACAAGTACCGTCATCAATTGTATCTGATTCATCCTGAAGGGTTTGCATGGCTGAATACAATTCATTCATTGTATATGTGCCTGTCGTCCCTTCCCAAGTCAGCATTTTAGATCGGTTATTGTTAAACCACCATACCCCAACATCCGTACTTAGGATTGTTGTGTCAGCAGCCATTTGTTAACCTCCTTGTTACGTTGTCGCGTTATTATATGGATCTTCAACCATAGTCACTGTTAATGTTAGACCCGCTGAAGTTATTGTCTGTATTGAACTATAATTTTTATACTTTGTCGCCCCTGAAGATGCTTTCCGAATCCATACCCTTACTTCTCTTGGCAAAGTGCCACCATAACTTTCGGTTGCCACCCCTGAAACGGTATCTTCATTCATTAACTCCGTATCATCATCCGTTGCGTAAACCGCTGTCTGGGCATTTGATATTAAATTCCCTTCAATATCTTTTACCGTTATGGTTATAGTTACGGAAATCTCCAATGTAACGGTAATCCCGGCAGCGTCATCCACTGAAAAATTAGACGTTGTGGCAGCAGAGCCACCAACCGTACAGTTCACCAAACTTAAAGTTAATGAACCGCTTGTTGCTAAAAACCTGACCGTAGAATCATTTGAATCATCAGATGTCCCATATCCGGTAAACTCACAATTTCTTATCGTCTGGTTCATCGTAACAGAAGTTCCGAAGTCGATTGCATGAGTTGAGGCGGTTCCCATTTCAAAAGTACTTCCGTCAATTTCACCGTCTATATCCGATGCAACATTATAAACCAATGCCCCCGTATCGGCAGTTCCCTCATACCCCTTGACAGTAATACCCGTCATGGTTGCTCCACCATGAGTTATCTGCTCACAATCATTGAAAGTGTTTCCCGTAATTGTCTGCCCGGATGCAAATGTTAAAGCACCACCTCTAATAACAACCGTGTCTGTAATAGAAACCGTTCCAGGACTTCCGGTTGACATATCAATGTCGGGCCTGTTGGCATCGCCTGTTCCCGATGCTTTGATGGTTGAATCAACAATCAATATATTAGCACCAGCACCATTACCGTTCAGAGCATACAAACCATCAGCAACGGGTTTATCGGTGTAAACAAGAACATCTCCATCCATCTCAAAGTAAGTGGTTGTCGCACCGTTTCCGAGTTGAAACTCACCGGAACAAAAATAAACGCCCTCGATCTCTTCAATAATGCCATATCCTGTTAATGTCCCGCTAACTTCCCTATCTTCACCGGCAACATCAGCCAAAGTAACCTTATCGCCACTCGTACCACCGGTAATATAATAACCATCCATGTAGCGAATATAATCGACCCATGTGTTTATAGCGTTTTTAGCATTTGTAGTATGATTCGCCCTTAAACCCCATCGGTCTACATTGGCATCTGTAACTGTCGTAAAAAGAGCACAGTCAATAACTGCATTAAACCAACCACCAGTATAGTCATCTGAACTAAAGATCGTATAATAGTCCGTATTCGTGCCATCATGTACAAATACTTCATAACCACCATTGGCAGTTGTTTCCATGTAAGGCAGGTTATTAGTTAACACCCACATACGGAGATGTTCTCCGGCAATAGATCTTGGTGTGCCATCATCATAATATCCATTATCAAGATCGGCACGAAAAATACCAGACAAAGAAGCTGCCCCCTCTTTTACAATATCAGCATCAGCCGTATCTAAATCGCCAGTCCAATTTGTATTATCATCGGCATCATCAATTTCCGTATGTCCTAATAACCCTAAAGTGGGAGTTGCCATAATTCATCCACTATAGTTTGTAATTGTCTTGCTTTCTGCTTAGTGTTACAATAAAAAAGTTTACACATCTTCGGTTTCTTTTCATGTATGCTGCATTTTGCAAATCCGTTATCTAACTTTTCTAAGTAAATACAAACATCATCTTCATCCACAAGTATAGTAAAACCTTCTTCAGTCTCTACGGTTTTAATGCCTTTTGGAACAGGTTCATCTTTTGCATAAGAAGCACCGCCAAAATGGGTCTCTCTCCTATATCCGCAGCAATACCCACATTGTACGCAATCAACCTTTCCGAGGGGCTTCATTTTTCCTTTTAAGTTTTTTTAACTTTGCAAGTTCTTCCCTGAGTTTTTTATTCTCTTCCCTGCATTGTTTCAATTTTGAAAGTGCTATCTGCCTGTCCATCAGAACTCCTAATATGTACCATCATGTTTTATAAAGTATGGCCCTTCTTTCCATTTCATCACTTCGGTTTTATGGTCATAATACTTCTTTACAAAGGGCAATAAATAAATCCCCCTTAAACTTATCGGATAATATTTCTTGTTATGTCTGTCCTTTTCCCCCGTTACCTTGGTCCAATCCTTTATCTCGCCTGTCGGATCAATCTTTAAATCAACAGGGATGAATGTTATCTTTTTTATGAGCGTTAAAGCGTGCATCACATACCAGGCACTTATGAAATTCGGTATATGGGTATCATGGTCTAACTTCACCCACCGCCTGATTGTCGAACCCCATACATCATAAGGGTTCCGTAACGGTGCTATAATCTCCTTTCCTTCAAGTCTTTCAACAAGAGCATCCCATGAAACTACCGTATGGATATGCTCATTAACCCCCAATCTTTCCTTTAAAAACCTTGTTCCCGTATAAGGAACAGATACAATTATTCTGTCCAATATATAGCACTACGATTAGTATATACCCACACAGGTACGGGTGTTTGACTCATGTTAACGGCCTCCCTCTCACTATAATTGTAAAAGATGATCCACCCGGATCATTATCCACTATATAAAAATGCACCTCACCGCTTGCATCCTCATCCTCATAATCAAAATCCCGTTCAATGGTCCAGTTTCCGCTTGCTCCGGTGGCTAATGTCATTTTCGGTATTGTAGCATCATCTGTTGCATATCCATTATCATTCTGCAAAATATAAAGATCCCAATCGACAGAGGTTGTAATCACCCTGATCTGATTAATTTCCGCTTTATCCGTATCCCAGTTTGTGCCGTCTGAAATATGAACATCACCGGGCGAAAGCCCTGTCGCTTTTATATAAGACCCTACCAACTCCGTTCCTCCGGTTTCCTCTCCATCCGGTTCTATCCCACCGATCACATCGGGCGGTCCACTTCCGGCATCCGCATAAATAGTTCCATTATCGACCCATATTTTTGTACCACCTATGTACAGACTCTTGCAATGCACGTCATTATCGGTGATAAAGTCTGTACCAACAATCTTGTCAATAGCCTCCTTTATCGTATCGAAAATCTTTAAAAGATTAGGATCTTCACCCTTATAAGTGGGTATATATGGTATTATCCTCTTTTTAGCCACTTTATACCCTCTTGGGTTGGAAAGTAATTACATGACTTCCATAATCCATATCGTTTAATGTTGCGGTTGTACTTAATTCCAGTTCCAGTGTTTTACACATATACTTTATAACCGACTGTTTATCGCCGTTAATCGTCAATGTTTCCTGCGCTGCGCCATCAGCACTTACCTTTGCTGTAATAGTATCAGTAGTACTATCATAATCCAAATAGGCTCTGCCGACGTGCATCCTGTTTCCGAGTATAGGATTTTGAATCACTTTAAGTAATGCCAATGTATCTACAGTTTCATCAGGCGTACCGGTTGTATTGAAATCAACAATTTTAGTACGTGACCCTGCCAATTGATGCAAATCATCAGCAACGGTAAAATTATATAAAGGGGTATCTGTTTTTAATATCCACCATACCTGAACGCCATCTCTTTTCTCTGCATCTCTGTCATAGACAAAGACAATACCGTTTGTATAGGGTGAAGTTGTATAGGTGGGAAAGGAAAACATTACCCAATTTTTCAATCTATTATAGCCTACCACGCAGGCATCTTTTTCGGTTTCTGATAAGTTTTCCTCCCACCATTCCTTGAGGTTCTCCCCAATGAAGTAATGATTTCTTAAAAGTAAATGCCAGGGACCGCGCTGATCAAACCCATAAGCTTCCTGATCGGACAGTTGATACAATGCCTTTTGATCAACCAAACCAATATCAGAAAACTCATCATCTTCTTCGGCACGTTCATTGGATAGTACCGTAAATCTTTTGGCACTATCTTTGTAGAACGCCATAACATCTCGCCCAATGGATACACAGCCGGTAGGTTCTTTCTTTAATTTCAAAATATTTAAAGCGGGGATTACGTCATAATCATCAACCTTTGAAAAATATCCAAACGGTCCTTCAGGAACACCGAAAATAAAATATCTCTTATTTGAAATACAACTATATTTATATCTCAGGTCTGAGCCTCTTCCCGTATCTCCCAATGGAAGATCCAGATATTCATACATTTCAGACCCTAACTTATGATAATAATTATCAAAAAAAGTTGAGTACACCCAATGGCTTGAACCATCATCATACCATTTACTCAGGAATCTACATGTTATACTACCACCCGAATCAGAAACCGGCGTTACCGTTAATTCCACATCCGAGCCATTAAGTGCATACGTTTGAATCCTGTGATATATTTGATTTGTAGCGTCGTATACAAACAAGTTCCCAACGTCTTTGAATGTTAACCAATCAGCATAATCGGCTATTGTTATTTTGTTCGCTGGCGTATTTGATGTACCTGTTACCTCAAAAAACGGTTCCGGCTCATCATTAAGATCGACTCTGGTAAGAAAATATGCTGGTGAATTAATTGGATCTTCATCCAAACTTATACTTTTTGCAACAAATATATCGAAAGCGGTTAATCTGGGGTATGACGTGTTATCACTTGTGCTTATTTCGCATTGTAACCATATACATTTGCCATCAACAGCGACTTTAAGTATTTGTTGGTTGGCAAAACCCTTTACAACATCATCTTCAGGAAACCCCCTTTGATCACCATCTATAACAGGTGAAACATATACTAAATAATTCCCTTGATCAATATCCTCCTCATCAACTTCTGAGGTTGCTTCTTCAACACCCCAATCAAAGAAAATATCTCCGAGCCTACTGTCATAAAACTGATTATCAAGATAATTTCCACCGGTAATTGTAACACCATCATTAAATCTGTTTCTTGATATATATCCATACCAGAAAGGTAAGTCAGTAGAAGCATTTAACCCCGCACCACTCCTTATCTCATTACTATAAAACTCAGGATAGGCTTGATTAACCGTACTTCCTGCGGTTCTCTCATCATTGGATATGGCACTTATCGCACCGTATGAGCCACCGGAATAGACTGATTCCTCTAAGCCTGTGCCATCCTGAAGTAATATCTGTCTGCCATCATTCCTGTCCACAAACTCAAACATCGACTTCAATGTCGTCAGACCTGTGGTAAGTATATTGGCATACCCTTTCCGCTTCACCATTCTTCCCAACTTTTTAGACAGTTCGAGATTATGGATCTTCTGGTACAGATAACTCGGTAGTTTCTCAGGGGTGATATGTACGTTCATCCCCTTATGTTCATCAACGACTATTTCCATTAGGTATAAAAGTTATATTTTCCACCGGCATAATAAATATTATCCGCTGCCGATACCCATTGTTCATTTATTTCATATACATGATCATCGCCTGTCATCCCAAGCCATGAACGCCTGAGTTTATTGCGATCCATCATTCTGTTTTCTGTTTTCATTCTGGCTTTATTCGCGTAATAATCAAGCCAACTTTCGTACTCTACCTGTATGTCGGTATAATCAGCCAGGATTTTTTTCTTCAAAAGTTCCAAGTATTCAGGCAGGAGATTGTCAGGTAAGTCAATTTCATCCGTTGTCAAAGATACATCTTCCAAATCACCCAGATACCATATATCCATCTGCACACCGCTTGTCGGTGCGGTTTTAAGGATAATTACCCCGTTACCGTTCGTATCTTTGGTATAAGACCATATCTGATCTACCCACGAATCACATTCATATTTAAAAGAGAATACCTTTAAGATTGCTCTCTGTGTCAGGTAATTGGTCAATTCAGCATCTTCAGCATTTGTCGTATTCGTCTCTTTATAGTAATTTTCCACCCTGATCTCAGCCGATTCATTTAAATCCTTCGCAACGTCATTGAACATGTCGACAAATTCCGAGTCAGTGAGAAGTTCTATAACGTCCTTGTTAACGCTGCGAAGGATAAACGGGCGCAACCTTTCCTCAATTGTGTTCTTAGAGATTGCCATAATCATTCGCCCTTTTTAATGCCTGTGCCTGTAGGTCAGGCAGTTCCCTGAAGTCATAATACCGCGCCATGACTAACTGCACCAACACATTATCACCCACCGCATCAAACTGAGTTCCCGAAGATATTGCCTGATGTTCTACGATATAATCCAGATAACCGGCAGTAATCGTTGTCGGCTTCACATAGATCTGATCGGCTATCATCCAAACGGGGAATTTAGTTGAGGGGGTAAGCACAAAATTCGAGGAATCAAATCCCGCAAATTCTGATGGTGTTAAGGGCGTAGCCCTGCGCTTGGTCACAGCATTAGCTGTAACCTTGAGTGAAAGCAAGTCTTTCATGCTCTCCTGCTGATTGGCGGATTTGGGCCACCAAAAGTCAGACGGGAGTGCAACAGACCCGCTTGTAAACGTAAGTGAGTGGTCTATAGAGACTAACGCAGGGAAATGACGTGAGTCTTTTAGTATCAGAATAACATTAATTAATTCTTCATCGCCCCATTGCTCTATAGAATTATCATCAAGATCAGACACAGAGGGCGTACTCATTTCCGCCCTCAACTGTGTCTTGACTCTTGTTCGTAATTCCGCAAGGGTCATAGGTCGATACCTCCCAGATTAGGGATTAGTATTCGACTTAGTTGCCACCCTTGCCATACGGACCCAATCACCATTACCTTTTGTCGCTGTCGGTGTTTCTTTCTTCAGCTTTAAGACAAATGTAAATACATTGTCATCAGCATTAGATGTCCCACCACCGACTGCTTCGACCACGAGCCAGCGTGCGGTATGAAACACAATATCATCAGCAGCCTCATTGTACCCTATGGTATCGGTTTTAGCTGTAGAAGATACCGCATCTAAATCAGCAGGTGTCGTCGTTTGCCAGGTATTTCGATCATCTGCGGAAAAATGCAGGATAACATTTGCATCTCCCGTAGCGGATTGAATGGCGTACATGTATCCGTCACTCACATTAGCATTGCCTATATACAACGGCTTTGTATGATACGCATCTGAGGAATCCACAAACGTAAATTCCCAGACATAGGTGATATGCGCATAATCTTCAAAATACGCGATGAAATCACCACTTGCGGGCGTACCACTTATATCGCCGTTATATACTTTACCATTGTTATGAATATCCTCGGCTAAGGCAATACTAGCTGTCAGTATAATAAATAAAACGATCAGCTTCTTCATTTTTCTTCTTCCTCCATATCATCAGAAACGATTTCCTCTGCAACCGCACCCGGAAAGAGGATGTCTTTAACATCTTTCAGCACATCGGCTTTTCTTCTTTCCGCACCTTTATCGGTCCTGATTTCAACGCCGATACCCTCCGCAAACTCTTTGAGTTCATCCGCTTTATAAGTTTCTAAAACTTCCGCTTTAAACAGTCCCTTCTGAACCATATCAATCGTTACTTGTCGGGCTTCTAATCGCTTCTTTCTTAGAGACTCAAGGCGAATTTCCTCGGACGATGCAAGCCTTATAATATGTTTAAGTTTAAAGGCTTTCGATTGCTCGATTGCCTTACATACATCATCTTCATCTGTACGAAAAAGACCACAACGATCCATGCTTTTGCCGGTATCTCTGAATACGGCATTAGATTTACCGTTCTTTTTCTGAGTGATCGGTTTTCCATCAAGCCATAGTGGTAGCGTAAAGCCAGGATACGGATGACGATAAATTCTTTCGTTCTCCATGATTACCTTTCCTTTAATTATGTGTATTGCCAGCCATGAGGCTCAGTTCTGTCAACTTGCAATCCGGCAAGGATACGCCACTCATCTGCGATCCCGGCAGCATCAGGAGCCTGAATTTCTTCATGCAACTTGATAACTCCCTGAGACCCATAAGGGCGAATCTTTACGTAATCAGGATCGACAATCAATCCAGCACCTTCATAGCCCTCTTCAAACATATAATGCTGATGTAAATAGAGCCGTTTTCCATTTGGTGCAAGATATTCCAGAATCGCCAAACCGAGGCTGTTCACCTTGTTTGAAACGATTCTTTCTTTTCCTTTGGCAAGTTCGTTAACTTTAAGGAAAAGATCAGTTGACATAAACCAATATTTCTGCTGAGAACCCCATTTACACGGACCTTCAAGCAGATATTCGTCTAACTGAGACTCGGTTAAACCACCAGACCAATCCAAAAGATTGTCTCCGGCAGCGAGTGTTAAAAAAGATTTAAGACCCCGTGTGAAATATTTACGTCCGGCAGTACCGGCAATATAGCCTCTTTCGCCCCAGATCAAGACTCTTTCCCACTCCATCTTGATTTCACGAAGCGTTTCTGCCCTACGTTCCGCACGTTCTGGACCGGTATATTGCGCTATCTCTAACTCAATATTACCGATGATGTACGGTACACGTAAAAACTGAACGTAATTATGTTCCTGGGTATCCTGTACGACTTTTGCGGTAGGCATTGTCGAGTATTCATCCGATGCGTCGCCGAGAATTTGAATTTTCATTCCGACAGCCACAGCAGGAAATGACAACGCTGTAGTAGTACCAGCCTGAAAACCGACAGGTGAAAGACCGATTGTATCAGTCGAGACTGAACTCACGTAACCAACACGGGTCTGGGTTGCACTCGGAGCCATTTCCGGAAACTCAACCACATCACCCACTTTGAAAAAACTACCTTCACCGGAAGCGACATCGAAAGAGAGTGTCGTACCGGCGGAGTCTGCCGTAGCAGCTTCAGACCAGTGAGGGAAAATATCCTTACGGGTCCATTCAAATTTAGGGTTAGTGGCGACTTTGCCCTTTTTCATTGCGTGTGTTTTTGCAGTTATAGCCACAAACGGAGCGAGGTGATTGTCATCGACAATCATAAACAAACCCTTCGTTACGTCACGGATTTGCTTTCCTTCTAATACATCCTCAACCCCTAATGTGCCTGTAATAGCAGTCGCAGCATAAGGAGTAGCCATTTTATAGATTCCTTTCTAATTATCATTCCAATTAATCAAATACATTCCCCGTCCTTTTAACACCAATACCGATTTCTTTCTCAAATTCCTCTTGAGGGGTAGGTGCTTTCGGGGTCGGTCCCGGCTTTTCCTCTGGTGCAGTTTCCTGTTCTTTCCTCAATCTTTCTTTGGCGATTCTCTCTTGTTCAGACTTACCGAATATTTCAATATGGGCTTCTTTCATGGTTATGCCCTTTGCCTGAGATCTGTCTGACACCATCCTTAAATTCAACAGTTTGTCGAAATCGGGGTGTACCTCTCCGGCTTCATGGATATCATTCAGTGTCTGAATGGGATCGTCGCCAAGATCAATACCGGCACTCGGAAAATCTTCAAAATATTTCCGTATTCCGGTTATAGCGGTTTGCGCCTCCGCTTCCCTGCGGTGCGTTTCCGCTTCCTGAACAGCTTGCTCTCCTTTGGCTATTTCAGGAGCCATTTTTTCAGTCCAGGCTTTTCTTGCCTTTTCAACCTCTTTGTTTACAATCTTCTGAATTTCATTTGAGGGAAGTTTATAAATAATGGGATCGCCTGTGATCTCATCATTCCCCACTTCGTACTCAAGATATTCAGGCAGGGGTTCAGGGCTTACTTCTTTTAACTCCTCGCGGAGTTTCATCTCAGCCTGGATATTTACTATTTCTTCATCTGAGTATTTGTTAATGACCTGGGATTTTCTTGTAAGTTCTCCCTGCCATTTCTTTTTATTCTGGTGGTCATCCCATGCTTCCTTGAATCTTTCGGGTATTTTCTCTTCGGTTGTGGTTTCTTCTTCTTCTTTCGGTTCAACTTTGGATTCAGTTTCGGATTCAGGATCAACCTTTTTTTCCTCCTTTTTCTCAGGTGAAGGTTCAGATTCTTCCTTGGGTTCTTCCTCTGCCTTTGGCTGTTCTTTCTTTTCTTCAGGCTTTGGTGGACCTTGAGACACGACAGGAGCCTTTTCCACCAGATCTTCAAGTGTTACTGGTGTCGGTTCTTCTGCCGGTTGCTCGGAAGTTTCCGGGGTTTCTTTTTTTTCTTCGTCACTCATAGACTCTCCTATTCTTTAGGGTTGGTCATAAAAAAAGGGCAATTGCCCCAAGAGAGAGGGTAGAACTCTCAAGGCAACGCCCTCTTTTAACAAAAAAGGGCAACCCCATCCTTATGAGATGAGACTGCCCTCTTTTAAATCAATTCCGCGATGTCAAAGATCGGTTAATTCTTAATTATTCCCGGATTAGGGTCATCCGGTGTTACAATATGTTTTAATTTTTCTCGTTTTTCAGTTTTGGCATAAGCGACAGGGTAATTTAAAGAAAAGCAAATAGGCTCCCCATCCTCCTGCACAAATGATACTTTATTTTCACCGTTTAATATTTGATTACGAACGCTAAGATATTCTTTTTCGATCAATTTGTATCGTCCTTCAGCCACACCAGTACCATCAGGTGACGATATTGCATACACAAAATAATAATTATACTGTTTTTTCATCACTCTCCTCTAATATATGTCGGATATTTCACCATGTCAAGTTAAAAGTGTACAATTTTTCGACACTATGCGACATTTTTGTCGCTCATTTGTAATACTTGCAGATCATTCATCAGTTTATTCATCGCCACATCAAGTAGTTCAGGTGCGGTATCCTGCAAAGTCTGAACAAATTGAAGCACTTTATTTTCCCTCATCACATTATCTAATTTCTCTTTCCATGAGTTCGGGTACATGGTTTTAATCAGATCTTTAAGCGATAATGCTCCCTGCCCTCTCATCAGGATCGCCTTATTCATTTCAAGTTCCTGAGCAGCAAGCAGGTTCATTTCAACTTCAATTGAGAATTTCATGGAATCGGTCGGGATCTCCGAAAGCATATTAACATAACCATTTTGGTTCGGGCGGTTAAATTCTTCATTAACCTCACCTGCCATCGGCTGATTATATAGTATCTTAGTATCATTTCCTTCGATCTTGCGGTCAATTTCAAAGGGTTGATTCATCTTGTATTTCATGCAGTCAAAGAGCAGCCAGCCCATTTCGGTCATCCCTTCCTCCACATGATTCTTTGAGGTATATTCCGGCATATCGCCCCTGTGTGTCAAGAGTGCAATCGCCTTACCGCTTTGATTACCGATATTCTGTCCCTGATCAGGTTGATATTTACCCGATATATCCCTGAACCGTTCTCTTGTCATCTGATGCCATTCAACAACAGGTCTGACCAATGGTTGTGAATAAAGTAAATTAACTTTCGCCTGAGCACTCTTCACAAAACCAATACCATCCGGTTTACTCAAATTAGAGAGTAATTCGGCCTGATCATCCTTGCTCGCACCGGTGACAATCGCCTGCATTTTTATAGAAGATTTAACCGCATCTAAAATAACCGAGGCACTTATATTCAGTTGGTCCTGTGTATCTTTCAATCTTTGCACAATACCTATGGGATATTTACAGGTTTTAATGCGGGGGGTATGGAACATAGGAACGATAGAAAATCTATTAAACTTACTGGGAACAAGAAACTCTTCATCAATCGGTCTTTTAACCACGACCACTTTATTGATCACCCTTGAGATCATAAAGTAATCTTCTT